>Ga0209960_1000870_pt1 | contig 51864 bp, 44 predicted proteins | sample ThiBiot_500_plan_2_FD_183947 | JGI IMG/M metagenome (GOLD analysis project Ga0209960, IMG submission 183947) | Wastewater bioreactor microbial communities from Cape Town, South Africa - Thiocy_expt_500_plan (SPAdes) | ecosystem: Engineered > Bioreactor > Thiocyanate-remediating >... | reverse complement strand
GGATATTCCCATCTCTCTAGCGTGCGTGAAAGGCACGATGGGATAGCCTGAAAAGGAATTGGAAACTTTTCCGTTGTCATCCTCGCGAAAGCGGGGATCCAGCTCTAGGTTGAGAGGCATCGATTGGCGATAGACAAAATCTATGTGCCGCTTGAGATCCTAGGAACAAGGCCCAGAGTTACAAGGAAAAAACGGATTGTTAAGTAAATATTTTATGCATATCAATCCATACGTTAATAGATATAAAAATAACAACTTTTTACATGGAACAAAAAATATTGCGTAAATATATTTTATAAACTTTTTTAATAAAAAGTTAATTATTTAACTTTAAGGTTATTCTATATTAATAAGGAGATGGATATAATGATCAAAAGAATACTTAAATTAAACAAAGCATTTTATTATGTTTTATTTTGCATTTTTATTGCAAATAATGCTTTTGCAACTACTCAACAGAAAATAACTAGAGAAGAGATTGTTCAAAAGTTAAAAGATCTAGAGTATGCAAAAGGATTAGTTAAAAAAATTGATGAAAAGAAATCACGTAATCTTGTTAAAGGAAAAATGCAAGATAAACACGGAAGCCCTAACAATGAGTGGTCCTATTTTTATAGTACTAAAAATTTGGACGGTTTGATCGAGTATGTAATTCAAAATGCTCATGATGTTGTTGTTGACGATGAAGACTGGGGAGTAACTTTATTTGCTAAAGTAGATTCAAATGATGTCTCTCAATTCTCTGATAAAAATTACATTGGGGTCTATGATCCAGGTAAAGACAAAGTAAAGACAAACGTGGTTGCCTTATGTGTCGCTATCAAAGGAATGGTTGAAGAAAAATTAAGAACACAACAAAGCGGTTGGAATTATAGCTTAGGAGCCTTGATTTCTGCATTTCCTGCTGATCCAGAAAAAAAGGAAAAATGTAATTTCTAACAATCTGAACAACATTAAGATCTCTTTTAAAGCTAACATCCTAGAAGGTTTTAAAAGAGATCCTTATTTTTTCTAAAGAATTTTTTAAATAGAAGAATACTTAGTATCAATAAGCCCTTAAGGATGCGAAATCTTCCTTCAAACCATATAAGATGCGAATTCGTTATTTAAGCCGCAGAATTAGTAGGAAAAGATAGACCCATTTCCTCGTTAAAAGTCTCTAGAAATTTAGCTTTAAAAGGATAGTCATCAATTTGATTGAGTATATTTTGTAAGGTAGCGGATTCTAAAGGATATAGCGGGATATAACTTTCCCAAAATTTAACTTTTTCATGATTGAGCAACACACGTTCACCTTTACTATAGGCTCTAATCAAAAATTTGCGTGCTGTAAAATCTTCGCTGGCGAGAATTTCCCAAAAAAATGCTCTTCTCACTTTAGTCAAATAAGCTGAATCGGGGTATCCTGCAGTATGAAAATGGGCACATTGTATTGCATAGCAAATGTCACTTAGATCTTTTTGAAATTGTATGCTTGCTTCAGAACTCTTAAAGCCAAGACAGATTTTGAGAAGAGTCGAGCGAGTAATCCAATTTTTTTGAGAGGTTTGAATTTCTTCTGCAGTACCTAACTTATTATAAGAGGACATTTGTTTAATAAGTTTTCCCACACAAGCATTAATCTGATGAGGAGAAATTCTTGAAAAAAGTTGTTTTGCCCGCAGAGGAGAAGATTCAATGAGAGCAAATAATTGCTTATCTTCTTGAGGAGGGAATAAAGACGGCGTTTGCGATAATGAGCAAAAATGACGACAAGCCATTGATAAATTAATAAAATCTTTGCCTGATAAGTAATCAAAAACAATAAGCGAAACATCATCAAGTAAAGGCCATGAAGCATTGTTTATTATATTCGTTGCGTCATCAATTTGATCATCAACTTTAGTTTTTTTTAAAGGAGGTGATTGAAAAGGACTATTTTCATTTGCTCGACGCGCTCTTGGAAGATCATTTTGTTCAAAGAAAATGTCATGATTTGATGCAGAAGTAATTGAAGAAATGGAAATAAAACCTAAAATAAAAAGGAAAAAATGTTTCAGCATGACTTCAAAACTTTATTGTTAAAATAATTATAAACGTATCTTTTTTAGATCTCTTTGTCAAGAATTTAGAAAATTTCTGGTTTTGCTAATTTTTTAGTCATTGTTTAAATTGGATAATTAAACTTATCTATAGTAAAAAAAGAAAATGTGCATTGAAATAATCTTATAGTTTTATGTAAATATTAATTTTAGCCATAAAATTTATGTTTTATTTTTTATCATGCACTCGTAATCTAGATAGTAAAAGTAATTTAAAGAAATTATAAAATTTTTTATTTCATAAAAACTCAATAATTTATATAACTCAACAGTCTGAAATTATTTTTTCGAGAAGCGTCGAGATCTAAATGCAATTACTACGTTCAGTGACAACGATTGCTGGTCTTACAGCCATTAGCCGAATTTTAGGATTTGCGCGTGATATTCTTATTGCTTCATTTTTGGGGGCTGGTCCTATTGCTGATGCTTTTTTTGTCGCCTTTAAGTTTCCTAATTTCTTTAGACGTCTTTTTGCAGAAGGCGCTTTTAATGCGGCTTTTATTCCTTTATTCGCGCGTCTTTATGCGAGTGAAGGTCTGGAAAAAGCAACAAGATATGCGGAACAAATTATGGCTGTTCTTCTGTTGGCATTGCTTTTATTTGTGGCGTTTGTCGAAGTAACTTTGCCTTGGCTTATTTATGGTCTTGCCCCTGGTTTTAAAGAGACGCCGGAGCGTTTACAATACGCCATCAATTTCACACGCATTACATTTCCTTATATTCTTTTTATTTCACTCAGCGCTTGTTTAGGAGGCATTTTAAATTCACTCGGGCGGTTTTCTTCCGCAGCAGCTGCGCCAATTCTTCTAAACATTACCATGATCACAGCTCTTTTATCTTTTAATAAAAATTTTGAGACTACGGGTCAAGGACTTGTATGGGCTGTAATGATTGCGGGAATAGGTCAATATCTCTGGCTTTATTACTCATCTTATGTAAGTGGCGTCCGTTTAAAATGGGTACGGCCAAGAGTTACCCCAGTTGTTAAAAAATTATTACAAACAATGATTCCTGGCTCAATAAGTGCCGGCGTTGTCCAAATCAATTTATTTTTTGATGTCATGATAGCCTCTTTTCTTCCAACAGGAGCGGTTTCTTTCCTGTTTTTTGCTGATCGTCTTAATCAATTACCTTTAAGTTTAATTGGGATTGCCATGAGTACGGTTCTATTACCTTTGACTGCTAAACATCTTCAGCGAGGCGAGATGGAGGCAGCAATTTATACTCAAAATAGAGCTTTAGAATATTCAATGATTCTAACTTTGCCTGCAACAATCGCTTTAATGGTACTTGCTCATCCCATCATTTCTGTCCTTTTTGAGAGAAATCATTTTGGGGCTTATGAAGCGTTAGAAACATCTAAAGTATTAGTTGCTTTTGCTTCAGGACTGCCCGCCTATATCTTAATTAAAATATTATCAACGGTTTTCTTTGCAAAATTGGATACGCGCACACCTTTGAAAGCGGCTCTTTTATCTTTAGCTGTAAATGTCGTCTCTAACCTCATATTAATTGTTCCTTTGAAACATGTAGGAATTGCCCTATCAACAGCGTTGGCTGCTTGGGTTAATGTTATCTATTTGTTGAGAATATTGAGCAAAGAAAATTTATTAAAATTTGATGCACGTTTGAAGACTCGCCTTCCAAGGATTATTTTTTCAACTGTCTTGATGGGGTTCGCAATCAAAATACTTGATTGGAGTTTTAAGTGCTATTTTTGTTATGGCTATAAACCAATTAGCTTAATCATTGTCATTCTGTTAGGAGGGGCCAGCTATAGTGGTTTAGCTTTAGCCTCAAAGGCTTTTCATTTAAGAGATATCGCAAAATATTTCACAAGAAAAAATTTTCAAAGTTAAACTTTTACAATCTATTTAAATCTATAATTACTTCATGCCCCGTTCTTACAGAAATGTTTTCTTTATCATTTGGATAGAGTTTTGCCAAAAGATCCATAAATTTTTGTTCTTCTGCCTTAAAAATGGGGAGAGCTGCTTGAGTTTTAGGAGAGGGCATTTGAATCATTTTGGCGTTATTAAGCATTTCAATCATACCACTAATATTTTTTGGCTTTTCATCCATAATAGGTTTTTTTGAGCTGTTTTTTTGATCTTTGCTATCAAAGGTTTTGAAAATTGCAAATGCTTTACTATATGCTTCCTGAATTTCAGGTTTAATGTATTTTTCTTTATGCGTTCTTTCTAAAAGATCTTTGGAGTCAGTACGTGTTTTAAGAAATCCAATTCCATGACTAATCTTGTCGCTTAAGGAAGCTAATCCATGTATTTCCATTTTAATAAAAATCAAAGGAAGTTTTGACGTAGAATTAATGGCAAGCTTCCCAAACATAAGATGAGATTTACTTTGGGGAAGAAGTTGAAGACTAGATTCATTGGCTTCAAATCTTATATCTATCCCGAATTGGCTTTCCGGGCTTGCATCTTTATAATGACTAGATTGACCTTTTTGTGGGTTTCGTTCATAGGCAAAAGAACCTGATTGTGACTTGGCTAATTTTACGTATTTAAGGAGAAAATTATATAATTTATAACCTGGGTCGATAACTTTAAAAGAGCCACTTACAAAACTTTCTCCTTGTGCTGCAGCTTTTGCATCTAACTGCCACATAATTGCAATAATGCGAGCAAGAAGTTCTTGTCGTTCTTGAATTTGTGCGGGTGTTCCTTTTGATTTTTTTGCAATAAGAAGAGGGTCAATTTTTGCTGTTGAAGAGGTCTGTGTTTGTTTCTTGAGAGAATCATTTAAAGAAAACAACTCTAACGCTGAAAAACCGCCAGCTGTATAATCATATCCTGTATATACTTGGCGCAAATAAAGCTCACCTGCTGCAGTTAACTTTTTATCAAGTCCATTTTGAATAACTTTAGGATGGTGAGAAGAAGCATGAATATCCGTTTTATTTAAAAATAAAGTCATAAAACAAGTTAAAAAAATTTTTAATTTCATCGTTGTTACCCTAAATATTTTATCTTTATTTTAGTAGGGAAAACTTAATTTAATCTTAAGAAGAATTTTCTTGTGTCTTTGAAAGTAGAAATTTTTATAAATCATTGAGACGCACTTGAAAAATTATGATATGACAAATTAGCAATCGCAAAATGAGGCAGGAAATGAATCTTGTGCGCTCTATTGCCACAATTGGTGGATTTACAATGGGAAGCCGTATTTTTGGCTTTGTGCGTGAAATTTTAATGGCACGTTTTTTAGGCGCAAGTATTGTTGCAGATGCTTTTGTATTAGCTCTTAAGTTCCCTTCAATCTTTCGAAAAATTCTTGCAGAAGGTGCTTTCAATGCTGCTTTTGTTCCGATGATTTCAGGAATTTTAGCAACCAAGGGTAAAGAAGAAGCACGTCAGTTTGCTGAAGAAATTTTAATGGTTTTGCTTGTTATCTTAGTGGGTCTTGTTTTTGTGGTTGAAATCTTTATGCCTGAGATTTTAGCCGTTGTTGCTCATGGTTTTTCAAAAACACCAGAACGTTTTGAACTTGCTGTTCAATTTACGAGAATTACTTTCCCGTTTATCTTTTTCATGTCTCTAACCGCCTTATATAGCGGTATTTTAAACTCTCTTGATAAATTTGCTGCTGTTGCTTCTTCGCCTATGGTTGGAAATATTGTGATTATCGCCGTGGTTTATTTACTTACAGGGTTTGGATTGACGACGCATGGATATGCCTTTTCTTTTGGTGTTTTAGCGTGTGGGCTTGTCCAATTCGCATGGGTATTAATTCCAACATTTAAGAATCATATTGTTTTGCACTTTTCGCGTCCGCATTTCACGCCACGCGTTAAAAAATTCTTTAAGTTGTTAATGCCCGCTTTAGCAGGTTCTGGTGTTGTGCAAATTAGTTTATTACTTGATCTTTTAATTGCAACCTTTCTTCCTGCTGGCGGTGTCTCATTTATTCATTATGCTGATCGCCTTGTACAGCTGCCAATTAGTATTCTAGGAACAGCTGTGGGGACAGCTTTGCTTCCTCTTTTGTCAAAACAAATTCGTGCACAAGAATATGAAAAAGCAGAACAAAGTCAAAACTTAGCTTTAGAATATTCTTTGCTCTTAACTTTTCCGGCAATGATTGGGCTCATCTTATTAGCAAAACCACTTATCCATGTTTTATTTGAACATGGTCATTTTTCTTCTTATGCAACCGTCCAGACAGCTTATGTTCTGATGGCTTTGTCAACAGGTCTTCCGGCTTATATTTTGATCAAAGTATTTTCTTCTACTTTTTTTGCTCGAGAAAATACTTTTATTCCTTTTATTGCTGCAGCTATAGGAATCATGACAAATCTCATTCTAGCTTTGTGTTTAGTGCGTCCTTATGGCCATGTGGGTATTGGTATTGCTACTGCGGTGTCTTCATGGATCAATGTGGGCTTTCTTGTATACAAGTTACAGCAACGCAAGCATTTTAATTTGAATAAGCGTATTAAACATTTTATTCCAAGAATGCTTATCGCAAGTGGATTAACATGGATAGCTTTATTTGCATTAAGGTCGCTTGTTGAACCTCTCTTACAGGGAGCAAGATCAGATAAAATACTTGCTTTAATCTATTTAGTTGGCGGAGGAATCATAAGCTTTATTGCTTTTGCTCAATTGACTGGCGCTTTAAATCTTATTGAGGCTAAGAAAAAATTTAGAAAAGCAAAATTAGGAGAAGAAGGGTGAAGCGTATTTTTTCAGGGATTCAACCTTCTGGAAATCTAACTCTCGGGAATTATCTCGGTGCTATTAAAAATTGGATACCTCTACAAAGTCAAGGTGAGGCGCTTTTTTGTATTGTTGATCTTCATGCCATTACAATCCCTCAAGACCCTGCCTCATTAAAATCACGTACACTAGAGGTCGCAGCCACTTATCTTGCGTCTGGTATAGATCCGCAAAACGCTATAATTTTTGTTCAAAGTCAAGTTCCACAACATGCTGAGCTAGCTTGGATTTTAAGTTGTCTAACACCTTTAGGGTGGCTTAACCGGATGACACAATTTAAAGATAAAGCTGGGAAACAACGTGAGCAGGCAGCTTTAGGGCTTTATTCTTATCCCGTGTTGCAAGCCGCTGATATTTTACTTTATCAAACAACGCATGTGCCTGTAGGGGAAGATCAAAAGCAACATCTTGAACTCGCACGCGACATTGCAGGAGCGTTTAATCGAGCCTATAACCAAGATTTTTTTACGCTGCCTGAACCTCAAATATTGGGGATAGCGCCGCGTGTTATGAGTTTAAGAGACGGAACAAAAAAGATGAGCAAATCTGATCCTTCAGATCTTTCTCGCATTAACATGATGGATAGTGATGAAGAAATAAATCAAAAAATTCGTAAAGCCAAAACCGATCCAGAACCTTTACCAGAAAGCGTAGAAGAGTTAACAACTCGTCCTGAAGCACAAAATCTAGTCACCATTTATGCAGCGCTTGCTAATTGTTCTGTCGAAAAAGTTTTAGAAGAATATAAAGGTTCTTTATTTTCTGTTTTTAAGCCGCAGCTCTCGGAACTAATGATATCAGTTTTAGCTCCCATCCGCGCAGAAACTAAAAGGCGGTTGCAAGATAAAAATGAGCTTGAAAGTCTTTTACGCTCAGGGCAACAAAAGGCATCTGAGAAGGCGCAAGTGACACTTAAAGAAGTGCGCGAGCTTATAGGTTTTTTATCATAAAGTGGAAGTATTATGGCTGTTATTTAGTCTCAGACTATCCTAAATTTTAAAACGATCTGCAACTTCTCTTAATTCTTCTTCGCAGTGACCTCTTTGGTGGCAAGTCTTTGCAATCTCTTCAATTTCTTCACCATTTTTAAATTCAGGTTTAGTTGCAGCACAAATTTGTTCTCGAAGATAATTTTCAAAGGGAGTAAGATTTCTTTGTTTCATGGAAGCATGAACAGCTCGCGTATATTTTTTTTCACTTAGCAATGGAAAAGCAGGAAGTCCATTTTCTTGAAGTAATTTTTGGGTTAGAAGCCTTACAGTACGACCATTACCATCAAGAAAAGGGTGAATTTCAACAAGGCCCATATGAAATTTGGCAGCGGCTGTAAGAGGATTAATATGAATAAGGCGTTTAACACTGCCCCAAAGCTTTTTTAAGGAGGTCTCAATCTGTTTTTTTTCTAAACCATTATAGGTGTAAAATTTCTGGCATAAGGGTTTAAAATGATCAAAGTAAGTGTCATCTGAGCGCATAACGGAGCCAACTATGCTTTCCCAAATGTTTAAATCAGGGAGGCCCTGAAATACAGATGCATGACGATGTTGATTTACCAAATCTTTAAATTTTTTATATTTTTCGAGTAGTTTTGGTGATTCTTTAAAGTGTCGCAAAACCTTTTGGCCATCATTCATCTTTGGGATGCTAGGGTGCATTATTAAAATGTCTTGAGACCTAAAATCTTGGCTTTCTCCCGACACACTTTTATGGAGGCTTTTTAAGAATAATAGAAATTCTGTTTCAGAATATTTTGAAAGATTTTGAATGATATTCACTTTTTCAGTCGCATGTTGGAATTTGATAAAATCCTGGTAATGAACTGCGTCTAAACTTTTAAAGTTAAGTTCAGGTCGATCAATTTGTACAACCAGGCCACCGCTTGGCGTATTAACTGTAAAGGCGCCCGGATGAACAGCACGTGCTGCATAAGAAGGAATATTGCCACCTTGTAGCTTCGCCAAAACTTTTGCTTGTGAGAGGCATTCAGGAGAACTCGAACTATTAGAGGCTTGTTCATACTTGCTAAAAGAAACGGTCTCTTCAACAACAATTGGTTCTGCGGGGTCAGTATGAGCTAAGATTGCGTGTGAGGAGGTTGCCGATGCAGGCGCTCCTTGTAAATATTGATAGGTCCCAATAAGTCCAGCACTTCCAATTAATCCAAGGAAAATCCATGTTTTTGGATCATCAAAGTTAAGTTTACTAAAGCATTGAAAAAACTCTTGTTGTTTCTTGTCTTGCTTTTTCTGATGATTGCCTTGTTGAACTTTACGTTGTTGCTCCATTTTTCTACTATAAGCATTAGAAGCATAAGTATTTTGGGAAATTCCAAGGCTAATTAATGTTAGCAAAGAAATAATTTTTTTATTCCAAGAAAGATACATGAATGTCTCTGTTTTAATTTTAAAATTAAGTCAATATATAGTGCCAATTAGTAAAAATCAACCTCAAAAAATTTTTGATTATAACTTTAGATATGTTTAACGTATTGCTAAAGCTTCAATAATGACCTTGCGATAATTTTATGATAGTAATAAATAAACCATCTTAACATTTAAGGCTAAAATTGATTATTGGCATCGGCACAGATCTTATAGAAATTAACCGTATAGAAACATTATTAAGCCGTCACAAAGAACGGTTTTTAGGACGCGTTTTTACACGTCATGAGATTACAACAGCTTCCGTGGTATCAAATTCTGCGGCATCATTTGCAAAACGTTTTGCTGCAAAAGAAGCTTTTGTGAAAGCATTAGGAACAGGGTTTTCTCAAGGCATTAAATTAACTGAAATTGAAGTTTACAATAATAGCTCAGGTCAACCTCATCTGCGACTTTATGGAACAGCGCAAAGAACTTTGGACCATCGTTTGGCAGGATATCAAGAAAAATGTGTCCATTTAAGTTTATCGGATACGCATACTGAAGCATTAGCTTTTGTCATTATTGAAGGCTGGTAAATGAATAATGAAAAATTTTCTTTTACCTACTGTTCAAAGCACACAAAAAATCGCGCAGGCTATAGCAAGGCTTTCAATGCCAAAAGATGTGATCCTATTAGAAGGAGATCTGGGCGCAGGAAAAACTGAATTTGCGCGTGCTTTTATCCGAGCGCTTACGTATGATGAGATGATTGTACCAAGCCCTACTTTTACACTTGTCGAGATTTATGAAGCCTCTATTGGTGCAATTTGGCATTTTGATCTCTATCGCCTCAAATCCGAAGAAGAAATTTGGGATTTAGGGATTGAAGAAGCTTTTGCGCAAGGAATTTCTCTCATTGAATGGCCTGAAAGATTAGGGAAAATCTTTAGGGTTAAGAATTACCTTAAAATCTCATTAAACCTAAATAATAATGATAAAATTCGAGAACTATTTTTAGCTCCCTTTGGAAATTGGGAAAGCCGTTTGGAGAAAATTGTATTGGATGAATAAGCATCAAAAGCCCCTTAAATTTCAAGATGCGCCGCTAAAATACCTTGCATCTCTTTTGCAACAGATGTGTACAGAAGATCCTTTGCAACTTTCACAAGCAATTGTTTTGCTTCCTTCACGTCGAGCAAAGCGACAGTTTATTGAAGAATTGCATCATTTGTCTTCTCAGGGCGCGTTTATTTTACCTCAAATTAGTACATTAAGGGATTGGGTGTTTCAAAAGAACGGTCCTTCTTCAACGTTGCCTAGTCCCGTCTCGTACTTCGAACGTGAATTACATTTTATAAATTTGTTGAAGTCCCATGTCCGAGAAGAGTCTCAAGCTATTCATTTTGCAGAATCTCTTACAGATTTATATGATGAGTTTATCCTTGCTGAAATTTCTTTAGAGAGAATTAATAAAATAGTTCCTGAAGAGTTTGCCATTCATTGGCAGGAGAATTTAAAGTATTTAGAGGTTCTGAAAAATGAATGGCCTATTCTGCTAAAGAAATTAGGTCGTAGTGACCCATGTGTTTATTTTAAGCATGTGTTACAGGCACAAATTGACGCTTGGAACTTGGCGCCTCCACAAACGGTTGTTATGGCTGCTGCACTTGATACGCATATTCCGATTGTAATGCGCTTGAACAATGTCATAGAATTGCTTCCTAAAGGAAAGGTATATTCAGATCATTCTTTTGAAGCGTCTGAAGAAACAATTATACCATTATTTTCAGAGAACTCAGAGAAGTTTACCCAAAAGCTAAAGTTAGGAGAGTTTTCTTCTCTTGAAGAAGAAGCTAGAGTTATTGCAATCTTAATGCGTGAACAACTTGAAAACCCTCATAAAACGGTAGCTCTTGTAACGCCTTCACGTTCTCTCGCTCAACGCGTGAATCTAGAGCTATCTCGTTGGGATCTTAATGCTGATGATTCATATGGTCAAAGTTTGTATGATGCACCATTGGGGACATTTTTAAGATTATCCTTAGAAGGTGTCCTAAAAGATTTTGAAAGCATGCCTCTTTTAAGTCTACTTAAGCATCCTTACACAGCTCAAACTTATAAAAAATATGTTGGCAAACTCGAGCTACAGTATTTGCGAGGAAAATTATTTGTAACAAACATATCCTATCTTTTGCATGATGTGCCAAGAGGGACTGAGATTCACACGTTTCTAAATGCTTTAAAGGAATGGTCCGTTCCTTTGAAAAATTTGCTTTCACAAAAATCTATTTTATTAATAGATTTACTTAGAGTTCATCTGGAATTTGTTGAAATTTTATCGCAAAATTCTCTTGGACAACAGAGAGGGCATCAAGAATTCATTGAACATTTTAAAGGGCTTGAGAAGTCTTTAACGAATTTCACTATTAAAGGTTCAGATTATCCATTTATTTTAAAAAAATTGCTCTCCCAAGTCGCATTTAGGCCCTCTTATGGAACGCATCCAAGACTTTCTATATGGGGTCCTTTAGAGGCTCAGCTGCAGACAGTTGATTGTATGATTATTGGAGGAATGAATGAGAAAAATTGGCCTGGCCACTATCTTCAAAGTTCTTGGTTAAATGATCATATGCGGGGTATTCTAGGCCTTCAAACAAGAATGACATGGTATCAAACAAAAAAGCGTTTATGGTGTGACCTTTTAAAAGCACCTGAAATCATCTTAACAAGAGCAATCCGTGAGGATGGACAACTTGAGGCCACTTCAAGATGGTGGTTGGCTTTAATTGCGAAATTTAAAGCAAAAGGTGACTATGAAAAATATCTATTACCATCAATTTATAAACAATGGGCGGCATGCTTAGATTCTTCCTCTGAACAAAGAATACTCTCTCGCCCTGCACCTTGTCCTCCGCTTGAGGCTCGGCCTAGAACGTTAAGTGTAACACAGATTGAAACTTGGATTCGGGATCCTTATTCTATTTATGCGCGTGAAATTCTAAATTTGAAACCGCTGCTTTCTTTAGAGCCATCTTTAGGGCCTGCTTTATTTGGCGTGATGATTCATAAAATTCTTGAAGAATTCTTTAAGCAAGGTCATGACATCAAAGATCCGCAAGCTTATGAGATGCTTTGTACCTTAGGAAAAAATATTTTTGGAGATTCATTAAATCATCCTGTTGTTTCGTCATTTTGGTGGACGCGTTTTAGTCAATTGATCACGTGGTTTCTAAAAATTGAAAGAGCATCAGATCCTCTTAAGACACTTGTCGAAGTGCAGGGCGAGCTTTTCCTTGAAGGACCCTATAAAGTGTTTAAGTTAAAGGCAACTGCAGATAGAATTGATATTAATGCAGAGGGCGTAGCCTGTGTTATCGATTATAAAACAGGACGTCTTCCATCGCGAAAAGATATTGAGCAATGTATAATGCTACAACTGCCGCTTGAAGCAGCTATTTTGCGAAAAGGGGGATTCGAAGGACTAGAGGCACAGCCTGAAATTATTATGCGATATATGCATCTATCAGGTGGGCAACCTCCTGGAACGCTTTTAGATTTGTTAGATTCAGATCTGATTGAAAAATCCCTCAAGAGACTGCAGGATATGATTATTCACTATGATAATCCTGAAACATCTTATCCCTCTTGTCCTGATCTTGAAATTGCACCAACATTTTCACCTTACCATCATCTCTCAAGGATTCAAGAATGGCAGCGGCGTTAACTCAAGGTCTTAGCTCACGACATTTAGCGCTCAACCCAGAGATGAATGTTTGGGTTTCGGCATCTGCTGGGACAGGTAAAACTAAAATTCTTACGGATAGAATCCTTATGCTTTTGTTGGCAGGAGAAGATCCACAAAAAATTCTTTGTCTTACTTTTACTAAAGCAGCTGCTGCGGAAATGAAAGGGCGTCTACTCCAATATACTCTGGAATGGGCGACATGTTCTGAAGCAAGTCTTCATGAGAAACTTACGGATTTTTTAGGGGGTATTCCTTCACAAGATCAAAAAGAGAAAGCGAGGTCTCTTTTTATGAGTCTTATCGGTGTCACACCTGGCGTACGTATCACGACAATTCATAGTTTTTGTCAATCCCTGTTAATGCAATTTCCAGTTGAAGCCGGCATTTCACCTTTTTTTAGGATTTTAGCAGAACATGAAAGCCAAAAACTTCTAAAAAATGCTGTTGAAGAAACCCTAACTTTTTCTGCAACTTTTTCTTCTTTAAAGGAATCGATAACTCTTTTAACAGAGCGCTGTCATGTTTCAACTTTTACTGAAATAATTGAGGATTTGATAGGGCGGCCTGAAAGATTGCAAAAGATTTTAAGAAAACGCAATGAAACAAACTACTATGGACTGGAAGAAATTTTCGGATGTCATCAAGCAGAAAAGATTGAAGACTCTATAAAATTGTTTCATGAACTTCAAAAAGAACGTGCATTGGATCTGCAAAATGCCAGTAGTTGTTTAATGGAAGGGGGAAAGACCGATATTGCACGAGGAGAAGCAATGCAGGCTTGGATGGCTTTAAAAGAAGTGCCCACCTTAGAAGACTTTAATTCTTATGCGAGTCATTTTTTAACTATAGAAGGCGATATTCGTAAGACTTTAGTTTCGGTAGGGGTTTCCCAAAATTATCCCTCTATTACAGAGTATTTAATAAAAGAGGCTTATCTTCTCTGGGAAGTGGTCCAAAAGCAAAAAAGTTTGTTCAATATGAAAATGACGAAAGCTTTGTATGACTTAGGCGCGGCCATTTTAGAAAATTATGAATACCAAAAAGTTGCTCAACATAGTCTCGATTATAATGACTTAATTTATAAAGCAAAATCTCTTTTAACTCACCATGAATTAGCGGCTTGGGTTTTGTACAAACTTGATGGAGGAATAAATCATATTTTGGTTGATGAAGCACAAGATACAAATGAGGCTCAATGGGAAATCATTCACGCTTTAACAGAAGAATTTTATGCAGGAGAAAGCGCTCGATCTGTAAGTCGAACTTTATTTGCGGTGGGAGACCCAAAACAATCAATTTATAGCTTTCAAGGAACGTCTCCCGCTATCTTCAAGCAGAAAAACACTTTTTATCACCATAGAATTCAAGAAGCACAAAAGAACTTTTGTACACTTTCTCTTGAAAAATCTTTTCGATCGACTCCCGTTATTTTAGAGGTCGTGAATGCGCTATGTTCTCATGAAGAAATAAAGACTTCTATTAATGCTTTAGATAAAGAGGCTTTGCACATAAGTCATCACGAACAGAAGGGAGGAACGGTTGAGCTTTGGCCACTGATCGAGGTTGATAATAAGGAAATAAAGGGACGAGAACAATTAAGCATATGTCTCGCTAAAAAGATCAAAACATGGCTTGATCAAAAACTTTATTTGGAAATGCAAGATCGCTCTGTAGAAGCCTCAGATATCTTGATTCTTCTTCGAGAGAGAGGGTCTTTAATGACGACTTTAATTTCAGCTTTAAAAGCGTTAGGAATTCCTGTAGCAGGTCCAGATCGCTTAACACTTTTAAATGAAATTGTTATTCAGGATTTAATTGCTTTAGGCGAATTTTTGCTGCTTCCCGAGGATGATTTAAATTTTGCATGCGTTCTTAAGAGTCCCCTTATTGCTTTGACAGAAGAAGATTTATTTAATTTAGCCTATAATCGTCAAGGAGAGACATTATGGGCTCGTTTTCAGCAATCTACACAATACCAAACACATTTAGATTTCCTTTTGGAACTCAGAAATAAAGTTGATTACGTTGGGCCTTTTGCTTTGTACGCAGACCTTCTCAATCGTCTAAAAGGACGAAAGAAGTTTCATGCTCGACTAGGAGAAGAATGTTTAGATGCAATTGAAGAATTTTTAACACTTTGCCTAGAATATGAGAGAACGCAATGTGCTTCTTTACAAGGCTTTTTAAGCTGGGTGAAGACCATCGATATTGAGATAAAAAGAGATTTTTCAAAAGCAAATAGTGGTGTTCGCGTAATGACTGTTCATGGTGCTAAAGGATTACAAGCACCCATCGTCATCTTGGCTGAAACCACCACAAAACCTATATGGCGGGATAAATTTTTATGGCAAGAAAAACCGCATCCTCTCTTATTGTGGGCATCCTCTCAGGAGGAACTGCCTCATCATTTAAAGAAAGTCAAAGAAACTTTACAAGCTGAACAATTGGATGAATATTGGCGGCTTCTTTATGTGGCCATGACGAGAGCTGAAGAACATCTTTATATTGCAGGTGTGAAATCAAGAACGGCAGCAACAGGTTCGTGGTATGATATCTTGTCAAAAGTTTTAGAACCCATCTCTCAAAAAATAGACTTTCAAGAGGATTTTCTTAAAGGCCAAGGTTTAAAACTTTATAAGCCCTGTCAAACAGAACGGGAGGCGAGTTTAAATAAAGAGGCTTCTATAGACCAAAGTTATTCATTACCTGCATATTTGCAAAGACCGCCTGCATATGAAGAACTTTCAAATGATCCTATTTCTCATCTTATTGAGGAAAGTATTTTTAGAAAAGAATATACAGATAAAGAACTTCAAAAAGATATCTTGTGCAAGCTTCTGAAACACCTTCCTTTTTGTTTGCCTGAGACTTATGACACTGAAGCTCAAAAAATTTTTAAACAATTTTATTTTTCTGTGCCAAAGATTTTATTTGAGCAATGTTATAAGATTGCATGGAACCTTTTAAATCATCAAAAGTTAAACTTTTTATTTATACCAACAGCTTATACCGACGTTCCTTTTGCTGGATATTATCAAGGAAAGCAGGTCACTGGTGTTTTTGATAGAATTGTTGTTCTTGACCAAGTTGCGCACGTTATTATTTATAAAATAGAAGAAGATTTATTGTCACAAGATAAAAAAGAAATGGTTATTTATCAAAGTATTGCTCAAAATCTTTTCCCTGGAAAAATCATTAGGGTGTTTTTTTTAAAGGTTACAACACGAGATTTAATAGAGTTTGAGAATTAGAAAATAAAATTTTTATTTTATAATGACTTATTTCAATATTTTCGACATTTCGTCGATACTGTTTGGCTTTTTGGTTTAGTCCGTGGTATAACGCCATCAAGTTAATAATTTTGTACACGAGAGAAATGCATGGCAAACACTTTGTCTTTTGATGAAAAAATTGTTCGTAAACTGGCAGAAATCCTTAATGAAACAGGTCTTTCCGAAATTGAGATTGAGCAAGAAAATTGTCGCGTAAGAGTTGCTAGAAACTTAACAACTGTTGCGACAGTTGAAACACCATCTGTTATCGCTGCTCCGAACGTTCAAGTGACAACACCGATTGTACAAGAAACGGCTCACGTTGATATCAGTCGTCATCCAGGCGCTGTAAAAGCGCCTATGGTTGGCACGGCTTATGCGGCTTCTACGCCAGGTGCAGAACCTTTTGTAAAAGTGGGGGCAAAAGTTACTCAAGGCCAGACCCTTCTTATTATTGAAGCTATGAAGGTTATGAACCAAATTAAGGCTCCTAGAGAGGGCACCGTAAGCCAAATATTATTCACTGATGGCGAACCTGTTGAATTCGATCAACCGTTATTAATCATCGAGTAAACAAAATGTTTAAGAAAATTTTGATTGCAAATCGTGGGGAAATAGCTCTACGCGTGTTAAGAGCGTGTCGTGAGATGGGTATTGGTACTGTTGCCATTCATTCAACAGCTGATGCCAATTCGATGCATGTTCGTTTAGCTGATGAAAGCCTTTGTATAGGGCCTGCTCCTGCTAAAGGAAGCTATCTCAATATGCCAGCAATTATCTCAGCGGCAACGGTCGCAAACGTTGATGCAATACACCCAGGTGTTGGTTTCCTCTCGGAAAACCATGAATTTGCTCAGATGGTTGAAGAGCACGGTTTTACTTTCATAGGCCCAAGTGCTGAGCATACTCGCATTATGGGCGATAAAATTACGGCCAAGAATGCGGTAAAAGCGCTTGGTATTCCTGTTGTGCCTGGGTCAGATGGCCCCATTACCTCAGATGAAGAAGGTGTAGCTTTTGCAGAAAAAATTGGCCTTCCTGTGCTAATTAAGGCAGCTGGAGGCGGTGGGGGTAAAGGAATGCAAGTTGTTCGTCGTTTAGAGGATATTCCAGAAGCACTTTCTATTGCGCGCAGTGAAGCCAAAGCAAACTTTGGTAATGAGCAAGTATTTATGGAAAAATACCTTGAAACGCCGCGGCATATTGAAATTCAAGTCTTAGCCGATAACTATGGTAATGCGATTCATTTGGGGGAGCGTGATTGCTCTATTCAACGACGTCACCAAAAAGTATGGGAAGAAGCAAATTCTCCTGCGATTACGCCTCAACAGCGTCATGAACTTGGCACGCTTGTTGCGAAAGCTGTGAGTGCAATGGGATATCGTGGTGTAGGTACATTTGAGTTTTTGTATGAAAAAGGCCAATTCTATTTCATTGAGACCAATACACGTCTTCAGGTTGAGCATCCAATTACCGAAATGATTACAGGCGTTGACCTTGTGTGTGAGCAAATCAAGGTTGCTGCTGGTGAAAAACTCATTTTAAAACAAGAGGATATTGTCTTTAAAGGGCACGCAATCGAGTGTCGTATTAATGCAGAAGATCCTGAAACCTTTGTGCCAAGCCCTGGAAAAATCACAAACTACCATGCACCAGGCGGGCTTCATGTGCGTGTTGATAGCCATCTTTATAATGGCTACACGGTTCCTCCCCATTATGACAGTTTAGTCTCTAAACTCATTGTTTACGGTGAGAATCGTGAAGCGTGTTTAATGCGTTTAAGACGCGCTCTTCAAGAGTACGTTATTGGGGGGATTCAGACGAATTTAGCACTTCATCAACTGCTTGTGAATAATCCTGCCGTTATTGCGGGAGATTATGATATTCATTGGCTAGAAGGCATGCTTGCGGAACGACAGGCTTTAAAGGCGGCTTAGGAACAACGTATAAAAAGAGACAGTACCGCCTTTTCAAGCTTGGAAAAAGGTAAACCGATTTTACGAAGAGCATTCAAAGCTTCTTCAATTTCTTGCCCAGCGCGTAAACGTGCTTCTTTGGCGCCAAGAAGAGAAACAAACGTGGCCTTATTAGAGCGTTGATCAATACCGGTTGGTTTTCCTATTTTTTCTTCTGATCCTTCCACATCAAGCAAATCATCTGTAATTTGAAAAGCAAGGCCAATGTGAGCACCAAAGTTACGAACTTCGTTTAGAATATTAAGTTCTTGTTTGGCGAGGATGGCAGCGGCTTCACAAGAAAAACTTAAGAGAGCGCCTGTTTTAAGGGATTGCATGTGTTTAATTTCATCTAGATTAAAGCGCGTCGTTTCACCTAGAAGATCTAACATTTGTCCCCCCATCATTCCTTGAGAGCCACAGGCTTCTGCAAGCGCCGTAATTAAGCGTAGGCGTATCGTTAGATCTGGATGAGTCTCATAGCTAGCCAACATTTCAAAAGCTGCTGTAAGGAGAGAATTTCCAGCAAGAAGAGCAGTTGCCTCATCAAACTTAAGATGAGTCGTTGGTTGCCCTCGTCTTAATGGGGCATCATCCATACAAGGCAGATCATCGTGAACCAGCGAATAAGCATTTACAAATTCAATCGCCATGGCAACTTGGAGAAGTTGTTTTTCAGGAACTTGGAACGCTTGTCCAAATTCTAACAATAAAAAGCTTCGAAAGCGTTTTCCAGGAGCCAGAACACTATATTCCATCGCTTCATAAAGGCGTGGTGGTGTCTTATCGCGAAATGCAACAATAGTCTTTTTCAGATATTCATCGACTCTAAGACGTGTTTCTTGAAGCAGCAAAGTTAACTCTTCCATATTGCACTCTTAGCTTATATTTCGTCCTCAAGAGGAGAGCGTTCTATAGAAACTGCTCCTTCAGGTGAGACAACAATTTGATCAACTTTTAATTTAGCCTCTTTGAGAAGATTTTCACAATGCGTACGTAAAACGGCGCCGCGCTCATAATTTTTGATTGCCTCCTCAAGTGGAAGACGTCCTTCTTCAAGTTTGCGCACGATTGTCTCAAGCTCACGCATAGCTTCTTCAAAGGGGAGATTAGAAAGTTCAGTTGTCATGATTAAAACCTAGATTATATTATTTGCATCTTACTTTAAAAGCAAAAAAGAGTCATCCCATGTTTTTCTTCTAGGAAGATTTTTGACTTTCTAAATGTGTAATCAATTGAGGGATAAGCTCAAAAATGTCTCCTACAAGGCCGTAATCGGCAACTTGGAAAATGGGGGCTTCTTCATCTTTATTGATCGCGACAATTACTTTACTGTCTTTCATGCCAGCTAAGTGCTGAATCGCACCTGAAATCCCAAGAGCAATATAAAGATCTGGAGCAACAATTTTTCCTGTTTGACCGACTTGATAATCATTTGGCGCAAAGCCAGCATCAACGGCGGCTCTAGAGGCGCCAATAGCGGCGTTTAATTTGTCCGCAAGTTGCTCTACAAGCGCGAAATTCTCTTTGCTACCTAGAGCTCTACCTCCGGACACAACTACCCTTGCAGAGGTCAATTCTGGCCTCTCTGAGGGTACTTCAAGACGCTCAACAAAGTAAGAAAGATCTGTCGTGGTAAAAGAAGTTGTTAAGTTTTCAATTTTGGCTGAGTTAGCTCCTTTTGAGACTGGAGAGAATGCGGTTGTTCTAACAGTGATTACTTTGATGGGATCTTTAGATTTTACAGTGGCTAAAGCATTGCCTGCATAAATAGGCCGAATAAAGGTATCGGCACTTTCAATCGCAACAATATCTGAAAGTTGGGCAACATCTAAAAGAGCCGCTGCACGAGGTAAACAGTTTTTTCCAAATGCAGAGGCTGGCGCAAGAATGTGAGTGTAGTTTTTACCAAGCGCAGCAATAAGCTCAGCAAGGGGTTCAGCAAGATTTTGTCCGAGAGTGGCGTGATCTGCAGAGAGCACAGACCCAACGCTTTCGAGGGAGGCGACTTCTTTTACAATTGAATCAATCTTCGAACCTGCAACCAAAACATCAATATTGGTTGAAATTTTTTGAGCTGCAGCAATCGTATTTAAAGTAGAAGACTTTAAAACTCGCGTATCATGCTCAGCAACAACGAGAACACGCATTTAAATAACCTTTGCTTCTTTTATAAGACGTTCAACTAAATCTTGCACATCCTTGACTTTAATGCCTGCTTTACGTTTAGAAGGTTCTGTCACTTTAAGCATTTGATGGCGCGGCGTAACATCAATTCCTAAGTCGTTGGCTTTAAGTATATCTAAAGGCTTTTGCTTCGCCTTCATGATATTTGGAAGTTTAGGGTAACGAGGTGTATTCAATCGAAGATCTGTTGTAATAACAGCAGGAAGTTTAAGCTTCAGTTTTTCTAAACCCCCATCGACTTCGCGCATGACAAAGGCATGATTATTTTCAAGCTTAAGTTCAGAAATAAACGTGCCTTGAGACCATCCTAATAAGGCTGCAAGCATTTGACCCGTTTGATTACAGTCATCATCAATCGCCTGTTTGCCTAATATCACGAGGTCAGGTTTTTCACGTTCTGAAATGATTTTAATAATTTTAGCAACAGCTAAAGGTTCAAGAGGTTGCTCTGTTTCAACAAGAATGCCACGATCAGCCCCTAAAGCCATGGCTGATCGCAAAACTTCTTGGCAAACAGAAGACCCTATTGAAACAGCAATAAGTTCTGAAGCAATCCCTGCTTCACGAAGACGAACACCTTCTTCAACAGCAATTTCATCAAAAGGATTTATGCTCATCTTAACGTTAGCAAGTTCAACATCCGTTTGATCAGATTTCACACGAACCTTAACGTTGTAATCAACTACCCGTTTAACAGCGACAAGAATTTTCATTACTTTTATTAAATTTCTTTTGTTTTTTTATCTTTTGATTAAACGTTGTAATCCGGTAGATGTCAAGGTTGTGTCCTTGAAAATTAAGCTCTTTTTTTTACTGAAGTTTTAAAAGAGCGTGGCGCTTCTTGCCTGCCGAAAGTTTAAGATAATCTTTGTCCTTAAAGCTGTTTAAATTCAATAAAAGAGCTTCATCAGAGATGGCTTCATCATCTAAACGTGCGCCTCCACCCCGAATAAGGCGACGGGCATCTCCGTTGCTTTCAGCTAGACCTGTTAGACGAAAAGCTTCATAAATGGGAAGTCCTTGATGAAGTTGATTTTTCTCAACAAAGACAGTTGCAAGGGCTGAATCAGCAACATTTCCCTCAGGATTCTCAAAAAGATTTTCAGCTGTTTTGCGAGCTTCTGAAACGGCGTTTTCTCCATGACAAAGACGTGTTGCTTCATCCGCAAGAATTTTTTTAGCTTCGTTTATTTCTGAGCCTTTAAGAGCTTCAAGGCGTTCAATTTCGGTAATCGGTAAGTCTGTAAAAAGGCGTAAGAAACGGCCAACATCGCCATCGGCTGTGTTGCGCCAATATTGCCAAAAATTATATGACGACAGTAAACTGTCTTCAAGCCAAACGGCTCCTTGAGCGGTTTTGCCCATTTTGGCGCCGGACGATGTCGTAATCAAAGGGGAGGTTAAACCAAAAGCTTCTTGTTGTGTAAACCGACGAATGAGATCAACACCACTGATAATATTTCCCCATTGATCAGCACCGCCCATTTGCATTTGAACACCATAGCGGCGATGCAGTTCAAGAAAGTCGTACGCTTGTAAGATCATATAGTTAAATTCAAGAAAGCTGAGGGATTGCTCTCTTTCAAGACGTTGACGCACGCTATCAAAGGTGAGCATCCGATTAATTGAAAAATGACGTCCATAATCTCTAAGAAAATCAAGATAATTTAATTCATTAAGCCAATCTGCATTATTCACCATAAGTGCATCTGTTGCGCCGTCACCAAAGTGAAGATATTTAGCAAAAATCTTTTTAATGCTTTGAAGGTTGTCTTTAATTTTGCTTTCATCAAGGAATTGACGTATTTCGTCTTTGCCTGAAGGATCGCCAATGCGGGTGGTGCCACCCCCCATAAGGACAATTGGTTTATGCCCTGAGCGTTGGAGAAGACGTAGACGCATAATTTGAACAAGATTGCCAACATGTAGGCTTTTGGCAGTTGCATCAAATCCAAGATATGCAACGACAACTTGGGAATTAAAAAGCTGATCAAGACCTTCGAGATCGGTTCCTTGATGGATAAAACCACGCGCAAATGATGCTTGTAAAAATTCTGAAGAGAATAACTTCATTCTTGCAACAACCTTTTATTAAATCCCTTTATAGAGGGATGAATCAGCTTGTTTGTCAAGACTTCAATTCAGTCGCAAGACGAGCGCAGTCATACTTTTTAAAACAATGCACATCAATAATTTGCTTTAATTGACGCGTATAAGCATGCCGTCTTGTTGAATAATAAAGAAGGCCATCTGCTAATTTTAAGCTGCAGGGACGTGCTCCTTCAAGGCGTTGTTGTGCGCGAATACGGCGCAAAGAATCATATGCTGGATGTTTATTAAGGGTATCCATATAGGTTTTTACACCTTCAGAAAGTGAATCAAATGTTAAAAGACGTTTCTTGTCTTTCATTAAACCAAAAGGAGAATTTTGTTTGCGTGCAAATTTGCAGCCTCCCCAACCACTTTCAACAACAGCTTGCCCTAATGCAAGAGACGGCGGAATAATATCAACACGTTTTAAAAGTTCTTCAAAAGAGACTCGTTTAATATTATAGCGCTTTGCAAGATCTTCCAGCCATAAACGTTGTTCAAAACTTAAAGAATTTCCGCTATCAACGATCCTTCTTAACCGTAAAAGGTAAGTTCTATCAGCAAGAATATCTTCATTATGCTTCAAGATATGAGGTAAAAGAGTTTGAACAAATATTTCTTGTTTATTTTTGATGTTTGTAATACCGCCAAGTTCAGCAGGAAGATAAGCCGCAAAGACACGAGGAATTGCCACTGAATCAGTAAATTCAGGCGCTCTGGTAAAGGAGCCCTCAGTCACATGGTCTTCAGGAAGATGGCTTATCTGTGTCAAAGAGACGGGTTTATTTTGAGATGTAAAACGCGCTTTTTGAGCATTTTTCGAGGATAATTTTTCAGGTGTTAAAACAAAAGAACTCACATAAAGAGCAGCCACCATCATGTTTACAGCAATAATAAAACTTTTATCAAAGAAATACTTAAATACTTTTTTATGAGCTTTTTTCATTTTTTATTCTCGATTTTAGTTGAATAGTTAAAGAGGATTATTCGTTGGTAGCACGAACTTCTTGAACTTCAGGGATATAGTGTTTAAGCATATTCTCAATTCCTGTCTTAAGTGTCGCTGTTGAACTTGGACAACCTGAACAAGCACCTTGCATTTCAAGGTAAACAATACCATTTTCAAAACGATTAAAAACAATATCGCCGCCATCCATGGCGACAGCGGGACGAATACGTCCATCAAGAATTTCCTTAATCTCCTTCACAACATCGCTATCTTCTTCAGAAGATACGGAGGTTGTTTCTAGCTGGATTTCGACTTTTTCATGGTGCATAAAATATTCCATGATAAAACCAAGGATTTTGGGCTTCAAGACAAGCCAGTCATATTGGTCTAACTTTGTAAGTGTAATAAAATCAGAACCGAAAAAAACGCCTGAAATGCCCTTAATGGTAAAAAGCGTTTTTGCAAGCAAGCACTCATCTGCACTTTCTTTGGTTGGAAAGTCTGCTGTTCCGCTTTCCAAAACAGGGCGTCCTGGAAGGAACTTAAGCGTTGCTGGATTAGGTGTTTCTTCTGTTTGAATAAACACGCGCTCTCCTTTCAATTAAACTTTTTTACGATCCTCATTTTATGGATAAAAACAGTTGTGTCAATACTTTTATATCCTTTTAAAAATCAAAGACTTAAAATATTAATATTAGTATCAATAGAAACAATATTATTAATAAGTAAAATAATTAAGTATTTATAAATATACTATTTAACATTCATTGTTATCAGATTGTTATTTAATATATTTATTTATTAGTTATAAGAATAATATTTTTATTGTACCTTAAATGCTAGTTTAAATAGACAAGAATTTTTCTCTTATAATGCGAAGGTTAATAATTAAAAGAATTTAAAACTGGCTTAACTCTAACTCACGAGCTTCCAACGCGCGAAGCTCGTTTCTGAGGCGTGCAGCTTCCTCAAACTCAAGATTGGCAGCATTAAGCAGCATGCGCTTTTCAAGTTCTTTCTTATATTTTTGCAGATCTTTACCGACAAGATGTTGCGTTTCTTCTCGTAAAGTAATTGTTGTGTGATCACGTTCGTAGACACTGGAGAGGACATCACCAATTGATTTTTTAACAGTTTCAGGCGTAATTCCATGTTGAGCATTATAAGCTTGCTGTTTTTCACGACGGCGGCCACTCTCTTCAAGTGCTGCGGTTAATGAGCCTGTCATTTTATCGGCATACAAAATGGCACGTCCATCAACATTACGAGCGGCACGCCCTATCGTCTGAATGAGCGATGTTTTTGAGCGTAAATAGCCCTCTTTGTCGGCATCCAAAATAGCAACAAGGGCACATTCAGGAATATCAAGACCTTCTCGCAAAAGGTTAATGCCAATCAAAACATCAAAGATCCCTAATCGCAAATCTCGAATAATTTCAATGCGCTCCAAAGTATCAATGTCCGAATGAAGATAGCGTGCCTTAAGCCCAGCTTCTGTTAAGTATTCAGCTAAAGCTTCTGCCATTTTCTTTGTTAATGTTGTGACTAAGGAACGATAACCTCTTTTAGCAACTTCAACACATTCTGAAATAAGGTCATCCACTTGATGTGTTGTAGGTCTAATAACACAAATGGGATCAATCAAACCCGTAGGTCGAATAATTTGCTCAACAAAGATCCCTTGAGTTTGTTCTAGTTCCCAAGGGCCAGGTGTTGCTGAGACAAAGATCGTTTGAGGTCTCATAGCATCCCATTCTTCAAATTTTAAAGGCCGATTGTCACGACAAGAAGGAAGCCTGAAGCCATATTCAGCAAGTGTTCCTTTTCGTACTGAGTCGCCTCGATACATGCCCTTAAGCTGAGGAACAGCAACGTGGCTTTCATCAACGACTAAAAGCGCATCGTCAGGTAAATATTCAAATAACGTTGGCGGAGGATCGCCAGGTTGACGCCCGGTAAGGTAACGAGAGTAGTTTTCGATACCTGAGCAAAACCCGGTTGTTTCAAGCATCTCAAGATCAAAGGTCGTTCTCTCTCTAATTCTTTGCGCTTCTAAAAGCTTTCCTTGTTGCTCAAACTCAACCAATCGTTCTTTTAGTTCGCCTTGAATCTTCTTAATTGCCTGCATAATTGTTGGCTTAGGTGTGACATAGTGACTATTGGCAAAGATTCTTATTTCGGCAAGAGAACCGATCTTCTCGCCCGTGAGCGGATCAATTTCGTGAATCTCTTCAATTTCATCGCCAAAAAGGGATAGTCGCCACGCTCGATCTTCAAGGTGAGATGGAAAGATTTCAAGCGTATCTCCACTCACGCGAAAGGTTCCACGCTGAAAATTAATGTCATTTCGTTTATACTGAAGCTCAACAAGATGTTGTAATAAGGTTCGCTGGTCCATTGTTTCTTTTTGACGGAGCGTAATAATCATTTTTCCATAATCTTCGACAGCTCCAATACCGTAAATGCAAGACACGCTTGCAACGATGATGACATCGCGTCTTTCAAGCAGAGCTCGTGTTGCAGAGTGACGCATTCGATCGATTTGTTCATTAATCGTGGCTTCTTTCTCAATGTAAGTATCTGAGCGAGGAACATAAGCTTCTGGTTGATAGTAATCATAATAAGAAACGAAATATTCGACAGAATTGTCCGGAAAAAATTCTTTCATTTCGCCATAAAGCTGGGCCGCGAGCGTTTTATTCGGAGCGAGTACAAGAGCTGGACGATTACTTTTGGTAATGACATGGGCTATTGTAAACGTTTTTCCTGAACCTGTAACACCAAGAAGCACCTGGTTACGCTCATTCCTTTGAAGCCCTTCAAATAGTTGCTCGATAGCTTCGGGTTGATCGCCAGCAGGTTGAAAGTTTGATTTAAGAGAAAATAAGCTCATGATAACTCTAAGTCTAACAGAAACAAATTATTTTAAAAATAAAGTTATTATTTTACTCAAAAAATAAGAAAAAATTACGATTCATCTCGCTGAAGCAAGTTATGGATCGTGATGGGAAATGTGAAACGCTCTAAAATTTCGCCAATTTTTAAATCTCCAGCGATTTCAGCTACAAGGGCTAAAGGATCTTGAGGATGTTTACTAACACGGACTTTTATATTTTTAAGACGTGGTTCATAATAAGTTACGACACGCTCTATTTCTGTTCCAATATCACGTCTTCCCGTATCGCTTGCGCCATCAAACCATGAAAAATCTCTTAATCCAAAAAATTGAGGAAGAGCAAAATCTGGAATGAATTCCCCATGCCCATCTTCAGGAGGGCGTCGAACTGTAGGGCGCGTATTAAGAACCAATTCAAGTTCACGCTGCACGGATTCTTTTAATTCTGCGGGTGTTAGAATCTGATAGGAGCTTGGCTCTGAAACTAAATGAGGTTCAAGATCTGTTAAACGATCAAACAGAGGCGCTAGAGCCCCTGCCTGTACCGTAGATTGTTCTAAATTATAACGTTTACTCATTGTAAAATTATGTTAGTTGTCCTGTCGTGAAATCAAACTTAACTGAAGTCGAACCAGTATTTGTTCCTGCTTGATCATAACTATTAATTTTATTCTCAATAGTCGCAGGTCTAAAGGTTACGACAACAGTATCATACTTTGGTTCGTAAGTTTGAAAGTAGCTATTCGTAAAAGTTAATTCTTGGACAATAACATTTATATTCGCAATGTTTGCTAACCGAGCAATGTGAATAGTCTCAATTTTGTCGCCTTTCATAAGTTTATTCATAATGATGGGGGCGAAGTTACCATTTGGAATAACCATCACAGGATCTTCAATCACAACACGTGCTGAGGTATAAAGTTGATCAGCAGCATTAGGATTTGTAAGGCGGCTAAGGCGATAGTTAAAGTGGAACAGTTGAACGTGGTCCTTAAAATTTTCTAAGGTTGATTTTGTGTCAACACCATCAATTTTAATCATGAACTCTGGTGTGGCTGTCACATTACGATAAGCCTCTGAAGGAATCATTTGATCTGGTTGGCTAGCTCCTTTTGCCCAACTTTCTGCTGATACTGAAGCGCTTGAGAAGCTTCCGATTTCGTTTGGCATTTTTACCTCCTATAAATTTTTCTTTTCTACTTTTTAATTAACTCTTCTTTATCCTCAACCTGCAGCACGCTTTGGTAAAGCAGCCACAAGACGAATGGAGGCTGTTAAGTCTTCCATTTGGAAATGAGGTCTTAAGAAAACAACGGCTCTGTAACTTCCAGGTTGTCCAGGAACATCATAAACATCGACGCGCGCTTCACGAAGTGGGTAGCGTGCCTTTACAGGTTGGCTTGCCACATCAGTTAAAAGAACATACGAAGCAATCCAATTATTGAGATAGATTTCGACGTCAGCTCTGGACATAAAGCTACCGATTTTGTCACGCATAATCACCTTAATGTAGTGGGCAAATCGTGAAGCCGCTAAAATGTAAGATAATCTTGCAGAGAGTCGTGCATTTGAATTTGCTTCATCTAAGTTATAAAGCTTAGGTTTTTGGCATGTTTGTGAGCCGAAGAAAGCAGCGTAATCGCGATTCTTACAGTGCACAAGACCAATGAATCCAAGGTCACTTAGCTCTTTCTCACGACGGTCTGTAATTGAGATCTCAGTTGGACATTTGAGAGCAATATCACCATCTGTTGTTTTGAACGTATAGTAAGGTAAATCTTCAACCATACCACCACCTTCAACCCCGCGAATTGCGGCTGGCCAACCAAATTCTGTTGCCGCATGAAGAATTCTTTGAGAAAGACCCCAAGCTGAGTTACCCCAACAGAATTTAGAGTTGTCAGTTCCATCAACATCTTCGATAAAGTTTAGTCCCATTACCATCTGACCATTTTCACCGCCATAAGGAAGGCGCATCAAGATATGAGGAAGGGTAAGAGCAACATAGCGTGAATCTTCTGTTTCACGGAAAGAAGCCCATTTACCAAGCTCAGTAGAGTCGAAGATACGCGATAGATCTCTTGGATGCCCTAACTCAGAAAAGCTAATCAGGTCAAAGAGATTTGGGTTTGCAGCTGCGATGAAAGGTGCATGAGCTGCTGCTGCCACTTGAGAAATTTTTGTGAGTAACTCAGTTTCTTGTGGGTTACGACCAAATTCAAAATCACCCATTAAGAAAGAATAAGGTGAACCACCAAAAGTGCCGTATTCTTCTTCGTAAACCTTCTTAAACAAATGACTTTGATCGAATTCACAAGCCTTTTCTAAGTCAAGGATAAGTTCTGTTTTCGTAACATTCAATAAACGAATCTTAATATGAGCATTTTGAGTCGTAGTTGTCATCAAGAGCCACAAACCTCTCCAGCTTCCTTCAAGTTTCTGATAATCTGGATGGTGGAGAATTTCATTGAGCTGAGAACCAACTGTTGCGTCAAGTTCTGCAATGCGTTGTTGAACGAGAGCCACACAATCTGAAGGCATCTTGTCTGTTGCGCTAACAAGAGTGATAAATTCGTTAATTAAGACACCAGCATAATTTTCTTGGGAAGGATCCCTGACCATTTGTGTCGATTGAACCAAGCTTGGCACGTCTGTACTAGCGCCTTTATTAGCCATGATGTCATCCATGGCTTTATTGAGGGATTCATTCCCTTCTAATTTTCCGAGTAAATCATTAAGACGTGTTCTTGTTGTGTAAAGATCATTAAGAGCAGGTGTCTGGCTAACAATTTGAAGGGGCTCAAAGTCATCCATAGACAAAAAAGTTAAATCAACATTAATCTCTTTAGCATCTCCACCAAGTTTGTTCGGGACGAGAATATTTACTCTTGGGCGGATGGATGCCATGACATCAGGAATCATATCGCTTGCGATATCAACAAATTTACGTTCTTTTAAGGGAGGACGAGCGACTTCAGATGCGCCTGATAAATCAGCCATTAGTCCAAGTACGAAAGGTAGCTCACGTGATTCAACGGCATTGCCAATTTCGACATCATAAGTGATCTGTACGCGTGGAGGGCGGACATTATCTATAACATGTTGTATACTTTCTCTCATCATTATCTCCCTTGTTATATGGCCCCATTAATGGGGTTGCAGTTCTACTTTTTTACTGTCTACTTTTAATTTAAAAGCAATTTGATTAAAAACCGGTAAACGCCGAGAAAAAATATCAAGAAAATTTACAAGCAATTGAAAGATAATTATTTTTTTATGTATTTTGCGGGAAAAGGGTTAATAAGGGGTTAACTTCTTCATGTTTAATCTTCGCAATAGAGCATTAGATTTTGTAAGTTGGCATTAAATGACATATCTTGCTTTTTGTACAGAAAGGCGTTATTTTTTTGCAAGTTTTTTAGAAGATGAAGAGGATGCTGCATGCCAATGAATGCGAAAGACATTATAGCTTTAATTAAACAAGGCATTCCTGATGCTGATATACAATTAAAGTCTATTGTTGAAGATCAGGATCATTACGCAGCAATTATAATTTCTTCTTCTTTCCAAGGAAAAACAAAGATACAACAACATCAAATGGTGTATGAAGCTCTTCAAGGAAAAATGGGGGCTGAATTGCATGCCTTAAGTCTTAAAACACAAGTATCAAAAGGAGAAAAAGATGACAGCCATATTTGAAACGATTCAAGATCATCTTAAAACGTATCCTGTTGTTCTGTATATGAAAGGGACCAAAAAAGCACCTTTGTGCGGTTTCTCAAGCGTTGTTGCGCAAATTTTAACCCGCTTAGGGGTAGAATTCTATGATGTTAACGTGTTGGAAGATCAAGAAATACGCCAAGGCATAAAAGATTTCACGAATTGGCCGACAATTCCTCAGCTTTATATCCAAGGGGAATTTATTGGTGGTGCTGACATTGTGCGCGAAATGTATGATTCAGGAGAATTAAAAGTTCTTTTAGAAGGCAAGGGATTAATCTAATTAAGATCAAGGCCTTTTAATAAAATTATATGTCGAAGTAACGCACATAACCGAAAGAAAACGGTTGAATCTATTGGCTTTTAAGTAGCTACTTGTAAATCATTTCTTTATTAAAAGCAGAAAAAATTCTCTAAAAACAATATTCTTCTTTTCTCTCTTGAAAGTTTTCGGTATGGTGGGGCCAACTTAGGGCGATTAGCTCAGCGGGAGAGCGTCTCGTTTACACCGAGAGGGTCGGGGGTTCAAATCCCTCATCGCCCACCATTCTTTTTAATAGGTTATCCTATCTTGCTTTTATCTCCTTTTTGCTGGGGGAACATAGGAAGCAATATTTAAAATATGCTAAGCTGAATTTATTCAGCTAAAAAACTTAAATTTTCGATCTTTGATCGTGAATATTTTTTAACCTCTACAATTTACTAAGAGGCTGACACTTGACTTTTAAGGAGTTAGGATATCGTTTGTATGTAAAGCATTGTAAGTTATGGAAAAAAAACAAATCTATCTCATGGAATATTTTGTTGCAGGAACTCCAACTAGGACAGTGGCAGATCTAGTGGGAGTCCATCGTAACTCTGCCATAAGATTTCCATAAATTAAGAAGAAGATTGCCATTAAGCAGCTAAGCTGAAGTGAGAATTTCTGCTGAAACATCGACCTAGACGAGAGCTATTTTGGAGGAAATCGTAAAGAAAAGCATAACTGTGGTGCTGCCGGTAAATTTCCTGTTTTTAGTATCTTAAAATTCGGAGGCCAAGTCTATACTCAAGTCATCGATGATATAAATTCAGCAATTCTCATGCCTATTATTACGAGAGAAAATTAAACCTGATAGCATCGTTTATACGGATTGTTACCGATCTTAGAATGTGTTGGATATCTCTGAATTTAAGTACTAACGTATTAATCATCTGAGCTCTTTGCTAATAAGCATAACTATATGAATGGAATTGAGAACTTTTGGAATCAGGCTAAAAGAGTGCTGAGAAAATACAAAGGTATACCTCGAAAGAATTTTCACTTGTTCCTCAAATAATGTGAGTTTACATCTTAATTATAGATCTTCAAAACAACAATTGGATATCCTTAAAAATAGGCTAGCTTATCTCAATATACGACTGCCCCTAAAAATATTTAGAAGAAGCTTAGATCGCAAAAATAATAATGTAAAAATAAAATTTCTAAATTGATATAATAATGAGCTACCAATTAATATTAGCAGCTCATATTTAACAATATTTTTAGATCATAAATTTCAGTGAGCAGTTACTTCACTGTTTGTATCATCTTTTTTATGAAGAGATTGTTGGCGATATTGAAAAGGTTTTCCTTCACCAACATCATTATTATAACCATCAATCCTTATTTGGTCAGAATTTGTAGGGTAACGTTGAGAAAGTATTTTTGATTCAAATGGACGAGGTTGTATACTAGGTGAATTTTGCTTTTGATGATGTGCAAAACATCTTGGTGTTAAATCCATATCCCATTCTTCAACTTGATGGGAAGCTAAAGTGCAATGATTGCCAACGCAAGTCATGATTCCTAAAAGATAAATTGTTCGTTTCATTTCTCTTCTCCTTTCGCTAAATAATGTTTAGTAAGTGGGTTTTATATTAAGCTTTCAATTTTGCTCTTAAACTCTTCATTTATTAAGACCCCTAGATTAAAAGGTTGCGCATCCTGACCTGCACTTGTATGAGTACCTACACATACCACTCCATGGTCTTTATGAAGAAACCATATCCCCGAGCCACTTTGCCCTTTTGTCGTATCGATATCATACTTAATTCTATTACTTTCTACTTCACCAAGAACATCGCCTTCATGAGAGTATGCACTCCTTACTCCCGGATAACCCGTTATATTAAACTTTTTCCCTTTAAAAAAAGTTGAAGGCAATGAAACAGGCAGTGCAAACTTCAAACCTGAGGTTGCTATTTTTGCTGCTACTTCTGAGGTAAAAATAACTAACGCGATATCAGAAGCAGGATCTAGCTTCTCTTGATAAGCTTTGGGAACAAAGACACTAGAGTCATCTTTTTTGGGAAAGACAATAGATTCTGCCAAAACTTTATTAAGATGACATGCACCATAACATCTTAATTCATCCGGATAGCCTCCATCGAGGAGATCAAATAAGTTATGGGCAGCAGTTAAAAGAAGATTGTTAGCAATTAAAATTGCACTACCATAATATATTTTTGAGGTTTTATTAGGCCCAATGTTATAATAAATCATTTCTAAGAAAAAGTGATAATTATAAGGGTCTTTGAAGATTCCTTCTCCTATTATACGTCTTCTATCCTGAACTTGTAATAATTTTTCATCTACATCAGTTGCTAAGCACTTAAATTGTTTTAAAGCTTCAGGTGAACTAAATTCCCTAAAGTAAATATCTTTTTTATTATCATACTGAAATTGAACAGTTTCAGTTGGAAGTGGAGTAGCTAATTTAATTTGTTTAGGTTGAATTATAAACTCACTTATTGAATCATCATAAATAGTATGGGAACTAGCAGAAGCAAAAGAATTAATATTTATCAATAAAAATAATAAAAGAAGCCTTGTTAATTTCATGTTAACTCCTTGATTTAAATAGAAATTGTTAAAGATATTAATTAAATTTAACATAATAAAATTATTTATTCCAGTAGAAATTATGGTGATTGATTAAATAAAAGATTTTACAGCTAATATTAATGTATGAGACATATGAAGTAAAGCTTCATTGAATGCTATTTTATTTACTTAAAAAATATTTTTAGAGATGAGGCTTTCGATCTTGTTTCTAAACAAGCTTGTTGCTTACCTTAAGGGGGCATCAGCTAAGTGCGCGTATCGCTGAATAGTAGAAGCTTGTGTATTACCTAAGAGCTTGCCGACTATAATTAAACTTAATCCACTGGATATCAAATGAGAGGGTGAGTGTGGCATAAATCATGAAGACGCACATTAGGTAAATCTGCCTGCTTCCTAATGTTTTGCCATGAATTTTTGATGTCTTGTAAAGGCTTATTCGGTATTTTGCCCTTGGAGTCTTCTTAATTTTTGAGTGAGATTCTAAATATTCCTTAGTTACGACTTTGACATTTCTAAAAGAACTATTTGAAGTTAACTTAATCTATGGGTCCTCTCCTAAATTGATGCTTAATACCAGCTTACAGCCCTGTTCTATTGCATGTTATGCAGTTATTTGACCATGAGTGCTAATCTTAATTTTTCGGGTAATTTTATTCCTATTTCTATATGGCAGAAAATAAGTCTTCTTGCCGGAAGGATAAACTCTCAAGCAAAAGCCCGTAATTTCTTTATCCCAGTGTACAATCCAATTTATTGAATCAGGTTCAATGCTCTTAACAACTCTTTTAGCAAGTTTGAGCTTATTCGCTTTTTGCATTAGAAAAAGAATTATGGTGATGTGTTAGAAATCATAATCGCTTATATTAATTATTAAATAAGTGAAATTTAATAATTAATATATCTACTTAGAAAATCATTGATCAATATCTTTTCTCGTTTACACCGAGAGGGTCGGGGGTTCAAATCCCTCATCGCCCACCATTCTTTAGAATTTATTTTTGCCTAAGAACTCTTGAGAAAACGATTTATGAGAACATTAGGTTTTCAAAAAAAAATTAGTTCTGAGGTTTTCCGCTTGTGGCTTTAGAAACACACAAAACTTTTCCTTCTTTATTGACCCATCCATGGACAATCATATCCTTAGGTGTACGACCACGGACAAGCATTCCAGAACTTGGATCTGAAGAGCCAATCATGCCAACTTTGGCATCCAAATGATGGCGATCAACACCATCTTTTGCAGTAGGATTGACAGTTGTTAGGACCCATGTATTTGGACCGCCAAATGTCTCAATGAAACCGATTTTTTCATTTAAGCCCTCTTTCGTGGCTTTTTCGCGTCCTTTTTCATCTAAAGTAAGGACTAAACAGCGCTCAGGATAGCTTTTAGGTGCTGAAACATTAACATTTTCTGCAGCTGTAATATATCCTTGTGCAGTAGCTATTTGGGAAGATATTGCGCGGGGAAGTTTTTTAACAGCATCAAGTTGCTTTAAATTTGTGCTTGCTGTGTCGAGAGCTTGAGAAGCTTGAATAAGGACTTTATTGACATTTTCATCATGACCTTTTGCAATACCAAGTTTATTTAATTGATTTTGTTGGGCTTTAATTTGCTCTTGACTTTCTTTAACATAGGAAGAAATATCAAGTCGATTTGGTCCTTTATCTGTCGTTACGCCTGCGTAAGCATCCATAACCGTTAATGCCCAAATCGAACTGATGATTAGATGATATTTTTTCATTTTTTTCTCCCTTAAAACTTTCTTTTTTAAATAATTATAATTTAAGTCAGATTAACAATTAAAAGTTAATAAATTCTTTAAGAAGTAGGTTATGTTTTCTTGTTCAACAAGAGGCCAGAACTTTTTGAAACATTTTTTGAAGGAATCGACTCTTTATTCTTTAATAAGGCGAATAAATAACGACTTTTAAAATTTACGCTAGGACTTAATAACCCTTAAACTTAAATAGTAAAGGAGTTATTATGGCACGTAAATCAATCGCAGATTATGCTGAAGATTATACCGATCCAAAGCTTCGCTTTAAGCTTAAGGAAGAAATTAAGGAAGGCTCAAAAGGAGGAAAAGCGGGGGAATGGTCTGCAAGGAAATCTCAACTTCTAAAACATGCGTATGAGAAGCACAAAGGTGGCTATAAACATTCAGGAGAAAAGACAAAAGAGCAAAAGAATCTTCAGGATTGGACATCTCAAAATTGGGAAACGGTAGACAAAAGTAAAGTGATTAAAAAGAACAAGACAACGCGGTATCTTCCTCATGATGTATGGGAAAGCCTGACAGCCGAAGAGAAACAACAAGCAATAAAAACAAAAGAAAAAGGATCAAAAATCAAACAGCACGTTTCAAATCCGCCTTCTGTTAAACGTAAAATGCGTAAGAGTCATGGTTTATAAAATCTCAAGCAAACAAGAGAAAGATCAAAGGTGGCAGAAGATTAAACCTAATTATGCTTGGCATAATGATATTGATTATAGGTTGCACCCTGAGAAGTATCGTGTTGGAAAAGGAGAGCAAGGCGTTCTTATTTGCCAGCCTTATAAATCCGAAATACTCCCGTTCTGGCGGTTTAAAACACCTGATATTGCTAAAGAAAGTAGTGCAAAGATTTACCAACTATTTGAACAATATCTTGAAAAAGATGATTTTGTCGGCGCTGATATGGCGCGTAAATTTCTACAAATGGGTTATACGAGGGCGCGGCGGTATGCAAATCACAGAACTGGAAGGAAATACGATAAGGTAACAGGAAAAGAGCTGCCTAAAGATATCCCCAATCCTTTAAAAGAAAAAAGTGCTCTCATATTTTATGAAAAGTGGAAAGAAGCCGAAAATAATGAGCATTATCAAAAACTTAAAAATGAATGGAAAAGAGAGCTTGGCTGAGAGATTAAATTCTTCAACATTCTGAAAACTTTCCCAAGAAAAAGGACGTAAGGCTTAGAAAGGTTTTACGATTAAGAGTTAAACAAAAATTTAAGGCCTAAAATATCTTCAAAGGCCTTAAGAGTTAAAAATGCAATATTTGTTTAAATTTATTGTCTTGAAGTGTTTTTATACTCGGCAAGCTTCTCTCTTATCAATGCGCTTTCTCCCTTATTAAAAAAGAAAATATTTGCTTGACCTTTAATATCTGGATGATTTTGCCAATAATTGATATTTGCACTTTCTATAATAATAGGAACTGTAGCGCGCCAGTCGTTGTGACTTCTTAGGTTTTTTACAAGAGCATTAACATTTTGCTCGTCTTCTCCCATATCGCCATCAGTTAAGATCACATCATACTCATGTAAGTTAGTTAGAATTATGGCTTTTTGGGCATCATTTGCAGTGTCAACTTGTTCATTTTTTAAGCCAAGTGTATTTTTTAAAACGTTCTTTTTAGACATCAAAACACTTCCAGTGTCGTCAACTGCTAAAGCTCTCTTAGGCGTGGCAGTTTGTGGTTCAGAAGCTTCCATAACGTTAAGTAAGGAAGTTAAAGTATTTATTGAAAAGAAAGATAAAATAAGTAGAAAATGTTTCTTTTGCATATTAATAATCCTTTGTTTTGTTTGGATAATTTTCTATTTTTACAGATTAACTTTACGTTATAAAACTTAAAATAAAGTAAAAATAAGTTATGATGAAATATTGATGAGATTATTTTGATAATTTCATCAACTTTAGTGTTATCAAAGGGTAAATTTGAACCTTAAGATAAGAGTATCTCAGGATAGAATTTTTCGGCCATACCTCTACTTTTTAGATGACAAAGGAAATGATCTATGCTTCTATAAATTTATTAAATAAAATTTATTATTTTCGAAATATAAGCCTTGCAAAAGGCTTGTATGGTTCTGGCGATTATCAATTCCCTCCCCTAACTTTCGCTGGAACCCAATGAAGTCGGCGTTCTATGAGCGCCGGCTTTTTTTTATTCATATTGCTCAAAAGTGCTGATTGTCTTATAGATGCAAAGAGGCGCCGCAAAGGAGTTACAACCATAAAGGGGAAAATATGCATAAGGATGAAACGCTAGGCGATCAACTAGCTAAGCCAGAGACACCTCACAAATCACGTCGTGATTTTCTTATTCTCGCCAGTAGTGCCGTAGGCGTTGTTGGTGGCGCAGGTTTTGTTTGGCCTTTAATTAAAAGCATGAATCCTGCTGCAGATGTATTAGCTCTTGCATCCATTGAAATTGATCTTAAACCTATTAAAGAAGGGCAAGCCATTACGGTTATGTGGCGAGGGCGTCCTTTATTCATTCGTCATCGAACTCCGAAAGAAATCCAAGACGCCAAGAATGTGAATCTTAAGGATCTAGTTGATCCTCAGACGGATACTGAGCGTTTTAAACAACATCCACAATGGCTTATTGTTGTCGGCGTATGTACGCATCTAGGATGTGTTCCTTCTGGCCAGAAGCCAAGCGATAATCGTGGACAATACGGGGGATGGTATTGCCCTTGTCATGGCTCTGTTTACGATATCTCTGGGCGCGTGAGAGGTGGTCCAGCACCGCGTAATTTAGAAGTCCCCCCTTATACGTTTTTGAATGAAACAACGTTAAGAGTTGGGTAGGAGAATTTTATGTCAATGCCTTCATCAGAAAAGAAAAAAACTGGTTTTATTGCCTGGGTAGACGAGCGTTTACCTGTCTTTACCTTTGTCAATAAAGAGCTTGTCGATTATCCCACACCGCGAAATCTTAACTATTGGTGGAACTTTGGTTCACTTGCCGGCATTGTGCTCGTGGTTATGATTTTAACAGGTATTTTTCTTGCCATGTTTTATACGCCTCATGTCGATCATGCTTTTGCAAGTGTTGAACGTATTATGCGCGAAGTTAATTATGGTTGGTTGATCCGTTATATTCATATGAATGGTGCTTCAATGTTTTTTATTGTCGTTTACATTCACATGTTTCGAGGACTTTATTATGGGTCTTATAAAGCACCACGAGAACTTCTATGGATTTTAGGGGTGGTTATCTTTCTTCTAATGATGGCAACGGCTTTCATGGGCTACGTCCTGCCATGGGGACAGATGAGTTATTGGGGAGCAACTGTTATTACGAATCTTTTCTCGGCAATTCCTGTAATTGGTGATCCAATTGTTACTTGGTTATGGGGAGGTTTCTCAGTTGCCAATCCGACCTTAAATCGGTTTTTTGCTTTGCATTATCTTTTTCCATTCTTAATTGTTGGTGTCGTTTTTCTTCATCTTATTGCGCTGCACCAACATGGTTCAAATAATCCGCTTGGTATTGATGCCAAGAAGCCTGGCGATAAAATCCCGTTTCATCCCTATTATACGGTCAAAGATCTTTTAGGCTTAGGCGTCTTGTTGCTTATCTGGGGCTCATTTGTTTTCTTTGCACCGAACTTTTTTGGTGAACCAGATAATTATATTCCTGCAGACCCTTTGGTCACGCCTGAACATATTGTCCCTGAGTGGTACTTCTTACCTTATTATGCCATTTTACGGTCGGTTCCTGATAAGTTGGGTGGAGTTATTCTGATGTTTAGTGCAATTTTTGTTCTAACTTTAATGCCATGGTTAGATCGTTCGCCTGTCAGAAGTGCACGCTTCAGGCCGTTATATAAAATCCTTTTTTGGATTTTTATGTCAGCTTGTTTAACCTTAGGCTGGGTCGGTTCACAAAAACCTGAAGGTTTGCCGTTGCTTCTTGGAAGAGTGGCAACAGCATACTATTTTATTCATTTTCTTTTGTTTGTGCCTCTTCTGAATCGTATTGAGCGTCCTCTTCCACTACCTGACAGTCTTCAAAAGAAACCACTAAGCGTTCAGTCATCAGGAGGTTCATCATGAGACATCGCTTTCTCAGAGATCTCTTAATCATTCTTTTAAATTTCTTTGTAAGTGATGAGCCTTGTGCAAATCAAAAAGTTCCAGTTTCAGAAAATAAATGGAGTTTCACGAAACTCTTTGGAACTTATGATCGGGCTGAACTTCAACGAGGATTCCAAGTTTATCAACAAGTTTGCTCAACATGCCATGGCTTAAGTCATATTAGTTATCGCCACCTCAAAGCTTTAGGGTTTAGTGAGGCTAAAATTAAAGCTATTGCCGCTCAAAAAGAAGTTCAAGACGGTTTTGATGATGAAGGAAATCCTGTAAAAAGAGCAGGAAAGCCTTCAGATTATTTTCCTAATCCTTTTATCAATGAAAAGGCGGCACGTGCGGCGAACAATGGGGCGAATCCACCTGATCTTTCGCTTATTATTAAAGCCAGAAAGGAGGGACCTCAATACGTTAAAGCCTTATTGACAGGCTATACAGCTCCGCCATCCAACGTTCACTTAGCGCCAGGCATGTACTATAATCTTTATTTCAGTGGGCATCAGATTGCTATGGCGCCACCACTTTCAAAGGATCTTGTTCAGTACGCCGATGGAACGCCTGCTACTGTTGATCAAATGGCACATGATGTTGTTACTTTCTTAGCATGGGCATCAGAGCCTGAAATGGAAGAAAGAAAACATTTAGGTGTAAAAGTATTAACCTATCTTTTAATTTTTACTGTTCTAATGGGGCTTATTAAACGTCGGACGTGGCGTCGACTTGAAGAATAGGATAGAACAATGTCAACTTTAGTGACGACTGGTGCAATGATCATGTGTGCGGCTGGTTCCGCACCAGTTCCGTTTACGGCTATAGGACAGATATTTTTAGGTGCAGGAATGGCAGGAAATATTAGTAGTGTTATTCCGATGGTCGATATTCCAACTTTTGGTTCATGTACAATCCTTGCAGCAGAAACACTCGGTGTTGATACCGTGTGTGTGCCGGCGCCTGCTGGAACGTGGATCCCTGGTGTGCCAACAGTTCTTATGGGGGAAATGTGTGCTTTAGACCAGACATCAATACTTATGTGTAGTATAGGCGGGGCGATTACAGTTCAGTTTCCAGGTCAGATTTCAGCGATTGCCGCGGCTTAAATTTTAATAAAATCTTTAACATTTTATGTCATTCTAGAAATGTAGAGAAAGAATGGAGGTGCGCAATGAGCCAACTAGCCCTTCAAATGAAGAACTACCGCCTTACAACAGCAGAAATCCTGTATCATCTTCCGGATCATCCGGACATTTTACAAACGTTCATTTGGCAAGAGTATGATTTGTCCCCCAATTTTCCTGAACTTCATAAGTTTCTTGATTTCTGGGCACACAATATAGAGGGGCGCATGCATTCTGTGACGATTTCTCATGTTCAACTTATTAAAACATCTGAGTTTAATTACATTCCTCATTCTCTAAGTTTACACTGAAAGAATAAAACAAAAGATAGACTTAATTGAATATGGATATAGTATATTTACTTGATTAATTCTGTAACCTATTAAAACATAGAATCCATAATAATAGCGTGATAAAGGGCTTATTTTCTAGGATTTTAAGAAGATAAACTCATTACCTTAATTTCCTCATTCGCAATTAGCATTCTTTTACAATAAGCTGTCTTTTGTCTCGTTAAGCTACTTTATTTGTCAAAAGTTAAAGAAGAGGGGGGAGTTCCCGATGAAGAAGGCGTAGAGTTTTCTTCTGTACTTCCTCCTTTTTTAGTAAAAGATGATTTTAGATTCTTAAAGATTTTAGATTTTCCTTTTCTAGGGGAGGTTGACTGTACTGGGGTATTGGAAGAAGAGCTTGCTTCCTCTGCGCGGCTCGCAAATTTGGGAGATTTTTGTAATTCTTCCGGTGTAATAAGCTGCATTCCAATGGACTCAGAACGACCCGCTTTCTTAAGATTGGGAGAAGAATGCGTTGAAGAAACATTGATAGAAGAAATAGAAGATGAGGTTGCAGACTTTGATCTTCCTCTTTTCACGACTATATCGGTTTTTTCCTGTGTTGTACTCGATAGTTGCGCCGTTCCCTCTTCTGCTGACTTAAAAAACTGGAGGCGTCCATTGTTAGGGGGGGAAGCCTTTGAGCGAAGTATTGTACTCGGTGAAATGTTACCTCTTGGGCTTACAATCGAAATAGTAGATTCTTTTGATTCAAGAGATGAAAAATTAGGAATACCTTCTTGCGGTAAGGCAACAGTAAGCCTTTTTAAACCATTTTGTGCCTTTTGAAATTTTTGTTCTAATTCGACCATTAAGCGTGCTAAAGGATCTTTTAAAGAAGAACTTGTTGCTTGTTGAAGATCTTTTATTTCCTGCTTTTGCTGTAATTTTTCTAAGCCGTTTTTTTCTTTTAGGAACGTTTGGTGAAGCTTATAGTAGGGACTTAATTCCTGCATGTGTGAGGTGTACGGGGGAAAAGCTTTTTCTAAAGATAATTCTATCTCGTAAATGCGCGCAAGCAGGGAAGCTAAGATGCTGTGAGCACTCAGGTCACCCATCTTTTTAATGTTAAGTTCTGTTGTATAATTCTTGGTAAGGTAAAGTCCATCCTCCACCAGCTTATTTATTGTATCCTGAACATTGTATTTAAAATTTGCAATGACTGTTTCTGGATCTTGGCTAGAGGATACAAGCATAGCTTGGACCGGCAAAAAATGGGTACTTTCAGGACTAGAACCCTTAATCCAAGTCATTAAATGACGCATTTGAGGGACACATGCGCCAAGAAATGCGCCAATATCTTCAGAAGCTTTTATTTGAGCTTTCTTGGTATTAGCCTGTTCTTCTTTGGAAAGATTTGTTGTTGTGTGGGTTTGAGGATAATCTTGCTTTTGTTCTTCAATAGATGAGGCTACAACAGAACCCTTCAAAATGGTTGTTGTCATAAGGAAAGAATAAAGAAACGTATTTTTAATCATTTGAGTACCTATCTGTAAATAATGAGCTAAATAAAAAACATGAAGAGTTAATATTTAAGTTCAGTATTTAATGAAAAAATGTCATTTCGTCAATGTAAAAATAGAATATTTTTTGATTGTTATAACAGAAAGAGGTTGCCTTTTTTCCTGAAAGTTGTTACTATTAATGTATAGGGTTGAAGAGCTGGCAAGCCCTTCAACAATCTTCGCGAGAGAGCCTAAGGGGCGTGATCAGCCCCACCTTCCATAAAACGTTTTATTTTGTTGGTTTAAGTTTAAGAAAGAAGAAAGGAAAAATGAAGATGAAGTAGAGAGGAGATAGAAGTAAAAAGTAGGAAAATTAAAGGGTTTTAAGGCGCTTAGAGCTGACGATTTAAGTAATGGATAACTGTGTCTTAAAATAAAAATAAAGAATGAACATGATGAGAGAAAGTGAGACAACAACAATGACTTAAGTAGGCGAAGGACGTACATGACTTATGTACATCTTCTCTTCTGATCTTGCAAGAGTTTTACAGATCAAGAGAGAAAACTCTCTCCCTTGGTACCAGGGAGGCGAGAAGATATAAATTGGATGACGGTAAGAAGCGGCTTTTGGGAGAGCCGCCAAAGGTAAGAAGAGCATTATAGTCTTGGTTTTTATGGAGGTTATTTGAGGGAGAGGGATAAAAATTATCCCATATTGTTAGAAAAGTTTACAGGTGGCTTAGGGGTGATTTAGAGTGAGAAGTGGAAGAAGTGAGGGTCTATTTTTTGTGGAAGTTTAAGGACAAAGAATAAAAAAAACAGAGACGAGAGATTTTTGGGAAGCTTGAGGAGGCATGATGGGATTTGTGGGGATGGGGACGTTTGTGGGTCGATTAGGTCGGCTATTTTTAACTTATATTTTGATTTATCAACAGATATTTTTAGGGTGTGTTTGGGCACAAGGAGGCTTGCGCGTTATTCAAGCGGATCTTCATGACTTTGAACATCGCTTAGATCCGGGAAGTGTATCAAAACCTTTGTATGAGCCTAAGGTTGTCTTTTCACCTATTTCTGTGGATCTAAAGGAAGCTTTTAAGGGTTGTCACGTTGTATTGAGAGCTGAAGGAGAGAAAGTTCAAGCGCTTTGGCGTCGAGGAAATGCCTTTTACGCCTTTGATCATCCTGAACTTTCAGCGTGTGTTCGCCTTCAAAAAGAAAAGGGCAAGAATCTTCTTTATATCAAGTCTTTATTGTCGGGAAGTGGGTATCAGGATTTTGTGATTGGGGTTGAGAGTTCTGAAGGGATTCTGTTGGAGGATAGCCTTCAGCTGAAGCAATTGATTGTGCAGGCGCCAATTATATTGAATCGAGCGATGGGGTTTTTAAATCTAGAGGGAACATTAGAGGGGATAGATGTTGAGAAGTTGGATGTTTATGGCCAGTTTAAGATGGAAAGCGAGAGTACGCTGAATGTTAAAACCCTTCATCTTCATCATGGAACCTTTATCAATCAAGGGACAGTAAAATTTAAAGAAGGAGGGAAGGCCTTTCTTGGAGGGAATGACTTTATCAACGATCATGAGATTGTCGGCGTTAAGAATCTAACTTTTGAGAAGGGAGGGATATTGGACCAGCGTCTTGCGAGTTCTCAGATCACCCTCAAAGGAGGGCGCTTTTTGTATGAAGGTCTTAGGCTCAACTTTCATGAACATTCTTCTCTGAGTGCCGCTTCTATCTTGCTGAAGACTTCAGAGGATCTTTTATCCTTGCCAAGGATGACAGGTGACCATCTTCATTTAGAGGCGCCTTATCTTGAGGAAGGTATCTTAAAAAGAGTCGCAACGTTTAAAACGCTCAAACTGATCTCGACAAGAGCAGGGTTAACCTTTTCAGCACCTTTGTCTGAGATAAGCTTATTGACGCTTGAAGCACCTCAAGTGACGAATAAGGGCGGCCTTGGGGCCAAAGGGAATCTTTATATTAAAGCATCTACAATTGTGAATGAAGCGCCTTTACTTTCTAAGAATGGTAAGGTTGTTCTTGAAGGAAACGTTCAGCATATGCAAGGTCTTTTAGGGGCTTATAACGGGGTTGAGATTACGGGTGAGAAACATACGCTTTTGGGCGAGATTCATCCTCACACGGTATTGACAATAAAGAGCCAGCAAGGCTTCACCCATGATCTTTTAAAGTTTAAGACCGAAAATGTCTTAAAGCTTGTCTTTCAAGAGCCTACGATCGTTCCACAAGCTATTGATACACCTGGTGTTCTAATTTTAGAAGGTCCCGCGGTGACGCTTAAGGGATCTGTACAAGCCCAGCATCTTGAGGCACGCACGTCTTTATTAAGGATCGAAGCTCCTTCTTTAGGGGCTTCTTTGAAGGCCTGGGGCCAGGTTGAGGTTGTTGCCTCTCAATTTACCGCAGGAGAAGGGATAGAAGTAATTAAAGATCTGAAGATCACTTCTTCAGGCCCTGTGGTCTTGAAGGGGGCTGTTGTAAGTAATGAAAGTATAACGCTTGTAGGTCAAAAGATTGAAGCCCAACAAGAACTCTTTGCGCATAAGAAGCTTGATGTTGAAAGTACTGGTGATCTAACTTTTAAAGAAAGAGCCGTGGGGGTTGAAGGAATTAACCTGGCAGTTCATGGCGAGTTTCATTATAAAGAGGCAGACCAAAATGTCACTGCGGAGAACTCAAGTCTGCAAACAAAAGGTATCTTGAGAATTGTGAGTCAGCACCCTGTTCTTCACTTAAAACATTCTCTTCATCTTTTAGGGATGTTAGATCTCCATGCGCCTCTCATTCATAATCAAGCAATTTTAAGAGCAAATCAGGGAATTCAAATAGAGGCCCCCCTTTATTCTGACAGACTGAGCATTCATAATGATGGTGGTTATCTTTTGACTGATTACGGAGACATCGTTTTGAAAGGGCGTGTTTGCCATAATAGTGGAGGCCTTATTCGATCTTCCCGTAAAGTCGTGATTGATGGGACGATTCATAATCTGTGCTCTAAGATTATAGGAATAGAAGGAATTGAAGTTCATAGCCAAAGAGTTTTAAATCTCGTTTATCAAAAAGATTCTTTTCAAACAGAAGGTTTATTAAGACTTATTTTTGCACAAGGAGGAAATATTGATCGTCCATTAGAAGTCGCAGGTACGGTTGAGATTAAACTCCTTCCTCGTGAGGATGTTCAATACTTAAATCTGTACACGAATCTTAAGGCCGGTCGGGGTCTTCGATTTGAAGCTCCTGGCCATGCGATCGTCGTTGGAGATGTTTCGTTGCCGTTTGTAGAACTTCATTCAGGAGGATTTTTTGATGTGCCAACAGCTCAATTTTTTGATCTAGCGCATGGGGGGATATTTTCTGATCATTTTTTTCATATTAAATCAGATAACCGCATTCTGCTTGGCAACTGGCTTGAAGAGACGCGGACGACCCGTGTTAAAAGAAACAATGGCGATTATTTAAAAATCTCTCATCCTTATTACACTACTAATGGTAGTTATTGTGCCTCTAATGGAGGAATGAAGCTTGAGACGAACAATTTTTCTAATAATGGCGGTGACATTCTTGTCATGGATAAAGATCTTGAGATTATCACGCAAGGTTATTGCTATCCAATCTCAGATCTTATTGAAGTTTGGCATGGGAATGCGAGTATCACATCAGCCTCTTTTTGCCAACATATGTATAATTCTGCAAAATGTGGCGATAATATATCCGCGCCCTTTTGGGTAAATTATATGTTGCCAGCGGCAAGATCATCTCGTTTGTGTGTCAACGGGAACATCTTTTTTAATGTCAAAAAAGGAGAAAGCTGGAGTGGCTCAATTTTGGCTTCTGGAGCGATTTTTGGAAAAGAGTTTATTCAACAGAAGGCGTATAGTTTTTATTTTTTTTCAGGGTTAAGACTAAAATCTTCTAACAACGCTGTAAGTCTTGTTAATAACCATATTAAATACAACCAACTTCCTCAGTTACAAGGAAGTCAAGGCGTTGCATTTGTGGGTACAAAGCAGGCGTTAGTGCAAGGAAGGGTAGTCGGGTCTCGGGTTGTGATAGCGTTTGAAGATGATTTAAGGGTTCAAACGGTAATGTCAGGACAACCACTTACGGCCTTTAAGCCGATTATGGATCTAGGCTCTCTGTTTCAATCTTCATGCTTAGTAAAGTTAGATTCAACAGGGAAAGAGCGTTATCTTCTTACTCTAGCTGTTCCTTTAAAATATCCCCACGAAAAAGAGCTTCAGGAGATGGACAAACTTATTCTTGGGCCTCTTGGTTCAGAGAAGCTTCGCCCTTTTCTTCATCCTCTTTTAGAGGCGCGTACCTTGTTGGAAGCATTACAGCAGAACATAGGGTATGTTCCGTTTAACAAAGAAGGCACTGATTTTTTGGCTTTGCATCTTCAACTTCGCCGGAATGGAGCAGAAGTCATGAAGATATTGAGGCCCTACCTTGAGCAACCTGCTCTTCTCGGCTTGCCAAATAATGCTTCTCCTCAAGCTTTAATTGCTGCAGGACAAAGCTTGCTTCAACAACGTTCTCCCTCCCTTCCGAAAGAACTGGCCTTAAATCTGAGCCATCCTTTGATCTTTGATATTCCTCAGGTCATCAATAATGAAAAAGTCTTGAAGTCTTATCTGTATACGCCTCTATCTTATTATAACCCCAAGAAGTGTGAGCATATTGCACAAATGTGGGCTCAAGAGCTTTACCTGATGGGGAAGGAAGGCTCCCACTTGTCCCTTGATAAAAGCCGTCTGATGACCGAAGACAAAGGAGCAATTGTTGCAGGCACTTTAAGTCTTGAGAAGGAGATTCAATATGATTGTCAAACGCAGCAGTATGGTGCAAAGCCTGGAGGAGAGATCTTAGGCGATACGTGGGAGGTCCATGCTGAGAATGTGATCAGTAAGTTAGGGCTAATGGATGTCAAGCATTTATGGCTTGATGTGTTAAATCATTACTACACGAGTGGGGTGACTAAAGCGGATGTCTTGGTGTGTGATGTTAAGCAGGTGACGTTGGACAGAAAGCAGCGATGCTGGAGGGTGACGTATACGATTGAGACGACGACCAAGAAAAAGAGACCTTTTGGAGGATCTAAGAAGAAGACATACAGCGAGAGCCATACGGTGACATTAACGGACTCTTATCCTGCGCATTTAAGTGGATTATTGGCGTTTGAGAAGTTTATTGGGCAGGAGGGCGATGCTAGAGCGTGGTTCCCTGAGCGGCAAGCAGGGCGGGAGATAAAAAATTTTATCATTCAAGGAGGGACAGTTAGAGCAGGGCAAGAGGGTTGGTCGCCTCAAGTTCAAGAGATGATAAAGTTGTTTCCGAAAGAGGAGACATCTTTAAGGTATTCAGAGACGAGCTGTAAGGGGTATTCGAAGCGGGGGATGATTGTTGAATCAACAGTTGTTCCTGCGGAAGTGATTACGGAAGGTCCGCTTCATCCTGTGAGTCGGAGCGATATGGTGTTGGTAAGCCCCAAGATCACAAGCTCAAGTGATCATGTTGTGTTTGAAGCCAAGAATAATATTTACCTTCAAGAGCACAGTGTTTTTAACCAAGAAGACTTTCATTACTTTAGCCGCAAAGATAAGATCTATGAGGTGGAGCGATGGCAAGAGGTACGTACTCCGATCAGGATCACGATGCCGGGTAAGCCTGTCTTCAGAGCGGGTCAAGAGATTAAGGGGGAGTTTAGAGAGATCCAGGGCTGTGAGGAGCCTGTTTATGAAGCACCGCGTCTTAGTTTATCTCGCCCGGTTCTTCGGGATGTCAGTCATGAGCGTTTGATAGGCATGATCTCCAAGGGTGTGAGAGGTCTTGATATTTTGGCCATGGTTGGAACAGGGATTTTATTGTTTAATCCCGCGACGACTTGGATTGCGGTTGGTCTTGAGGTTGCCAAAGACAGTGCTTTAGCGGCGATAGGAGGCGCGATGCTGACGAGTGTTGCGTCACAAGCTGTGGGTTCTACGGTGGCTCATCGTGGCCATCTTAAACAGGTGGGACGGGATGTCTTTAGCAAGGAGATGGGGATTACGCTTTTAACGTGTGGGGGTGGCTCAGGGGGATCTTTGACCTTCCTTCAACAAGCGCAAATGCAAGCAACGAGAGCCATCACGCGGGCTGGCCTTAACATAGCCATCCTTGGCCAGAAGCCTAGAGAAGCCTTTAAAGAAGCCCTCACCTCTGCGGCTGTGAATACGGTGGCGGCTTATACTGCCGGGAAGATAGGGAAGGCGCGTCCGCATCTCAACTATTTAGAGCATAAAGCAGCACACTTTGTACCTGCCTCTATGGCGGGTCTTATCCTCTCGAAAGGGGATGTTGAGAAAGCGATTACCGCAGGCATGGCGGCGAGTCTTTCTGAAGTGATTGCAGAAGGCCTCCCCACAAGTTTATCGCGAGAAGTCCGCGGCAACATTGCCAAGATTGGGACAGGATTGATCGCTGTTCTTGCTCAACAAGATGTGGGCTTAGCCATCTACGCGGCTTGCAATGCGATTGAGAATAACTTTATGACCCAAGAAGAAGATCTTTTGCAAAGGAAGAAACAAGAAGAGGAAGAGCTTGCTCAAGTTTTTGCTTACTTGAGTCGTATGTCTCAAGCAGGACAAGGCGTGTTGCAAGACATGTTGTCAGATGATCATCCTCGTACATTAGGGGAAGTGAGAGCTCAAAGAGAGTATCAGAATAACATGCATGGGTGGGAAGATCATGCGGATGATTTTGGGGGGAGTTATTCGTCTGTTGGGACGTTAATAGAAGCCAAGCAGAAATCAGAGAATCCAAGTTTAAGAGACTTAGATACCCGAGGACGTGAGCGGGCAAGACAGAAGATTTATCCGCATCGCAGATCTCAAAGTCCTCCGAGATTAAAAACGACGTTTGTAGAAGAAGGGAAAGAGACAATTGTAAGAGTTGCGAAAGGAGCAACGCCTGAGTCTGTGAAGAATCTTGGGAGGGCGATGGTTCCGTATGTTCAGAAGGGACTCGAAGGTATTGAGCAAGGGTTTATTTATGTTGGTGATCATGTGCCAGGGGCTAGGTCTGTTGGGCACGTGGTTAAAGACATCACGGTTGGAGGGTTAGAGTTCTTTGATAAGACGCTCGATGTGATGCCGACAGCGATGCGACGGACGGCGAGAACGTTAGGCCTTCCTCAGAACTGGTCACAGAACCTTGGCGATGCCACGCACTTGTTCCAAGACATCGTCCTGATCGTCATGCCAGCTGTAAAAGCAATAAGAATGGAGAGAGCAACTGCTACGGTGGGGGAGATGGTTCCTGCTGTTTCGCCACTCTCCTTAGAAGTAGGCTCATATTTTCCTTATCAAGCAAAAGCTTATCTTCGTGAAATGGAACAAATCACAGGTAGACAGCTTTATGCTGCGCAAAGGGTACTTCTTAAACAGTCTCTTCAAGAAAAACCGTATGTTAAGTTAAGTGAGGCAGATTATAAAAAGCATCATTATGCTTTCAAAAATAAAAAAGATAATCTCATTAAAAAATGGGAGGAAAAAACAGGGCAAACTTGGCCAACGTATGAGGCTGATGTAATTGGTAAGAAGCATAAGCCGGTCAAGTTTAAGGGAGATCGTTATGATGCTCATGAGATTATTCCTAATGAATATGGTGGCCCTTTAACATGGTATAATATTCATCCTGCGCGCTTTCCAGATCAGCACCAAGCTGGTATTCATGGTAAAGATAGTGTTTTAAATAAACTATTAATTCAATTGGAGAGTAAATAATGAGTCAACGTAAGAAATTTAAATATTTAGAGTCATATATTGATATCGATGATGCTTCTTCGAACCGATTTATTCCACTTACTTTAATGGATGTCGAAGAAGAAGAAAGGAGATTAGAATTTAAGTTTCCTGAACAATTAAGAGAATTTTATTTGAATATAGGGTTTGGTGTATTTCGACATACACATGATCGGAAAATAGTACAGGATTGCCATGCCAATCGTTTAATGGATCCTACTAGCGTGGCTGATATCTATTTATTGGGATATGAGAGTGGTCAAATCTTACCAAGTGTAAAGTTTAAACCTGGATATCTTCCTTTCTTTGAAGTAGGTGATGGAGATGTATTTTTTTCTTTGCGCCCCACTGATGTTGATCCGAATGTAGTTTATGGCATGTTTGGAGAAATAGTGGCACCTTCATTCGAGAAGTTCATATGGCGACTTTATTATGAAAGCCCCACTTTTTATATGAAAGATTGGGGAAAAGAAGAAAGTTCATAAGGTTGCAAGACATGTTGTCAGATGATCATCCTCGTACATTAGGGGAAGTGAGAGCTCAAAGAGAGTATCAGAATAACATGCATGGGTGGGAAGATCATGCGGATGATTTTGGGGGGAGTTATTCGACTGTTGGGACGTTAATAGAAGCCAAGCAGAAATCAGAGAATCCAAGTTTAAGAGACTTAGATACCCGAGGACGTGAGCGGGCAAGACAGAAGATTTATCCGCATCGCAGATCCCAAAGTCCGCCGAGATTAAAAACGACAGTTGTTGAAGAGGGGAAAGAGACAATTGTAAGAGTTGCGAAAGGAGCAACGCCTGAGTCTGTGAAGAATCTTGGGAGGGCGATGGTTCCGTATGTTCAGAAGGGACTCGAAGGTATTGAGCAAGGGTTTATTTATGTTGGTGATCATGTGCCAGGGGCTAGGTCTGTTGGGCACGTGGTTAAAGACATCACGGTTGGAGGGTTAGAGTTCTTTGATAAGACGCTCGATGTGATGCCGACAGCGATGCGACGGACGGCGAGAACGTTAGGCCTTCCTCAGAACTGGTCACAGAACCTTGGCGATGCCACGCACTTGTTCCAAGACATCGTCCTGATCGTCATGCCAGCTGTAAAAGCAATAAGAATGGAGAGAACCGCAGCTGTGGTGGGGGAGGTAGCTCGCCCAAAAGGGATTACTCTCACTCTTGAATACAAACCAGAAATGGACTTGAGAGACTTCGACCGAAAAGTGAGAGCTTTACAAGATCTTGCAGAAAGAGGAAAGTTAATAAAATCACCTGTTATCAGAGATAAAAAAGTGACTGATCAATATAGAAATAACATTCTTAATAAGGCAGAAATGCAATGGGGACAATCACATCCTGAAAAGGTCGAATCAATCCAAAGATTGTTAAGAACAAGGGATGTAGATCATCTTCAAGATTTACAACTTTTAGGTCAGGACAAATTCTATAACCTTGGCTTCCTTGATCGCAAAGTAAATACTTCATTAGGGCCTCAAATTTATCATCAATTAAAAGAAGTCCCTTTTGGAACTAGGATTGAAAAGATTGTAATAAAAGGGGTATTAAATGAATAGTTTAGATAAAATTAAAAAGATTAAAAAAGATTATCAGGATTTAGATAAGAAAGTCCAAGTTCTAATTTGGTTTCCCAGACAAAATGGAGACAATACAAAAGAATTAAATGATTTATTTAGACGTTACCTCTTTTTGAATGATGATTATAAAAATTTCTTATCTAATTATAATGGAATAAGTCTTAGTTGGTGTGATTTTTTAAGCGCAGGGTTTTCAGAAATGCCTTCTATTTTTGAGTATATTGAAATGTGGGGACGGTGGCATAATATGGATAAGTTCTGTCCTATCGCTAAGAATGCCGCTGGAGATGTTTTTTGTTTTTCTGAAAATGGGAAAGTATGGATGTTTGATATTGAAAACATAGAGGGTAAGCCAACTTTAATTGCAGATTCTTTTAATTTATTTCTTAATGATTGCGTCTTAGGTAAACGCTACAGCGAATTTTCTTATACTGACAATAACCCTTTTTATGAGTTCTTAAAAGAACAAGGATGGGTTTGAACGCTTAGGAAGCTTAAGTTTAAAATCAGTTTAGTATATCAAATTTCTCCAAGGTAATTCTCGTCAAGTTCTGGAGGAAATGACGTCATCCTCGTCATTAAAATCCCTCATGATCAGTGTGGCGAGTGCAGGGATTCTGCAAGGGATTAAAGGGCCATTAGGTCTTCCCCTTCAACCGAGAGGTTGGGTCCAGCATCTGAAAGTAAATGCCGTGAGATCTGTTATCTCAACTCCTTTAACTAGTCGATTCTGAAGTATGAAGAAAAGCAAGGAAGCGCCTATAGTACAGAGAATTATTTTAGGGTAGAATCTGCAGGTAATTGGTAGAAAACTCTTAAAAGGCTGCAGATTTTTCATGAGTAGACCG
>Ga0209960_1000864_pt1 | contig 52073 bp, 36 predicted proteins | sample ThiBiot_500_plan_2_FD_183947 | JGI IMG/M metagenome (GOLD analysis project Ga0209960, IMG submission 183947) | Wastewater bioreactor microbial communities from Cape Town, South Africa - Thiocy_expt_500_plan (SPAdes) | ecosystem: Engineered > Bioreactor > Thiocyanate-remediating >... | reverse complement strand
TTATACATTATACATTATACATTATACATTATACATTATACATTATACATTATACATTATACATTATACATTATACATTATACATTATACATTATACATTATACATTATACATTATACATTATACATATCAATTAGCAAACTGTAAATTCTCGTTGGGAATAAATTGTTTAACAGAACCATCGAAATCCATTAGATATAGAGTTACATTAAGATATGGATATTTATCGAGAATGACGTTTCTTATTTTAATTAAATGATAGCAATGTAAATTTGTATCTAATTTACGATCATGGTCATATTGTGTACCATACACAGCTTTATAAAATCCACAATCACGATGATCTACTATCATAACATTTTGTATAGGTCTCTAACTCATTATAACATCGAACTGTGAAAAAAAGCAATTTTCCCAATTAGGGTATAAATCATTTTCAATACCTAAAGATGCCCCTGGCAGTGTTATTTGGAAATATTTGTCTAATAGACCCATTTTAATCATAAAAGTATGAAGTAAGTCTATAAAACGATAATCTACACATGATATTAAAACGTAAGGTATTATGTCTTCATTGTTATGTGTACCCTTTATCAGTTCGTCAGATTTATTCAAATTAGCGTTATTTTTTGACACATCAATTTTCGAATGTAGCTCTGGTTTGTCTGTTGATCCGACTAGTTTATTAAATGACATTCTATTTTTATAAAGAAAATATTTGTATTTTTGCATTTAACTTTTCTTATTTCTTTTGTAATATTTTTATAACTATTCTCCAATATGCTTATCTATATAAAATATAATCTCGTATAAATATATACCATATAATTTGAATATTATTTACTCAGATAAAATTATACTTAGCAGAAAATATAGTTAAAAATATAAAATAATATTTGTATTTTAGGATCAACATATTATTTACATAAAACAATAATTCTGTAACCTGAGAATTATAGAGTTCACATGATAATTACTTGTTGGATTAAATATTTTGTTAATTTCATACAGTTACAAAATATTATTCTTATGCTAAATAATATATTAATCTTCATGTAATAGAATAATATTTAAAACAACATGTTACAAGATAATTTACTATTCACAAAAATATCAATGATCACTTCATCGTAAATAATAAATAACATTTAATCTCCATATTATAGATTTTATCATATATACAAATATATCATATCGTTGAATTACACAATTTAATTATAAATAATATATTAACAAATACGATATACTGAAATTATAAAAAGTAAAAAATATTTCTAAATTAACGATGAATAGTATATGCACAAAAATGATCGAAATATTCATTGTTTATTTAAATATGAAATTTTATTATTATTATTATTATATCAAATAGATTAAAGTTTAAAATGAATAATAGACATACTAAAAAGAAAATAGAAAATATTGAATATTTATCTATGTTCGATACATTATACCTTGATAATAATGAAAATGATAAGATAAATGTTGAAATAGAAGAAAATAAACAGAAAAAGAATAATAAAAAAACAGCAGATAAAGTGGATAAATTAAACAAAGTGGATAAATTAAATAAAGTGGATAAAGTGGATAAATTAAATAAAGTGGATAAATTAAATAAAGTGGATAAAGTGGATAAATTAAATAAAGTGGATAAAGTGGATAAAGTGGATAAAGTGGATAAAAAGAATAAAGCAACAAAGATAGGAAATAATATAGGAAAGAATAATAAAGTAGCAGAGATAAGAAATATAATAGAAAAGAGAAAAGAAGAGGAGGAAAAAAAGAGGAGAGAAAAAGAAGAAAGAGAGAGAGAAGAAAGAGAAATAGAGAAGATGAGAGAAAAAGAAGAAAAAATAGCAAAAGAAAAGAGAAGGAAAGAAAAAGAAAAAGAAAAAGAAGAAATAATTAAGGAGGAAAAAAGAAGGAAAAAAGAGCAAGAAGAAGAAAAGAGATTGAAAATAATAGAGCAATTAAAGAAAAGAGAGATTATAAAAGAAAGAGTTGAGAAGGAAGTTAAAGAAATAGAGGAACAAGAAGAAGAAAAGAATGAAGAAAAAAATGAAGAAAAAGGTATGAATAAAAAAGAGTTAAAATCGCCAATATGTTGTGTATTAGGACATGTAGATACTGGAAAAACAAAATTGCTTGATAAAATAAGAAAAACAAATGTACAAGGAGGGGAAGCAGGAGGAATAACACAACAAATAGGAGCGACATATATACCGATATCAACAATAATAAAACAAACGGAAAAGTTGAATGAAGAAATGGAGATGAGAATAAAGTATAATGTACCGGGATTATTAGTGATAGATACACCAGGCCACGAAAGTTTTTCAAATATGAGAGCAAGAGGGTCATCGATATGTGATATAGCGATTTTAGTAGTAGATATAATGCATGGATTGGAACAACAAACAATAGAATCATTAAAATTATTAAGAGAAAGAAAAATACCATTCATAGTTGCACTAAATAAAATAGATTTAATGTATGAATGGAAATCAAGTGAATTTTCTCATATAAAAGAAAGTATGAAGAATCAAAAACAAAACACATTACAAGAATTTAAAAATAGAACAGAAAATATTATTATGCAATTAGCAGAAAATGGTTTTAATTCAGTTCTTTATTACAAAAACAAGAAATTTACTAATTATGTTTCTCTAATTCCTGTAAGCGCACATACAGGAGAAGGAATACCAGATTTGATGGCTTTAATAGTACAACTGAGCCAAAAATATATATCGAAAAAAATTACATATAGTGATGATACAATTTGCACTATTTTAGAAGTTAAAGTTACAGAAGGTTATGGTACCACAATAGATGTTATTCTTGTTAATGGGGTATTAAGTGAAGGTGATACTATTGTATTTTGTGGAATAAATGGTCCTATTGTGACTAGTATAAAATGTTTATTAACACCACAACCTCTTAAAGAATTACGTATCAAAAGTGAATATATTCATCACAAACAAATTATGGCCGCACAAGGTATTAAAATAGTAGCGTCTGATCTTCATCAAGCTGTTCCAGGTAGTTCGTTATTAATATGTAAATCACAAGATGAATTAGAATCTATTAAACAACAAGTTATGTTTGATTTCTCCAACATATTGAATAAAATTTGCAAAAACGATAAAGGTATAACTGTTCAATCCAGCTCTTTGGGTTCTTTAGAATCTCTTTTATCTTTCCTTGAACAACATAAAATACCGGTTTCTTCAGTAAATATTGGTCCTATTCATAAAAAAGATGTTATTAGAACAAGTATTATGTTAGAAACATGTCCTCAACATGCTGTAATTTTGGCATTTGATGTTCCTATTACCAAAGATGCACAAGAAGAATCAGATAAACTTGGTATTAAAATATTCAACGCTTCTACAATATATCATCTCGTTGATTCTTATTTGAAATATATTAAAGATTTACATGATAAAAAAATACAACAATTCTCACACCAAGTCATATGGCCTTGTATTCTCAAAATTATTCCCCATAATGTTTTCCATAAACGCGATCCTATTACGTTTGGTGTAGATGTTATCGATGGTACTCTTAATATTGATACTCCCCTATTCATTCCTACTAAAAATAAACTTATTTTGGGTAAAGTAAAAACTATACAGTTTAATAACACTAAACTTACATCCGCTTCTAAAGGTTCTTCTGTCTCTATATCTATAGATTCAGGTAAATCTATTACCTATGGTCGTCATTTCGATCATACTGATTTAATTTATAGTCATCTTTCCCGTTCCTCTATTGATTTATTAAAAGATTTACATTCTCAACAGCTCAACGAAAATAAAGATCTTAGATTACTTATCGCTAAAATTAAAAAAATTCTTTGATTGTTTTATATTTTAACCTATATCTCCACTTTATAACATTTAATTATTTCAATTATTATCAAGTCTTTTATATTAATTATTTCTATAAAATAATTAATCCAACATTTTATATCCACTCACAAAATAAAGATAAACATTTTATCAAGGCTAAAAATTCACTTACAACGTTTTTAAAACAATGATTTACTTCATTTTTGCTTTATCTATATGATTATAGCATAAATATACTTATATCATTTACGTGTATTATGTGTATTATGTGTATTATGTGTATTATTTACGTGTATTATTTACGTGTATTATATGTATTATATGTATTATATGTATTATATGTATTATGTGTATTATGTGTATTATATGTGCTATATGTGCTATGTATGTTAAATATATTAACTGAACAAGATTTCAGTCAGGAAAAATAACATAAAGCATAGTTTTATAGATTAAATATATAATCAAGGGAAATACTATAAAATTTGTATTTGATGTTGTTCAATTGATTTTTTCTATGAATCTCGACATTTATTCAATTGGGAAAATTCTATTGCTTCAACTTTTCTTAGTAGTGTTATTTCTAAATCCATAACGAGTTTAGCTACATCCATAATATTTATTTTTTGATTAAGAAATATACATCGCGTGAGTTTTTTTGGTTCCCTATTGCGAAAGAACCAAATATATTTGCTTTAAAAATAGGTTAACGCCTATGTTTTATATCATTAATATTATCAACAATTTCTATAGACATTTTATAAATTGAACAAAAAACAAAAACAATAATCAAAAAAGAAAATATATGAAGTATATATTTTAATATTTATTAATGATTTATATTTTATTCTATACATAAATAAAAATGTCTTGGTTAAGAAATACTCAATTAGAACAAAGTGTAGTTGCTTATAGTGAAATGTTGTTACATTTCGATACAGTAATAAAGAGAACAGAAGAAAAACTAGAAGAAAGCGATACAAAATTAAAAGAAAACAGTGAAACCACAAAATTATTTGAACTTTACGAGGAAAAAGAGAAAAGAGAAATTTTGAAAGATAAACTGGCAAAAATTAATACAAAAAGACAAAAATTGATAGAGATGAATGAAACTGCTATACTTATTGGAACATATAGACAAAAACTTTTATCCCTTGATTATGATTCATTTAGTAGAATCTTTTTAAGTAAATTGCCCAAAGAAAAACGTGATAGTTTCTTTACTATAAAAGATTTACCAGAACATCTTCAAAATAGAAAATATCTTCATCAACTAATGACTGGTATTCAGTTTTATGATAGAGCTACTAATTCAATCTGTATATTGTTGTCTTCTTTTTCTGATCATCTTATTTCAACTTATGCTCTACCTCAAGCTCCATTAACAACTTTTCCCATAAAAAATAACTCAATTGGTGGAGAATTTTACTACTATATTTTCAATGATGAAATTAAAATAGGTAGACAACAAACAAATTACTAAAATTATTGGCCGTTTCTAAAAAAATAACTTGTCTCAAAGTTATTTTTTCTGTTATTGGATAACAATACTATTGTATTATTTAAATAATGTATCATTTTAAAATATTTATTATGCAATTCCAATCACGATGTATACTAAAACCTGGTTTTTCTACCAAAAAAGAATTTATACCATAAGAACGTGTTTCTAATATATTTTTGAAGTTATCATCAAAGAATATAACTTGATCGTATCTATCAATATTGAAATGTTCCATTATTTTACTAATTAATTGAGTTTTGCTCCCTATATAACCATCATTGCCCTGAATATTAAAGTCGTCAAATGGATTATTATCGGGTATCCATTTATTTATGTATTCTTTTATAATGGAAGATTTATTAAAAGAAGCTATTCCAACATAATAATTATTTTTTACCAATTGTCTCACCAATAAGGGCCAATTTTTATCCGATAAATTCCCTAAAATATCGTCGTTTTTTTTGGAATGTTCTTTGGTCAAAGTCTCGTCAAAGTCCCAAACAATTAGCTTTATATTTTCCATTTTATTATTCCATTGTTTTCTTATCATTTTCAAATCTTAATCATAAATTTTATATTTCTTCATTTATTCCATTGTCGTACCTTTGCTTTATTACTATTTCATACGATTGCTTTATTACTATTACCCATTAAAATTATCATTACTATTTCCTTATATTCTATCCTATAATAATGAATAAAAATATAATTGCATCGTCTAAAATAAGATTTTCACCAACATATCTTCTTAACTTCTTCTCCAAACTTACTAAGCTCTTAAATAAAATTTTGTGTATACGACATTTTAAAATTTTATTATAAGTTTAAGGAAGTCGTTAAATTAAAGTCAATGTAATACGAGTAATCGTATATTACTGGTATTACTTAGATGTAAAAAGGATTTCTTTTCATTACCATTACTATTTCTTTCTATTACCATATCATAACATTCTCTTATTTCATTATTATTGCTTTATTACCATATCATACTATTATTTTATTATAATTTTAAATCCGGATTATAAATTTTATACTCGTTCTATTTTCAACTTTATTCAATGAAATGTATCCATTATAGACAGTAAGTAAATTTATACAAATATTCATCTGTTCGTTTTATTTTATTTGTATAAGTTTTTATAAATAAAATATCATAAATTCATCAACTAATTTAGTGTTATCAACAATAATAAAATAATTATTTCTTGTATTAGCATTATTTTTATTTTCCTTCAATAAAAATAATATGTCTAATATTTTTAGAGTTCCAACATCTATTCCGCCCGGTTCTGTTCCTATTACCATATCAAGAGGAACCGCTGATTGGTTACCTTTTAAACTTGCTCTATTATCGACTAATTCTTTGAATAATGGATTCCAAGGTAACGAGGGTGTTCAAGGAGAAAGAGGATTTCAGGGTTTTACTGGTTCTCAAGGTAAATTTGGATTTCAAGGTTTTACTGGTTCTCAAGGCATACAAGGATTTCAAGGTTTTACTGGTTCTCAAGGTAGACAAGGTTCCCAAGGAGTTACTGGATCAGGATTTCAAGGTAGACAAGGTTCTCAAGGAGTTACTGGATCAGGATTTCAAGGATTCCAAGGAGTTACTGGATCAGGATTTCAAGGATTCCAAGGATTTCAAGGTATCCAGGGAGTTATAGGATTTCAAGGATCAGGATTTCAAGGTATTCAAGGAACTCAAGGTATTCAGGGAACTCAAGGTATTGCTGGATCAGGATTTCAAGGGACTCAAGGTGTACAGGGTCTGGGAGGAAGTCAGGGAAATCAAGGATTCCAAGGATTCCAAGGATTACAAGGAATACAAGGAATACAAGGATTGCAAGGATTGCAAGGATTCCAAGGATTCCAAGGTATACAAGGATTCCAAGGTATACAAGGATTCCAAGGTGTACAAGGATTCCAAGGATTACAAGGATTCCAAGGTGTACAAGGATTCCAAGGATTACAAGGATTCCAAGGTGTACAAGGATTCCAAGGTATACAAGGATTCCAAGGTATACAAGGAACTCAAGGTGTACAGGGTATAGGAGGTAATCAAGGTACACAAGGTATACAAGGAACTCAAGGTGTACAGGGTATAGGAGGTAATCAAGGTACACAAGGTATACAAGGAACTCAAGGTACACAAGGTACTCAAGGTACACAAGGTACACAAGGTTTGGTAGGATTTCAAGGGGCTGTAGGTAATATATCAAATATATATTTTAGTGCTATAAATGGTTCTTTTGTAGACAATTCATCAGGATTTATAGGTAATTTTACAACTGTTTTAGATACATCGGGAGGATTTAGTGCTGGTATAGGTAGATATTCTTTTAGTACAACAGGTGTATATCTTATTAATATTGATTTACTTATATCTACTAATATAGCACCTCCATCAAATTTAACAGTGAATATTGTTCTCAACGATATACCAGTTGGAGATATTGTTACAAAGACAATAAATCCAACAATAGTAGCTACAACAGTATCTATCTCGTATTTGGGTAGATTTAATACTGGAGAAGTAATAAGAATAAGTTTTAATACCGCAGACGCAAGTTATACATATACTCTAAAACAAACTTGTTTTAGTGGAATTTATATATCTCCATAAAATATTTAAACTATATTTTATATGACTATAATTTATCACATTTAAGTGGAATTTTATAAATTAATACAATAAACATGTTTTATTTTAAATAGCATTTATTTCTCCTATAATAAATTAACATATTTATTATAGATAATTCTTAAATGTAAAATATAATATAGAAACACTGTTAACAAAATAATATCCAACACGATTGAATATTATAATTTATTGAGTACTTAATAAATTATATAAATATAAATAAAATAATATATTTCAAATACAACCAAAATTTGAATAACCAAATTCAAAATCCCCAATATTTTAGCAGATCAATATAAAATTCAAAAATATATCTATGTTTTTTCACTATCAAATACATATTAACTATTTATTGTATTAATATTATAAATATATACGTATTAAAAATATGTAAAATCAGTTTACTTTAATAAACTGATTTTATATGTCTAATTCTATCAATATTTGTTAACATATTTTTATAATTGTGTGGTAATATTAGATAATATTATTTAACTGGAAATATAATACTATTATATATTTATATTAGACATATTGTATTTAATATCTGTTAAATAATATACTACGGAACAGTGATATTATACGTAGAAACTGGAATTGATAAAAATGTGGTTTATTTGAATGTGGAATTAATAAAGTAATATACAATTCATTATTTATAAATTTGCCTGATGAGGAATATTCAGAATTGTGAAGTAATTCTATGTTTGTATAATATAAAGTATATTTTGTTGTTAACTTTATAGTTAAATTCAACTATTATATTTAACTATAAAGTTATATGAGTGATAAAATTGAAATAGTAGCTAAATAATTGTGTATAAATAAATGTCAATAGGAGAAATAAAATCAACATATTGTTTACATGAAAAATACAAACGCATAAATAGGAATCCAAGTGCAGATGGAATAAAAGAATCAATTTTTATTGACATAGTTTGTGAAAAATGCAATATAAATATAATAACAATGGAAGAATCTATAGATGGATCATCCACTTATGTTTATGATGAGGAATGGGGAAAAAAAAATGGATATAAAGATCAATATTATTAATAATATAATGGATATAAAGATCAATATTATTAATAATATAATGGTAATTAATAATATAATGGTAATTAATAATATAATGGATATAAAGATCAATATTATTAATATAATGGTAATTATTAATATAATGGTAATTATTAATATAATGGTAATTATTAATATAATGGTAATTATTAATATAATGGTAATTATTAATATAATGGTAATTATTAATATAATGGTAATTATTAATATAATGGTAATTATTAATATAATGGTAATTATTAATATAATGGTAATTATTAATATAATGGTAATTAACAATATAATGGTAATTAACAATATAATGGTAATTATTAATATAATGGATATAAAGATCAATATTATTAATATAATGGATATAAAGATCAATATTATTAATATAATGGATATAAAGATCAATATTATTAATATAATGGATATAAAGATCAATATTATTAATATAATGGTAATTAATAATATAATGGTAATTAATAATATAATGGTAATTAATAATATAATGGTAATTAACAATATAATGGTAATTAACAATATAATGGTAATTAATAATATAATGGTAATTAATATTACTTAATATACTGTTATAAATATAATAAAAAATAAGACTATAAGAAAAATAAGACGATATGAAAAATAGTCGGAAAGTTAGAATAATTAAAAGGTTAATATTAAAAGAGATATTAAATATTAAATATAATAAAATGCAACTGTGGAATAATAATTATTTTTACGATACAAAAGATATAGAAATTATTGTTAATAATAAGAAATATGAATTGAATTCGGTGATACTATTTACATCAGAATATATAAGAAAACTATATAATATTAAATGGTCGTATGAGTATGATAAAAATAAAGAAATAACTGATGTTAGTACAGAAATATGGGAATTATTTTTAAATTATTTGTATAGTATTTATATAGAGGGATACTTACAAAATGTAACATACTTGGAGAATAATAATACGATAAATGTGGGGGATATAGAAGTCAATAACTTAATAGAACTGTTAATATTTGTTGATAGGATGATAATACCAAAAATATCATATGATATATCATACTATTTTTATAAAAATTTTTTAATAAAATTCGACAGTGAATATATAACAGATATAAGATTAAATGAAATAGAAAGTATATTAAGTGTTATAAATACTGATATTATTGATATATATGATACTATACTATTTTATGAAAAACCAATATATAATATAGACAATAATTCATGGTCTATAAATTTCTCTTTGTATTACAAATTCCCCAGAGTACTATATTACTTATTAGTATATTTGTCTCAAATAAAACAGTTAGATAACAAATCTGCATCTGTATACTTAAACTTTAATATTGTATCCAGTCATCATCGTCCTTTATATTTTACATCAAACAATGTTTTATTATCTTCTCTGAAAAAAAAATTTGAGATATCCGATCAGTACATCAAAATTTTCAATAATGTAGATCAATTATTTCCTAATAATGTTTCTATATCTAAAAAATATTTTTACATAACATCATATGCTTTAATTATTTTATATTTTTCCATTTCATACTTATTTTCTGATATTGTATATGAAAATATCCTTAGTTTACAACATGTATTTAAAGATAACTTTAGATTAAATGGAGATGATACTATATACGAAGCTATAGAAAGAGATATAAAAATTTTATAAATGTTCATATCTACCTTCAACTATCGTCTATAATTTTTTCATGTATGTTGTTTTATCATATCATACTCATTTTAATTGTTATTTTCAGTAAATATTCTATATTAAAAATAATACTATCCAACTAATTCTTTCTTTCAAATAATTATTCCAATATTCTTATTATTCATAAAACTACAATGTTATGGTGCAGTATATTTCTCTTATAAAAGATATAACTATATAAGTAATAAAAGATAATGTTTATAGTCCATATTTGCATACAAAAAATATTATAATAAATCACAATATTTTTGCATGTACCATAATAAATATTTCTATTATATTTTTAATAACTTTATTTTAAATTTGATAGAAAATTTTGTGTTAATTATATATAATTAATCGTTACTTTATATAATTACAGTTTAATTTATGTTTATTAAGAGTTTGTTAAATGGTAAAGGTTAAATATAGAAACAATGGAAATGCGCAAGAATTATATGAATATATGGGATAATAAAAGGGAAAATGGAAATCCTTTTTACATCTAAGTAATACCAGTAATATACGATTACTCATATTACATTGACTTTAATTTAACTTCCTTAAAAGTATTATAAAATTTTATAATGTCGTATACACAAAATTTTATTTAAGAGCCCGGTAAGTTTTGAGAAGAAGTTCATGGTTTTCTAAGAAAACCTAGCTCGGTTTCAAAGAAACCTTGAAGAAGATACGTTGGTGAAAATCTTATTTTAGACTATACAATTATATTTTTATTCATTATTATAGGATAGAATATAAGGAAATGGAAAGGGATTATATGAATATATGGGATAATAAAAGAGAAAATGGAAATATGGGATAATAAAAGGGATAATGGAAATATAATACCAATTTATTTTCGGGCTTTATATTTATTCCAGTGGGATCATATATAAGTAATTCAAGTAGTATTAAAATATTGTACACATGTAATATTTTGTATAGTAAAGAAAAAGTAAAACAAAACTAAATTATTGTATTATGCTCATACATATAATATAATGAAGATCAAGAAAAAGTACATATGGTAGATGCAATGAATTTCAACATAAAAACTCAAAATATTATAAAATATATAAAAACAATAATTACAAACGTAAAATTTTATCAGATTATCGGATTTGATATATTGAAATCAATCAAAAATTGTGTAAATCAATATAGATATGATAAATATTTAGTACTTAGATATGATAAATATTTAGTAGTACTTAGATATAGATATAATAACTAAGATAATAACTAACATAATAATTAACATAATAACTAACATAATAACAAGATAATAATGTAGATAATAACAAAGAATATGCATGGATAAGAAATTATTCGGTAAGGGTTATACGTTAAAATTAAACTCAAAAAATATTAGAAATAATATTTCACAAAATGAACTGGTTAATTTTTTACATTTATAATATTATAGTCAAAAATATATTCTTCAACATATTTTATATAGTAATAATTCAATATATATTATCGTTAACTAAAGATTTAAATTATAACTACGACAACAAAAATATATCCTAAAGCTTGTTATACCACTATGTTTATAAAATAATACTTGGTGACCATAATCATATTTCTAATATTGATAAACTTAATATTAAACCTATCTTTTGTTATTAAGACATTTACTAATTATAATAGAGGATACAATGAAACTAATATTATAATATATATGAACCAAAATATACCCACTATAAATGCAATCAATTTTTCATCTTTTAAAATTATCCACAGCATCTTACTCAATTTTAATGGCAATCTTTCGATATTGCTATCAAAAATTCATCTTTAGAAAAAATAGAAAAATGAGATTTTTTGATTGACAAATATCTAATATCTTAGATTATTTCAACTATATAGTTTCTTATTCGGAGATGAACTATCATAGTATTAATCGTTTTACTTTCAACCACACATCACCTTTTTTTCAAGATCATGGGGTTTTTTTTCAAGATATAAATTCTGACATTAATATTTCTGATTTATTGTCAATAAAAATATTATATATTTAATTGATCCTTACACTTATCACTATCCTTGCTCTTCTTCCAATTATTAGTTTCTGTCTTCTATTACAAACATAAAACCAATTCATAAAAATTAAAATAACTAAATATTTAAACTTATGTTACAATATACCCAATTTTACCTATTCTTCTCATTTATTTTCTCTAATTATTGTAATATTAAAATCTATTATTGAATTAATCTTTCATCTGTCTTATTGTTTCATTATTAAAATAATCACAAACAAAAAACGAGTCCAACCACTATTTAAAAATTAACAACGTAAAATTTTATGTTGTTAATTTCTTATTTTTATATTTACGAAGGTACATATATATACTTATATAAAATTATTTAAGATATTAATATTTAAAAATATAACATTAGCTTAATTGTAAACAAGAAAATAAATATAATTTATTTATACAAACCGTAAATATTGATCATATAGTACGAAGATATTTTGATTGGATATCGTATTGATTATTTATATTATAATATAATATTAAGCCAGTTTCATTTGACATAAATATTATAAAAATAAGCAAACGAATCGATAATATTTTATATGGACAATGGGAAAAAATTCAAGTTAATAAATACAATAACTGCTTTATAAAAACATGAAAGGATATATGATGGAAATGAATTTAAATTATAATATCAAATATTATAATTTAAGCCAAAAACATGGAATATATTCCGAGAGTTACAAATTAATAGCCGCAGAAAATCCATATGATGAATCGATTATTGTAATTATTGTTAGTATTTGAATATTCTTGATTTTATCAAATATATTACAGTAAAAAGAAAAAACGGGTTCTAATTGTCTCAAATATATTAATGGTAAAAAGAAAATATGGATACTGATTGTCTCAAATATATTAATGGTAAAAAGAAAATATGGATACTGATTGTCTCAAATATATTAATGGTAAAAAGAAAATATGGATACTGACTGTCTCAAATATATTAATGGTAAAAAGAAAATATGGATACTGACTGTATGAAATATATTAGCGGTAAAAAGAAATATGGATACTATTAGTATATAATATACTAATGCATTTATTCGAATTTAACTGTGATGAAATTTTACAATGTGAGTTAAAGTAGTGTTAAGGTACTATTATACTTAGTATTTTTACTTTTAAAGAAAATTATGATACTGATTATATAGAAATAGCCCATGATTTTTTATCGTAAAATATCAAAATTACAGGTTAATAGTATTAGATTCAACGTATTTTTAAGATAAATAATATGATAAATTATGATATTATATTAATACCTAGTAACATAGTTTTAAATATTAGATATAAATATAATTATATTTATACAAAGTGTAGTGAGAGAATACCAAAATAATGTATGTGTTTGATTATAATATATTATAATTTGATATTGATTTTTAATAATTACTAAATCAATATTAAATATGGAAATAGAAAATTGTGGTACAATAGATAAGAGATTAGAATTAAAATACAGAAAAATAGATCAGGATGTAATACAAATAATATTGCAATATTGTCAACCTATTGAGTTAATAAGAAATCAAAGAGTTAATACAGAATGGTATGATTCTATTAATTATAATTGGATAGATTTTTTGATAATACACTATGGTTTCCTTATGAAAAATTTTGGAGATAAAATAGAAGCAATTGATAAGGATAATTATTTATATAAAATGAAGTCAACTAAGATAAATGGTTATATAAGTTCTAGTTCTATTTTATGTTTACCTACAGATACAATATTATATCATCCTTTATCAAAAACTAAACTTACATTTACAAATATTGATTGGTTTCATGAAACTAATATCATAAAACTGAAAACTCAATATATATATCAAACTCTGGAACTTAATCTACTTAAATATCCAATAAAATATATGAATCTTTATGTGTCAAGACTAAGCTTTTGGAAAAACAACCCAAAAATATCAGAAAAATTCGATCGTATTATTCACAATTTTTATTCTAAGCTGCGTAAATTAGAGTTTGAAACTGATGAAATTCTCTTACTATTTTTTACTCCAAATTTTTCTAAAATATATTATTATGATCAAACAATGTTAAATTCTTTTATTATTGAAAATATGGATTCTCTTGAACAAAATAGATCTCTTATTTCCTCTTTACGTATAATTCTTGGCATTAAAAAAAATGTGTTTAAGTTTTAGATTAAGCACTATATGTATTCTATATTTCTCTTTACATTATATTTCTTTTCACATTATATTTCTCTTTACATTATATTTCTCTTTACATTATATTTCTTTTTACATTATATTTCTCTTTACATTATATATTATAAGAATACATATTGAATATTTGCTCTTAATTTATATTTACTAAATATATATTATATAAGAATACATATTGAATATTTGCTCTTAATTTATATCTACTAAATATAAATTAAAAATAATTCGGTGACCCTATAAAAATATGGAAAATAAATCAATATTATACTTGGAATATGAAACTAAAAAAGTCTATTTTTTATATCAATATGATTCTGACTTAATCCTTAAAGATCAACTTAATTTAGAAAATATTACATATATAAAAATGTATAATACTACAATAAAGTACTCAATGTTATCATATTTTAAATCTTTACTATATGGTAACTCAAAAAATATAATAATACTTACTCTACGAGATAGACTCGATATGTTCGATTTGCACAATTTTCTTAAAAATTTAATTGATATTAGCAATCGTGTTTTTGTTATTAAATTGTTTCATAAACATGAAGATAGCGATAGTTTGCTAGGTGATATTGATTATGTAAGTGGATTAATGTATGATGCAAAAAAATATATTGACTCATCAAAATTAACTATATTTACTACTTCTTCTACATTTTTGAACGAAAAACAACTAAATTTTGTTAAAAATACCATTGATACTTTGTAATTTTACTCTACTTTGATTATTATCATAATAAATAGTAACAATTTACCTTTATTTCATCAAACCCATCAATTTTTAATTCTATAAAACATATAGTATAACGTACAGAAAATTAATATATTTGTAAATAATACAGTATTTCAATAATATAACCATAATACTATAATATTTCAATAATATTTCAATATTATACAAAGGAATAAAAAACTGTTATAAAATCCATACTTAATTATCTATATATTGCATTTTATGTTTACTTATAGACAATAAAAGTATTATATTATTAAAACCTAAAATAACATTAATTGCCGTTTTTAAAAACGATTAACATTATTTTTACGGTATTGATAAAAACGTTTAACGCTACTTTTACGGTATTGATAAAAACGTTTAACGCTACTTTATATTTATGTGAAGTTATTTAGTTATTTTATAAAGTACAACTATTCCATATATTAAAATTATGGGAAGACTTATAGGAGCGGTAATAACAATACCGGCTATAGCTAAAGTTAAATGAGCTAGTTTTATTTTTTCTTTAATATTTTGTGTTATTTTTTCTCTTGATTTATAGGAAAAAGTATTAATAGTCTTTATAGATATACCTTTATTTATATATTTCCTATATTTTTTTAATTTAGATAAAACAACATGTCTATTTTGTCTCGCTAAATCAAAAAATATATCATCTCCAAGCTCACCATATATTGATTCAAATATATTTAACTTGTAGATAATATAATTTTTTGCCATTGCTCCATTAGTTTTCACAGCATTAAAGTAAATTATAGCATAATTATCATAAATTTCTTGTTTTGATAAAATCATATTATATTTATAGTCATAATATACTTTATTTAAATCGTAATTAGTTTCTAATAAACTAATTTTATTCCATAAACTTACATTAGAAATAATAAATGTATCAATTTGTTTGTTAATTCTAAAGTTTAATAATTGGTTTGAATCATTTACATACTCTATTATATTGCGTAAAACGTCAAAATTAACATACAACATTGATACATTAAGCCTGTTGTTTAATATTAAAATTAATATTTCCTATTAAAATCACTATTTCTCATAAAATTTGTTATTTCTCATAAAATCATTTTTGATTCATTATATCTATCAGTTCATTTGTCACTCTTCAAATTATACAATTTCCATAAAATTATAATATTTTTATCCATGTATTCTATCACCTATAATAGTTATTTACTATTTATATAACTATTATAACAAAATATTTTGTTATAATACAAAATATATTTTGCATAAGTATATTTTGCATAAATATAATAGTTGTGAGTGGAAAATTTATATTTTGCATAAAAATACCAAATTATATCGGATAATATTTATATTCATGAAGTTTAAAATTTTGAACAACGCACATACTATTTATATTGAGCGGTATATTTTCTATATTATAAACCAAATCATTATTTATATTATGTGATTTGTTATGTGTAATATAGTTTGGACTATTGTCATAGATATTATCATCTGTTACATCATCGCTTACATAATCACTTATATCATCGGTAGCATTGTTGGTTATATCATCGGTAGCATCGTTCGTTATATCATTATTTATATCATCGCTAACATCGTTGGTTATATTATCAGTTATATCATCAGTTATATTGTCTAATACTACAAAGGCTTGTAGAGATAAATTAGTATTTGGATCTACTAAAATTTTATACTTTTTATAAAGATTGTATAATGTAAGCTCATTTTTAAGGTCTTGGTGAAATAATTGTTTTTGTAATGTATTATGTCTTTTAATATCTTTTTGATTTAATTTGGAAACTAAAGAAGATTCCTGATCCTTTGTTTTGAGATTATGTACTAAAGTTCTTAATTTTTCGTAGGAATATTTTTTGTCATGATTTATTTCAGGTATATATGTTTCTAAAGATTCGTTAGTAGGTACTAGATATATATTAATATTATTAAATTTATAAGTTGCTACAGATAAATTCAATAATATATATTTTAAATTATTAATATCAGATTCATTAATATTTTGCAAACATTTATTCTGTTCCCAATAATAGTATCGTTTTTGTACAGCATTATATTTTAATGATGGTTTTAGATTAAAGAATTCTATTATTTCTATTGGATCAACTCTATAACTTACTGTCGGCGACTCAAAGAATTTATGACATCTTATCATATGAGGTGCAAGTGAACTATACCTAATTGATTTACGGGTTTTTTTATCCACCACCGTAATATCATTAGATCCTTTATTTTCTTCACATGTACATTTTTCGGACTCTGATCTAAATGGACATTCTTGTGTTCCCATATACGATTCTATTAGTATTTTGTATTTATTTTTATCGTAATCCATATTTAATACACTCTCCAATTGATCGGCTATTTGTTCATACGTAATACCCGTTTTTTCTAGAATATTTCTATCATTATCAATTATTTTTGCTAATGATTCTCCCTCATTAATAAAACCCATTTTAGAAAATTCTCCTGGTAACATTCGTCTCTGTATTTTTTTCCACTCTTCTTTACCTATCAAATGATTAGGAGCATTATAACATTCACAACATTTAGTTCTCATTTTATATTAATCAAATATAAAATGTAAAATGTAAAATTTATCGGTTTTTATAAACTCCAAAAATAATTATTTTTGTATTTTGACTCATTAAAATATTTTAATTAACTTAATAACTATCTAATTTTTACTTGGTTTAAATAAAATCATCTTTTACCAACAGAAAAACATTTTCACTCAAACATTTCCTAACCTTATCTATAGATTGAGGTTTAATTCTCCACAAAAATCTTGAAAGTTGAGATTTTTTTCCTTTGAAGTTGTCGAATACCTCTTTACATGCCCTTTGGCTGCTTTGTATGTCGTACACTTCTGACATTCTTTTTCTTATCCACAAGTCTTCATATAAATCTATATTATCATCAGAATATGTCATTATTTTTGTTGCTTTAATTGTCCACGGTCCTATTCCTTTTATTTTATGTGTTACTAACATATTACTTAATAATCCATCTCTTTCTAATAATGTTACCTCCATTATTGTTTCCTTTTTATTTTTATCTATATTTATATATTTCCATTCTTTATCAGTTATTTTTATAATATCCTGCCATATAAAAATACTTTTTCCTACTTTCTCATATATTTTTCTCCTTATCTCTCTTGATTGTCCAAATGATATTTTTTGTGATATTATTAATGATATTACACAATGGTATAATGGTTGTTTTTCAGGATACCATTCACTGCACTCTTCCACTATTTTTTCCATTTTGATATATTATTTTTTATCATTTTATTTGACAAATTAATTATTTTCATTAATATTACTATTTCACTATTCTAATTATTATACATTACATAAATACTATTTTACTTTTTTTACTATTTTACTATTCTAATTATAATACATTACATAAATACTATTTCACTATTTTACTATTTTACTATTTTACTATTTCAATATTCACTATTCTAATTATGATACATTACATAAATACTATTTCACTATTCTAATTATGATACATTACATAAATACTATTTTACTATTTCACTATTCTAATTATGATACATTACATAAATACTATTTTACTATTTCACTATTCTAATTATGATACATTACATAAATACTATTTTACTACTTTACTATTCTAATTATTAATTAACATATATAATATTATAATAATTTAGTGGTAATGTATAATGGTATCATTTTATAATACAATTACCACTAAATTTGATGTATAATATTTAAAATTTAATATGCAACATTATTCTTTCTTTTATAGTTATAGAATACTATTCTATAACTATGTAATGTAACTATATAACGTAACTATATTACATGTAAAATTATATAAATTTGCTTTAGATTTTGTTATTTTAACATTATATTAAATAATATACTACATTAATTGTTGTATATCTTATATACCATGGTACTTGTATAATTCTCGAGGATGCTGCCAATGTTAAACAATTACATAGATTAGAATGAGGGACTGATAAAGTGATATAAAGTTCATTGTTTACAAATTTATATGAGAAATTATATTCAGAATTATATTCGATGGATATATCTTGATAGTATAATGAATAAAAATAATTCAAAAGTACTATTAATTGACAAACTAAAAAATTCAGACATGTTGTTTTTCTCTTGTTTCTAAAATTACATTTATTACCAATAGTTATCTCTGAATATTTTGATCTAAATCCCTTTGTTTTTATTTCATTTATACTAACAGTATATTTTTTTTCTTTTGGTATATATAAAGAATCATATGATTCAACATTAAATTTCAATTTAATGTATTTAAACATAGTTATATTTTCAATAAATCCCTCTATTAATCTTTTGGTATTTGGCTCATTTTCTGGATATCTTAAACTAAATGTTGCAGATGTGGTCATAAAATCTGCTGTCGACCATGTTACATACTTTCCCACTTTAGATTTTCTTAAAAATTCGTTTGCCTCTCTAATATCTTGGTCGAAATTCGGATATTTTTCTTTATGTTCCCTATATTCTTTACGGAATGTAGCTCTATCTAATTCATACTTTTTTTCGCTTTTTTCAACTTTTGAACTTTCATTAATTTTTGTTGTGTCCATATTTATTTCAGTCCATTTTTCTAATATTTTTTCTAATATTTTTTCAACAATAGATTAGAAAAAATATTATTGTTTTTGATTCCTGTATATTTTCCATTTTAATTGATGTTTATCTATAATTTTTATCTAACTATTATAATATAAACCATATTATTTTAACTGAATCAATTAACAAAATAATTGTTATGTTACCGAATTAGTATTATAATTTTGCGATAAAATTAGTTATTATAAAATATCATTTATAATTTTCTCATATTATCCTCAAAATTACTTATAAATGAAACAAACATTATCACTAGCTTTTTGATCACAAATTTAAATATTAATATAGTAAAATATCTATAAATTAATTTAAGCTTGTTAATTTATAGTATTGTATAAAAACGAAAAACTACCTACATCGCAATTTTAAAAACGTTACTTTATTTTATAAATACTCATATTATTTCACTATATATTTCACTATATATTTCAGTGGTTTAACATTGTAAATAATTCACTTTATTTTATGTAAATTATTTTTCTGTTATATATTAGAGTTTCTTTCATACTTACCTAGTCTGAATTTATGCAGAATATATTTTATATTTACAACGTCAGTATTAAAGCCATATTATAAAATATATGATCTAATACTTTATTATATTTATGTTATTAATTATATTTATGTTATTAATTATAATTATGTTATTAATTACTTACCATACCTGCTATTTTTAATAAATAAACTCCACAAATACAACATACTGGAACACTTATAGGAGCAGTGATTACTATACCAGAAATAATAGAAATAATTAACATAATTGAAAGAATTTCTTCTCCTTTTTTATAAGAAAATTTATTGATCAATTTAACACTAACTCCTTTATTAATATAATTTTCATATTTTTTTAATTTAGTAAAAACATAACGTTTATTATTATATCTTATATCACAATATAAATTTTTATCTAATTTTCCATATTTCTCTTGAAATATATCTAATTTATGGTTTAAGAAATGTGCACTCATATCATTATTGCTTTTAATGGCAGAAAAATAAATTATACCATAATTTCTTTCATCTTTGTTATAAGAACTACGTTTTTCTTTTCCATAATGTATTGCACTTTCTATATTATGTTTTGTTTCGTACATACAAATACTATCCCATAAATCTTTATTCTGCATAATAAATTTATCCATATCTTTGTTGATTCTGAATCTTAATAATGTTGATGAATCATTTATATATGAAACAATCTTTGTTAAAATATTTATATCTATATTAGACATTTTTTACTGTTTATTACAATTATACTATTTCACTTTTATTGTTTTTCATTTCATCATCTTTTTTTATCTAATTTGATATCATATCTTTTCCATAGTTTATTTTTATACTCCACTTTGTTATTGGTTTACCATTACATTTTATAAAATGTGTTTTTACTTTGCCATTTATATTTCTATAATATTATATTAATAACTTATTACTTTACGTTTAATATTATAAAGTTAACACTATTTTTGTTTGTAAATATCTCTATCTTTTATTATACTATCACATAATATATTAATATCTATATTAATATAGATATTAATATATTAATATCTATACTAATATATATTTAAAATAAAATGTCAATCTAAGATTTGATTATATTTTTACTTATTTTATCTTTATATAATATAAACTATAATTGTAGTTATATTATATAAAATCATATTTTTCTTTAAATACACACATTAAGAAATAAATATTTATCATACTGTTAAATATTTATTTCTTAATACTTAATACTTAATACTATTTCCAATATCTACCAATAAATATCCAGTTATAAAAGTGCAAAATATTTCCAGTAATAAATATTTATATTCGTATTACCTATATTTCTTTTCAAATATTCAAGATTTCTACTCCTATCAAATATTTGCCTCAAAGTTACCAACAGTTCGTATTTTGACTATCTACTATTTTTCTCAATATTTATCCCTTTGATTTGTATTTTTATCGCTGTTTATTATTTTTTTATAATATATTTATTCTATATAATATATTTATTCCACAATATGTTATTTATACAACTTTATCTACAAGTAGGTATTTTTAAGCAAAGATTCTATTTCTTTAATCTTTATCTCTCCAAGTAACATAATCTTTATCTCTTTGATTTTATAATCTTTATCTCTTTGATTTTTATAATCTTTATCTCTTTGATTTTTATAATCTTTATCTCTTTGATTTTTATAATCTTTATCTCTTTGATTTTTATAATCTTTATCTCTTTGACTTTTATAATCTTCATCTCTCTGATTTTTATAATCTTTATCTCCTGACATCGATAATCTTTATCTCTGTAAGTAATATAATCTTTACTTAAGTAAAATGATCTTTATTTGGAGTAATGTAAAGATTATGAAAAAATGTTAAAATTGAATATATAATTTTTTAAAAGTAAAATTTGCAAAAGGGTACATTTTACTTTTTTTTACCTTCCTTTAGGTAAAAGAAATATACTTCTCTATATACAACTAACTTATATTATTATGTACTAATCTATCAAAAATAATTTTTGTTGATTTTTAATATTATTATAAGCTATTTCTCCTTACTAGTATTAATTTTAGAAATATTTAAATGTAACCTTATAACTATTTTTCTATTTTTATTGATGTAATTTCATATAATAATTTTCTATTAATTGTTTTCAATTTAATATGTTTGTAAAAATTAATACTTAACTCCCTCTAATATATATTTATATAAAATATAAATTGATACAAGATATTACTAGTCCATTAGTATAATCCGACAATGTAATACTAATAACTTTAAACTATATTTGTAATGATAAACATAGTTTAAAATCAAAATTATACATAATATAACTGTGATTGTATATTAACTATCTTTTACATAATTTCACCTTAAATGTTATAGAAATAACATAATCGGTTGCATTATTTTTTAGATACAAAAAACTATAATTTATTGTTATAAAGGATGAAGGATAAAGGATAGTTTATTGTTATAAAGGATAGAATGTAGAACTTATCTAAATTTAATAGCTTAGTTATTTTACTATATAATAGGTAGAAATATTATATTAGTATATTAAAAAGAAAAATTAAATGATGTTTTTGACAAGAGTATAATTGTTATAAATTCTATTTAAATAATAGGTAGAAATAGCAGAAATTTTACTATTAGAATTGTATAAATAATTAAAATGATCAAGAGTCTTATAGAATTGTCTCTTTGTTAGTATATTTAGTGAGTTAAAAATATTTTTATGATGTTGGATATGATATTGAATGATATTAAATGCATTATAATAGTTCAATTCTATACATAAAGATAATAGAAAATTAAGATAATTTTCAGTATATAACCATGGTTGTTTTAAAAGTTCTTTAATGACGATAGTATTATTGTAAAATAATGTTAAATAAATTACACTTTCCTGAGCATTATATTTTTTTTTACATCTTTTATCGATACTTTGTATATTTATTTTATGTGTGTAATGATCTTCATCACTACAGCGTTTCCAATATCTTATTCTTTTACATTGTCTACATCCCGACTTGTATTTATCATTTTTAACACGAATTATTTCTTCATTTACATAGTTAAAATAATTATTAAGTACAATAGATAAAGATTTATATTTATTATTTTCCTTATTTATATCTAAATGTTTTCCTTCCAAAACAAATATTACAGCTCTAGTTATAATACCGTAACATCCGTAAGATAATGATTTTAATACATTTCCTAGTAAGTATTCATCATCCCATTCTATACATGTAAAAACTGATTCTATACTGAAATAACTTGGATAAATCGAATGAGAATTTTTTATCGAGTCATAAGCCATATCCATGTTCTTAAATTCTATTGCTACATCTGCCATATAATTTGAACTATAACAAGGAAGACGATATGCTTCTATAAATTCATCCATTTTATTGTATCTTTTAATTTTGTGCAAAACTTCTTTATATTCATATCTAAATATAAAACCATAAATATTTTTTATCAATTCTATGTTTTCTTCATCCTTTGTATATTTCTCCTTGTTTCCTCCACATCCACCTATATTTTCTTTCAGCCATTTACATTCTTTTATTTCTTCATGTCTATATACCTCTCTCTCCACAAAAAAAGCTGCCTTTATTATTAATTTTAATATATTCACTAATTTCAAAAATTCTTTATCCTCTGCTTCCATTATTACTTTTTCTAGAAATTTGTGCTGTTTCTTTATCATTAATCTCAATACTATATACTCATCTATTTTATCTTTACAAAAATATTTCATTATATCATCATTCATATAATCTATCCAATTATATCTCTCTATACTATATTCTAATATGTTTATTATAATTTCGTCAGGTACTCTCACTTTATAATATCTGCTACTCATTTCAATCTTTATAATCTTGTATTATTTGTTTTTATATATTTATGTTTATATATTTATGTTTATCAATATATTTATATTTATGTTTATATGTTTATCAATATGTTTATCAATATGTTTATCAATATATTTATGTTTATATGTTTATCAATATGTTTATCAATATGTTTATCAATATGTTTATCAATATGTTTATCAATATGTTTATCAATATATTTATGTTTATATGTTTATCAATATGTTTATATGTTTATCGATATGTTTATCAATATGTTTATCAATATATTTATGTTTATATGTTTATCAATATGTTTATATGTTTATCAATATATTTATGTTTATATGTTTATCAATATGTTTATATGTTTATCGATATGTTTATCAATATGTTTATCAATATATTTATGTTTATATGTATGTTTATATTAATATTATACTTGATTTATGCTGACATATTATCTCTCAAATACTAAATTAATATTTTTCTTTAAATACATTAATATAATTATCAAATCCAATATCTTAATCTTTATCTCCATGTATTGTAATTATCTCTTCGAGTTTTCAAAATAATATTCATCTCTTCGAGTTTTCAAATATTTATCTCTTCGAGTTTTCAAAATAATATTCATCTCTTCGAGTTTTCAAATATTTATCTCTTCGAGTTTTCAAAATAATATATTTATCTCTTCGAGTTTCAAATATTTATCTTTTCCGATGACACATAAATTATTTCTTTCATTATGTTAAGCAATTAGGATAAATATATTATTTTGAAAATTGAAATTAAAAATTTTTAAAAGTAAAAATTCAAAGGGAATACTTTACTTTTTTTACCTTTCTTTAGGTAAAAGAAATACTTCTCCCTAGATATTAATACCTTTATTATCTATGCATATTTTGAGAGATTTAATATAATACAGATCCTTAAACCATTATCCAAATATTTTTTTTTACACAAAATAAAAATATTATTTCCAGCACAAACTCGATATTTTATTTTTCCGATCAAAATATTGTTTACGTAACCTGATTGATATTATTTTACATAATAATATTACTACTTATTGATGATTATTTACAGTGTACACCCACATATTTTACATATTGATAAACATATTGTAATATCTATTAAGATATTAAGATATTAAGATATTATTTTACATATTGATCAAGATATTATTTTATATAATGTTTAACCTAAAAATATAATTAAGTCACTCAGTGAGATAATTATGTAATTTATCTCTTGGGAAATTATTTTACATAAAAATATGACTCAGTAACTTATAGAATAATATCTTGAACGATAAATTACATAATTATATTTGTATAACATATTATTAATATTAATATTAATATTTGTATAACATAATATTATTAATATTATGTAAATAATATCTTAATCAATACAAATATAATTCTGTTATATAACGATTAATGTATCACTCTCAGCAATATAAATATTTTTATCTACGATTAATATAATATTTTATTGAAGAATATAATTACACAGGTTTTTATGAAATATTCACATAAAATACAATTCTGTTAATAATATTTCATAAAATAAATAACCCATTAATTAAGATATCATTTTTGCTCAGAATTACATTCAATTAAGTAACGACGAATATATTATTTTTTAAATGAATATAATTCTTGAGTGAATATAATTCTAATATAAGCATAAAATAATATTTTATGTTTATATTAGAATTATGTTTTGTAACTTATGAATTAAAATATAATTTTACACAAAATATAATTGTGCAACTCATGGATTAAGATATTATTTTACTTGATTATATTCTTTTATAAGATACAAGTTAAAATATTATTTAACTTGTCAATTAATATATCGTTCTATAACTTTTCAATAAATAATATTATTTACTAAATTTTTATGCTTATTGATTAAATTGTTCTCCAAAGAACGATTTATATATTTTTTATAGAAGAATATAATCATATAAAGTTTCGATTAATATATAATTTTATACAAGAATTCTAGATATTATTTTGGACTACAATTAAATTCTTTGACTTATCGTTTAAGATATTCTTTCGCAAAAGAATTTAATTTTGTAACTCCATCGTTTAAGATATATTTACATAAGAATATAATTTTATAACTTAACGAGAATTGTAAAAGAAAAATATAAAAATCTAGCGAAATTATAATAAATTTTTGCAAGAACATAGGAAAAATAACGAAATGATTAATGATTTTGTTTTATATTATGTAAAATATTAAGAATATTTGAGTAAAAATTATGAAAATTTGAGTAAAAATTAAGAATATTGAGTAAAAATTATGAAAATTTGAGTAAAAATTAAGAATATTGAGTAAAAATTAAGAATATTGAGTAAAACGGAAGAAGAAATATAAAAATATTTAGTTATTATTGAGAATATGATAATAATTTGTGAGAAAATCTAATTATTATGAGATTTAAAAATACGTTCTAATAAATATAAGAATAAATATAAGAAGAGATAAATATATTATTGGATAATATTAAAAATTATAGAAAAATAAGAAATTATTAAAAAAGATTAGTAAAAAATAAAATAAGTTTTAAAAAGTTTGTAAAATTTATTAAAAAAGGGTAAAAAATAACAAAGAAATTGGAAAATTAAGAAATAAAAAAAGAATAAGGGTAAGAATATTGGAAAATTAAGAGAAAATTAGAGAGAATAATAAGAAAATATTAAAATAATGAGAAGAAGAAGAATTAGAGCAAAGTAAAAAGAGGGAGAATAAAAAAAGAAGGAAAGAAGGAAAAAGAGAAAAAGGAAAAAGAATATGGAAGAAAAAAGAAAGAAAATAAAGAAAGGAAAAAGGAAAGAAAACAGAGAGTAAAATAGGAGAGGGAAGAAGAAGGAATAGGAAAGAAGAGAGAAGAAAAAAGATAGAGAAAAAGGGATAGGAAGGAAAAAGAAGAAAGGGAGAGAAAAAAGGGAGAAAAAAGTAGAGAGGGAAAGAGAGGGAGGAAGAAAAACGAAGGGATATCCCTTCGTCCCCTTTTCCTTCTTAATCCCTTCTCACTCTTTTTATTTCCTTCTCCTTCCTTCTTATTTCCCTCTTTTCCTCTTCTTAAACCGATCTTTTCTCTTTTTGATCCTTTTTCCCTTCTCCCTCTTTTCTCCTCCTCTTTTTCTTTCTCCCTACTTCTTCTCCCCTTTTCTCTCTCTTTTCTTTTTTCTAGCCACTTCCCTCTTTTCTTTTTCTTTCCTTCTCCTCTCTCTTTCTTATAATTTATCACACAATCTATTCATCTCATTTTGTTCTCTTCTTTGTAATATTTATTATCCTTTGCTATATACTATTTTATATTACTTTATTTTTTTACATGATCCATCTTAATTATATATTTGTTTATTTACTCCATTAAAATAACCATTATATTCCAATTAATTTACCTTAATTAATTGATACAAGAATATTGTTATTTTATTAACAATATTCTTGTAATATTATCATATTATCCTCATATATAATATTTATTATTTTCTATCCTTGAACAATATTTATTATATATTAATTACAACGCAAAATAATTTTTGGCAAATTGTGTTAATATAATCCGAATCTATTTTTTGTCATATACTATATTTTATTTCATGGTTCCATGATTCTCAATATATACAACCTTTATTTTTAACATATAATTTTTACATGCTTTAATAACACAATATTAAGCTATTAAAAGTTAAGAAAAATTAAACTTTATCATATTATATACTCAAATGGGTAATACAAGTAAGAAATACGAAGAATAATTTATCTACTCCTCTTTAAGAATACAATTAATAAATTGCAAGAGATAAATTATCAATTGCTTTAAGAATACAATTAATAAATTAGAAGAGATAAAATATTAATTGCTTTAAGAATACAATTAATAAATTAGAAGAGATAAAATATTAATTGCTTTAAGAATACAATTAATAAATTAGAAGAGATAAAATATTAATTGCTTTTTGAGAAATTGAAACAAATAAATTATCTGTTGAATTTTAAGAATGAAATTAAGATACTAGAAGAGATAAATTGTCTATTATTTTTAAGAATATTGATGAAATGTGTAATACTTTACTTGATGATAATCAATAGTATAAAATAATATTAAATCTTTATATATGAAGATTTAATAGGATTAACACACATAAAAATATTTTATAAGATAAATAAATCTCGACTAAACTAAAATATACGATATTAATAATAAAAAATTTCTCAACACTGGCAAATTTTTTATTATCGTGTATAAATCTTCTATAAGACTAAATAAATCATCAGCAGCCATCATAAAATATCAACAGAATTCATATAAATCTTATATACTGACTAAAATATTAGTTAATTATATCAATAACCATTTGTTAAATAAATTGTGTTAAATTGCTTTGACCATATATTGGAAATATTTGGTATATAATATTGAGGATGTTGAAAAGATAAATATTATCATACTTAATAAACATACGATAAACTGAAAATAATCAATTAACAGACATGAAAAAAATACAATAAGAATATTTGAAGAGACATCATTTGAATACAATAAGAACAGTGAATATATGAATTGTCATTTATATCGGGAAAATAATTAATAAACTTGAAGAGAAAACAATACGAATGCTTGTAGAGATGAATTATCTTTTACATCACAAGAAAATGATTCACGTACTTGAAGAAAAATAATACGAATATTTGAAGAGATAAATATTTGAATACTTGAAGAGATAAATATTTGAATACTTGAAGAGATAAATATTTGAATACTTGAAGAGATAAATATTTGAATACTTGAAGAGAATGTTATTAAGATACTGAAGAGAATGTGGTTAAGTATTAGAGAAAATTTTTTTATTACTTCTTGCACCAATATTTTCTCTTTTTGATCCTTTCTTCCTCTTTTTCCATCTTTCTTCTCCTATTTTTCCCTCTTTCTTCTCCTTTTCTTCTCCTATTTTTCCCTATTTTTCCCTCTTTCTTCTCCTTTTCTTCTCCTATTTTTCCCTATTTTTCCCTATTTCTTCTCCCCTTTTCTTCTCCCTTTTCTTTCTCTAGCCACTATTTATCGTATCGCTAATAAAAATTTTTTCATCGCCCATAATTTTTATTATCGCCTACAAATCATTGGTTCGTCCTATAAAATTCGTATAGATTTTTCGATCATATACTGTATTTATTTTATTTCATGTATCTGAGTTCTCGGTATATACAATCTGTGATATGTTGACAAACACTAGTTTACAACTCATAATAATTTTTTAATTTCAATTTTATTTTCACATTCTTGGAGAAATATTGTATAACTCCAAAAGAATACAAATAATATACTTGAAGATAATTATGCGAATTCTTAAAGAGATAATTATGCGAATTCTTAAAGAGATGATTATACGAATTCTTGTAGAATTCGCATAATTATCTTTTGCATTGCCTGAATAAATTAATATACTTGAAGAGATAATAATTATGATACTTAAATTGATAATTATTCTGATACTTGAAGATAATAATTAAGGATTATACAATTTATATACTTGAAGAGATAATTATCAATTTAAGTATAAGAATTCTAGTTCTTGAAGAGATAAATTATCTTTTAAATCTTGAGAATATCTTCTTTTCATATGTATAAAAAGATTTCGTAACTCTAAAAGAATACGAATAATATAAAAGACGACAAAAGAATACAAAAACATGAAAAGATAATTATTCAAAGATTTGAAAGTGGATAATTGGGATACTTGAAGATAGAAATAAGATACACGAAAAGATAATTATTTGAATACACGAAAAGATAATTATTCGAATACTCGGAGTGATGATTATTCGAATACATGAAGAGATAATTATTCGAATACATTAAGATAACCATGAGAATACTTGATGAGATAAATTATCTGTTGTAAAGAATACAATTAATAAACTTGAAGAGATAATAATTCAAATAGTTGAAGAAATAAATTATCTTTTGTATTGTGAGAATACAAATAATATACTTGGATAGATAAATATTATGTTTATTGGTAAAAAATACAAATAATTTACCTGAAAACATAAAGAGATAAAAAGATAATTCTAGGTAATGTAGAGATAATAATTGGAATACTTAAAGAAATAATTATTATGGGATCAGAAGAGATAAATATTCTTTTACATTTTGAAAATGAAATAATATACTTGAAGAGATAAATGTTCTTTTACTTTATTGGAATACAATAAAGATACTTAAAGAGATAAATGTTCTTTTACTTTATTGGAATACAATAAAGATACTTAAAGAGATAAATAATCTTTTATGTTAAGAATACATTTTAATAATAGATGTTGAGAATACATTTTAGAATATAATAAGATACTTAAAGAAATAAATTAAATTTAACATGTTAAAAATACATGTTAAAAATACAGTGAAGAAACTCGGAAAGATAATTAATCTTTGACATGTTAAGAATACATGTTAAGAACATAATAAAGAAACTTGAAGAGATAAATTATCTTTTATATGTTAAGAATACAATAAAAAAACTCGAGAAGATAAATTATCTTTTACTTTACAAAAATATAATAAAGATACTTGAACAAATAAATTATCTGTTGCTTTTTGGCAATACAATTAATATACTTGATGAGATAAATTATCTTTTACTTTCCGGGAATACAATTAATATACTTGATGAGATAAATTATCTTTTGCTTTTTGGCAATATAATTAATATACTTGATGAGATAAATTATCTTTTACTTTCCGGGAATACAATTAATATACTTGGGGAGATAAATTATATGTTAATTTCCAAGTATACAACAAAGATATTTGAAAAGATAAATTATCTTTTACTTTTTGAGAACACAATAAACTTTGAAGAGATAAATTATCAATTACATATTTCGAATTCAAATAAGATGATTATCTGAATACTTGAAGTGAAAAAGATAATATCAAGAAATAAATTATCTTTTACGTTTTGGGAATATAAATAAGATGATTATCTGAACAACTTGAAGTGAAAAAGATAATATAAAATTAAGAAATAAATTATCTTTTACGTTTTGGGAATATAAATAAGATGATTATTCGAATGTTTGAAGAGAAAAAGATAATATTATATGAAGAGATCAAAATTAGAATACTTGAAGAGATAAATGTTCTTTCATATAATGAGAATACAACAAAGATATTTGCAGACATAATAATTCGAATACTTTACTGAAATACAATAAGATACTTGAAGAGACAAAATATCTTTTACTTTACTGGAATACAATTAAGAAACTTGGAGAGACGATAATTCGAATACTTTACTGGAATGCAATTAAGGAACTTGAAAAGATAAAATATCTTTTTTGCTCAAATATAATTAATATGCTTGGATAAATAAAATATCTTTTACTTTGCTGAAATACAATTAAGATTTTTGATATAAATATTCAGCAACTCGAAAAGATAAATTACATATAAATTACATATATATTAAATAATAATCACACATAATATTATTGAGAAGTATAAAATACCAATTTTGAGCCAATATCATTATAAATAATTTAATAAAACATGCCTAAATTAATTGAATTATAGCTAATAAAAAATTTTTGTGTGCGATGAAATTTTTACTATCGGAGATAAATCTTGGACAACCAATAAAAATTCTGAATGGTCACTTTAAATAAAGCTTTATTTAATTGTTTTACATACACGTGCCGTAAATCTTCGATATATATTCAATTTGTGATATGTTGACAAACACTAGTTTACAACTCTTCATAATTTTTTATTTTCAATTTTATTTATTTTTACATCCTTGACAAAATATTGTGTAACTCGGAAATAATACAAATAATGTACTTGAATAGATAATTATACGAATACTTGGAGAAATAATTTATCTTTTACATTGCAAGAATAAATTAATAAACATTAAGACATAATAATTCTGATACATTAAGAGAATTATTAAGGATTATACAACTAATAAACATGAAAAGATAATAATTATGATATATTAAGCATGAAGAGATAATTCTGATACATTAAGAGAATTATTAAGGATTATACAACTAATAAACATGAAGAGATAAAAATTGTGATATATGAAGAGATAAATATTGTGATACATGAAGAGATAAAAATTCTGTTACTTGAAGAGATAAATATTGTGATACATGAAGAGATAAAAATTCTGTTACTTGAAGAGATAAATATTGTGATACATGAAGAGATAAAAATTCTGTTACTTGAAGAGATAATAATTCTGAAACTTGAAGAGAATTATTAAGGATTATACAATTTTATATACATGAAGAGAATTATTGAGGATTATGAGATTGTGAAACTTGAAGAGAATTATTAAGGATTGTACAATTTTATAAAGTTAAAGAGAATTATTATAACTTTATGTATAATAATTGTGATACATGAATTGATAATAATTGTGATACATAAATTTATAATTATTCTGGTACTTGAAGAGATTTATTAAGGATTATGCAATTTATATACTTGAAAAGATGATTATTGAAATAATTGAAGAGATCATTATACTTACACTTGAAGAGATTTATTAAGGATTATACAATTTATATACTTGAAAGATCATTATTGGAATAATTGAAGAGATCATTATACTTACACTTGAAGAGATTTATTAAGGATACCCAGAGAGATAAATATTATAATACTTGAAGAGATCATTATTCGAAAACTTGAAGAGATAAATATTATATAATACTTGAAGAGATAAATTATCCATTACATCTTGCGAATACAATTATAATATTTGAAGAGATAAGAATTATATTGTTTGAAGAGGTAAATTATCTTTTACATTATGAGAATACAATAAAGATAGTTGAACAAATAAATATTATATAATTCAAACTGAATTATATAACTTGAAGAGATAAATTATCTTTTACTTTGTGATAAAACAATTGGCATACTTGGCAAATAAATTATCTTTTACATTTTGAGAATACAATTATGATATTCGAAGCAATAAATTATCTTTTACGTTTTTATAATATAATTATAATACTTGAAATAAATTATCTCTTACATTTTTAGAATACAATTATAATAGTTGAATAGATAATTTATCTATTATAATCTTGATGATTTGGAGCATATTAATTGTATCATCAATATAAAAGATAATTTTTCAGCTACTATAATTGTATTTTCAAAATATAATAGATAAATTATCTCTTTGTGTTTTATAATTGTTATCTCTTTGAGTATATTAGTTCTATTCTCACAACGTAAAAGATAATTTATCTCTTAGTGTTTATAATTATATTACCTCAATGTAAAAGATAATCTATCATTTAATGTATTCGAATCATTACAACTTCAAATAATATTATATTTGTCTTGGACTATTTTAACTCTTTTCTCTTGATATAAACTCGTAATATAAATGATAATTTATTTCTCTATCTATATATAATTAATATCTTTTCATGTATTCTAACTATACTCGTGATATAAATGATATATATTTCTCTGAATATCTCTCTAAAATTCCTGATTACAACCTGCGATATTTATCATGATTTGCCCATTCGAATTTTTTATTATCTTTTAAACTACAATTTATATTCTTTATGTAAAAGATAATTTATCTCTCCAACCATCTTAATCATATTTGTTGATATAAAAGATAATTTATCTCTCCAACCATCTTAATCATATTTGTTGATATAAAAGATAATTTATCTCTCCAATCATCTTAATCATATTTGTTGATATAAAAGATAATTTATCTCTCCAACCATTTCAATTATATTTTTTGATAAAATATAATTTATCTCTTAAACAATTTGATAATTTATCTCTTAAAGCATTCCTAATTATATTGTTGTGATATAAAGATAATTTATCTCTGCAAATATCTAATGGTATTCTTAGAAAGTATTAGATTATTTATTAAACTATTCATATTTCGAACAAAATATAAATAGTTTACTTGTTTCAATATTTTTCTTAACTTTAAATTATCTAAATTTACGTTATTATGGTAAAAAGGAGATGTTAAAAATAAATAAAATTGAAAATAAAAAATTATGAAGAGTTGTAAACTAGTGTTTGTCAACATATAACCAATTGTACATATATCGAGAACATTATATTATTCCTCTCTATATTATTTATATAATTATGCTTAATTTCTTTCAGTCTCTATTTTTAATAATCTATCGACAAAAATAAAAATTTATACAGCACTTCACTCAATTTTTATGATTAAGTCAGAATACTGGATCGATAATAAAATTTTATTATCGATAGACTATTTTCATAACTATATTTCTGTATTAATTTATTATGCTCTCTTTTATTATACAATATATATCTTATAAAATATTAATGGAATTATTATTAGTTATATATCGTATATTTCTTAATATTACATAATAAAAAATTCTTGAAATATTTAATCGACCGCTTTAAATTATATAATTAATATCTTAGAATATTATGACTAATAAAAAATATATAATTGGCTCTGAAATAAACAGCGCTGATATAATATTTATTTTCTAAATAAATATTATAGAAAGATAATAACCAAGTCATTCTGCATTATGTCATAAATATCATAGTATTATATATAAAATACTAACAAGTTAATAAAGAATTGTTCACAACAAATAATATATTAATTTTGAACATCCTATTTTAATAGTAAATAATATATTGATTGAAATATATTATCCTTTTGTTTATAATATTGTAAAGATAGTGTTTTATATTCCCCAACAATATTTATAATATATTAATTTCTATACAAAATAATTTTGTATCACTGAAAAATAATCATATATCTCATCAACTAAATTTGTTGTATCACTAATAAAAATTTTTTCATCGTCCATAATTTTATTATCGCCTATAAATCTCTGCTTCTTCGGATAAAATTCCCATAGATTTTTGTTCAGATACTATATCTATTTTATTGCTACACTGAATAAATTTATTACATCTATTTGGAGATCTCGATATATATACAATCGGTTATATGTTGACAAACACTAGTTTACAACTGATAATAATTTTTTATTTTCAATTTTATTTATTTTTAACATCTCCTTTTTCAATAGATAACATAATAAAGTTTATTATGATTCATATTCTCGAATAGTCAATAAAATTCAGAAATACTGCAAAATAATTTATCTCTTACTTATACATACGAGAAATAATATAGTCAAACAGATAATTTATCTGTTACTTAGGTACTATTGAAAAATACGATGTTTTGCTCAATAATAATTTGCAGCATAAAATATTAAATGTCAATATGCAACTTTTATCGACGAAATTTTTATTGACGATATCACCAACAAAAATTTTATCGATAAAAATTTATTTGTATTATCGGGTATAACAATTTTCTTATGATATATAATAATTATAAAAGTCACTTAATCATTTAATGTGTTTAGTGTTTCGATATATTGAAGAATACTAGTTTACAACTGATTAAAATTAAAATTCAATTTTATTTAATTTATACATCTTTTTAATATGTATAAAATTATTATATTTTACCATAATTATTACTATAAACCGAAAAGATAATAATTTTATAACTCGAAAAGAAAACAATTAAGCCATCAGATGTGATAAAATTAAGAAAAAACGATGAAGCTATCAGTTATAAAATTAAGACAAAACGATGAAGCTATCGGATGTAATAAAATTAAGAGAAAACGATGAAGCAATCAGATGTGATGAAATTAAGTAACTTGAAGAGAAAACGATGAAGCAATCAGATGTGATGAAATTAAGTAACTTGAAGAGAAATCGATGAAGCTATCGGATGTAATAAAATTAAGTAATTTGAAGAGAAATCGATGAAGCTATCGGATGTAATAAAATTAAGTAATTTGAAGAGATAAGGGCAAAGTGAGGTAAAGAGAGAAAACGACTATGTCACTTGAAGAGATCAGAAAACAATCAAGATACTTGAAGAGATCAGAAAACAATTAAAATACTTAAAATGACCAAAAAAATGACCAAGATACTTGAAGAGATCAAGAAAATGACCAAGATACTTCAAGACACAGATATTCTTTACTTGGAGAGATAATAAAACGATTAAAATACTTGAAGAGATAAATATTTTATTACTTGGAGATAAAACAATAAAATACCTGGAGAGATAAATATTATATTACTTTGAGAGATAAATATAATATTACTTGAAGAGATAAATATTCTGTTACTTGGAGATAAAACAATAAGATACTTTGAGAGATAAATATAATATTACTTGAAGAGATAAATATTCTGTTACTTGAAGATAAAACAATAAGATACATGGAGAGATAAATATAATATTACTTGAAGAGATAAATATTCTGTTACTTGAAGATAAAACAATAAGATACATGGAGAGATAAATATAATATTACTTGAAGAGATAAATATTCTGTTACTTGAAGATAAAACGATAAGATACATGAAGAGATAAAGATTCTGTTACTTAGAGATAAAATAATAGGATATTTGAAGATGTAAATATCTTATTACACTATACAATGAATATTGTACCCACACAGCGGTCAAACAGGTGGTAAATATATCCCAAAACAAGGTAATTATTACTATTCAGAACAAATGGTAAGATATGATAAATGCAAAGATACAAATTTTTAATTATCCAATAATTTATATAACAGTACCTTAAAATATATAACCATTTTGTTATATATTTTATCTTTATTTTTACCTAATACAAATATTTTGCGATGATTTACATTAAATTATAAATTTCCCATTAATAAAAATGAACGGTTCCAATAATTCTCAATCTTCAAACTTCCAGAATTTATGTTTCGAGGCAGGTGAAAATACTATTTGTTTATCTGTTATACCCAACAACTTTTTAAACCAAAATACTGATAATGTTTTATCTACTCAAGGTGTTGTTAATGATATAAGAAATTTTTTAACTAGTCCTTTTACGAGTCGTTCTAATTCTATAAATATTTCACAACCAAATATCCAACCAAATATCCAACCAAATGTACAACCAAATATCCAACCAAATGTCCAACCAAATGTCCAACCAAACGTACAACAAAATATGCCACCAACTGTTCCACCATATACACAACAAATTGGACAACCATATACACCACCATATTCAGACACTCAATGGGGTTACACTACTAGAACTGTTACCAATTTTACACTATAAATATAGATATAAAAATTATATAGATAATATGATTATGATAACTTCTAATTTTGTTGGGATAAAATTAGATTTAATGTATTTGTTCTAGTTACTATAAAAATATTATAACATTATAATATTATAATATTTTTATATATTATTTAGATTGTTATCCAAATACTTGTATAAGCTAAAAGATAATTTATATTTTGAGAATACAATTAATATACTTGAGAAGATAAATTATCTTTTATATTTTGAGAATACAATTAATATGTTTGAGGAGATAAAAGATAATTTATATTTTGAGAACGCAATTGATATATTTGAAGAGAGAAATTATCTTTTACATTTTAACAATATAATATACTAAAAGAGAGAAATTATCTTTTAGTTTTGAGAATACAATTAATATACTTGATGAGAGAAATTATCTTTTACATTTCGAGAATGCAATTAAGAGATTTTGAGAGATAAAATACTCTTTGCATCTCAATATAATTAAGATATTTGAAGAGATAAATTATCTTTTGCATTTTCAGAATAGAATTAATATACTTGAAGAGAAATAACATCAAAAGATGATTATGTTATCTTACGAGATAATAACTCGAAGATAATTAAAAGATAATTATCTTTAACATTATGAGAAAAGAATTGAAATAATTGAAGAGACCAGGATTTTAATACTTTATGAGATCAGAATTTCAATACATAATGAGATCAGAATTTTAATACTTGATGAAATTAGGATTTTAATACTTTATGAGATAATTATCATAATTCATGATAATGTTTCAGTATAATAATATTTGAATAGAGAACTATATTAATACTTGAATAGAGAACTATATTCATACTTGAAAGATAATTTATCTTTTATATCGCAAGAAAAAAATTGAAATACTTTAACAGAAAATAATACGAATACTCGGAGAGATAATTTATCTTTTACATCGCAAGAAAATGAGATACTTTAACAGAAAATAATACGAATACTCGAAGAGATAATTTATCTTTTCCATTATAAGAATGTAATTGGGAAAGTCGAATAGAAAATATTACGAAATCGGATGAGATAAAATATCTTTACATCTAAAAAAATAGTTAAAATAGTTAGATTCTTGAAAATATCTTTTCAAGAGATAAATTGTCTTTTACATCTTAAAATATAGTTGAAATACTTGAAAAGATAACTTGAAAAGATATTAATTATATAAGATGAAGCTATGATAGTGTGAGTCAAGCTATTATAATATGATTTGAGCTATTATAATATGAACCAAGTTATTATAATGTGATAAATCAGATATTTAAAGTAATGTTTATTCTGTAATATGAAAAATAAGTCATTTATTCATAATATTATTTAATGTAAAGAGTATAATATACTCGAAAAAATAACATACGATAATAATTCATAATAAAAATAGGTATCGATAATAAAAAATTTCTGTGCACTAATAAATTTTTTATTATCGATACCTATTTCCAAGTACATCTTAAAAAATTTGGAATTGGGCTCATAAAATAAATATTCGTCGATAAATAATCTCACATACGGACGCAATCCAATTCATCCAGTTTAATCTTATATAAACAAATAATATAGAAAAGGGTAAGATACCTTTCTATATATACAGTATTCTTAATATGTTGACAAACACTAGTTTACAACTGATAATAATTTTTTAATTTCAATTTTATTTAATTTGCATCCTATTTTGATATGCATGAAGAGATAATTATTTCAATACTTGAAGATATTATTCTTCAAATATTTGAAGAGATAATTTGTCTTTTACATTAGAAAAATACGATAAATATATTTGAAGAGATAATAATTCGAATACTTGAAGAGATAATAATTCGAATACTTGAAAAGATAATAATTCGAATACTTGAAGAGATAATAATTCTAATACTTGAAAAGATAATAATTCGAATACTTGAAGAGATAATAATTCGAATACTTGAAGAGATAATAATTCTAATACTTGAAAAGATAATAATTCGAATACTTGAAGAGATAATAATTCGAATACTTGAAGAGATAATAATTCTAATACTTGAAAGATAATTTATCTTTTACATTTTGGGAATACAATTAATATACTCGAAGAGATAATAATTCGAATACTTGAAAAGATGATAATTCGAATACTTGAAAAGATAATTTATCTTTTACATTTTGGGAATACAATTAATATACTTGAAGAGATAATAATTCGAATACTTGAAGAGATAATAATTCTAATACTTCAAGAGATAATAATTCTAATACTTGATGAGATAATTCCTCGAATACTTGAAAAGATAAATTATTCGAATACTTGAAAAGATAAATTATCTTTTACATCTTGGGAATACAATTAATATACTTGAAAAGATAATTATTCGAGTTCTTGAAGAGATAAATTATCTTTTGCATCTTGGAATACAATTATAAAACTTGAAGAGATAAGAATTATATTGTTTGAAGAGGTAAATTATCTTTTACATTATGAGAATACAATAAAGATAGTTGAACAGATAAATTATAATTTTCAAGCAGACAAAAATTATATTACTTGAAGAGATAAATTATCTTTTACTTTGTGATAAAACAATTAACATACTTGAGAAATAGAATTAATATGATTGAAGAGATTAGAATTAATATATTTGAAGAGATTAGAATTAATATGATTGAAGAGATTAGAATTAATACACTTGAAGAGATAAATTATCTTTTATATTACTGGAATACAATTATAATACATGAAGAAAAGAATTATGGTATTTTAAGAGATAATAATTATAAAACTTGAAGAGATAAATTATCTTTTGCATTACTGGAATACAATATAATACCATAAAGAGATAAGAATTATATTTTGAGAGATAAATTATAATTTATATTGGGGAGAATACAATTATATACTTGGATACATAAATAGAGATAATTCTAACTAATGGAGATAAATATTATAATATTTGAACAGATAATAATATTTGAACAGATAATAATATTTGAACAGATAATAATATTTGAACAGATAATATAATGCACTTCGTGTAAAGAATTATAATTCTTTAAGAGATCTGAATTATAATTTTTCAAGATATTTATAATTCTCAAAGAGACAAAAATAATTTTTAAGCAGATAAATTACCTTTTATATCCTGGGAATGCGATTGATAAACTTGAAGAGATAAACTATCTTTTACATCTTGGGAATGTGATTATATACTTGAAGAGATAAATTATCGATTACATCTTGGCAATAAAATTAAGATACTTTGAGATAATAAAATTAAGATACTTGGAGAGATAATAAAATTAAAATACTTGGAGATAATAAAATTAAAATACTTGGAGATAATAAAATTAAAATACTTGAAGAGATGAATTATTTGTTATATTTTTAGAATACAATTAAGATACTAAAAGAGAAATAGATATGAAAATATAATTATGTTATCCTAACAGATAATAATTCGAGGCAATTAACAGATAATTATCTTTAATATTATGAGAAAAGGTATTGAAATATATGAGTGATAATATTTTTAATACTTGATTACAAAAATTAAAATACATGAAGAGATCTGAATTATAATACTTGGAGAGAAATTTAATTTTACATTACAGAAATAAAATTAAAATACTTGAAGACATAATAATTCAAATATTCCAACTGATTATATTTCAAAAACTCTGATTATATTTCAAAAACTCTGATTGATAATTGTAATAATACTTGAAGATATGTTAATTAATATATTTGAAGAGATAAATATAGGTAGACATAATAATTAGAGCTAATGAAGATATTATTGTTCTATTGCTTGAAGATATTTTTTAGATTTTGAGATAAAATTATTATACTTGATAACAGAAGAATTATAAAATTTGAAAATGTAAAAGAACATTTATCTTTTCAAATAATAGCAATAATGATTTCATTAAGTAATCTAATAATTATTCTCTTCATATATTTATTGTATTCTTTATACATAATAGATAAGTTATTCTTCAGTTTACATAATTTTGCTCCGTTGAACTGTTAATTGAATTCTCTTCATATAAATAAAAATATAAAATATTTTTAGCTAAATTAACTATATTTATAAGTAACAGCATTTAATTAGTTACTTCTTTTGTTATTATTCTATAAATTATTCTATATAATAATCTATTTATACGTAATAAATTATTGTTGTAAGCAACATTATATTCTTTCATATATCCAATATTTATCTCTTCAAGTCTTCGAACAATTTTATCATGTTTAGAATTTTTGATATTAATTCTGTTCTTTGTGGTTATTGATTATCTCTTATACCATATGAAAAGAGGATGTTAAAAATAAATAAAATTGAAAATAAAAAATTATTATCAGTTGTAAACTAGTGTTTGTCAACATATTACAGATTACATATATATCGAAGATTTACGATATACATATACCAACTAATTAAACTTCTATTTATTATCAGCCAGAATTTTCATAAACACCAGAAGATTTATTCGGTTGTAAAAAATTTATCTTTGATAGTAAAAATTTTATTAATGAACAGAAATTTTTTATTAGCGATAAATTATCCATCTTTTATTGAATTATTTATAAGTATATTGGCTCAAATTGGCATTTTGTAATTTTTATTTACTATATAGTGTGCATTTTTATTATTCAACATACAATCTAGCCTTATATTATTCGTATGTGAATATTCTTATATATTTATCTTCCACTATTATAATTATTTCCTCAAGTATAATAATTATAGTCTCCTAGTACGAATATTATGTCTTCAAATATCTTTCCAAGATATAAATATTCTTTTATATGTTGAAAATGCAAATAATATATTTGAAGACATAAATGTTCTTTCACACATGAAGAATGTAATTGAGAAACTAGAAGAGATAATTTATTGCTAAAAGCAATATAATTAAGATATTTGAACAGGTAAAGTATCTGTTAGATTTTAAGAATATAAATAATATATCCGAAGAGATAAAGTATCCATTGGATTTTAAGAATTCTATTAGTAAACTGAGGAAGATAAATTATCTTTTATATTTGAGAATACAAGAACCCTGAATAGATAAATTATCTATTCAATTAGATTCCAAAAATATAGGATATTTATAATGAAAAATATCTCAACTGACAAATTTTTTATTATAATTAAATCTCCAGCGGTTGTAATAAAAATATCAGTAAGCAAACAAAACATTTTACAATTCTAAATAAATATTGGGAAGCAATCAACAATAGTGAGTATTTATTTAATAATTAGTCTCAAATTATATATAAAGTTTCTTGATATATATACAATCTGTGATATGTTGACAAACACTAGTTTACAACTGAAAATAATTTTTTTATTTCAATTTTATTTATTTTTAACATTCTTTTATATAATGAATAGATATCGTGTAACTCTAAAAAGAATACATATAATATCACACACAAGAATAAATCTGATATATTATAAGAAAATAATACTAAGATATTTGTGGATATAACTATTATAATAATTGGAGATAAGGTATCTTTTATATTACTGGAATGCAATTAAGAAACTGGAAGAGATAAAGAGATAAAGTATTAATTATATCTCAAGAATACAATAAACTAGAAGAAATAAGAATAATACTTTAAGAGATGATAATTATAATACTTTAAGAGATCAGAATCTTTAAGAGATAATAATTCCTAAACTGGAAGAGATAAATTATCTTTTGCGCAACTGGAATACAAATAATATACTTGAAGAGATAAATTATCTTTGAGTTACTGGAATACAAACAATATACTGGAAGAGATAATAATTCGAATACTTGAAGAGATAAATTATCTTTGAGTTACTGGAATACAAACAATATACTGGAAGAGATAATAATTCGAATACTTGAAGAGATAATTCTAATACTGGAAGAGATAATTCTAATACTGGAAGAGATAATTATTCTAAAACTGGAAGAGATCGTAATTCTAATACCGGAAGAGATAATAATTCTAATACTTGAAGAGATAAATTATCTTTGTGTTATTGGAATACAAACAATATACTGGAAGAGATAATAATTCTAATACTTGAAGAGATAAATTATCTTTGTGTTACTGGAATACAAACAATATACTGGAAGAGATAATAATTATAAAACTGGAAGAGATAATAATTATAAAACTGGAAGAGATAATTATTACAATACTGGAAGAGATCAGAATTCTAATACTCGAGAGATAATAATTGTAATACACGGAGAGATAATAATTATAATACTCGGAGAGATAATAATTGTAATACTCGGAGAGATAATAATTGTAATACTCAGAGAGATAATAATTGTAATACTCGGAGAGATAATAATTGTAATACTCGGAGAGATAATAATTGTAATACTGGAAGAGATCAGAATTCTAAAACTTGATGAGAAAAATTATCTTTTAAATTACTCGAGTACAATTATAATACTAGAAAAGATAAATTATCAATTATATTACAAGAATACAATCGATCAACTTGAACAGATAATTATTATGAAATATGGATAGAGAATAATTCGAAGACTTAAAAAGATAATAATTCTAATACATGTCGATATAATAATTCGAGAACTTGCAGGAAGAATTATTGTATTAATTAAAGAGATAAATGTTATTTTAATTTCTAGGAACACAATAAAGATATTTGAAGAGATAAATTATCTTTTACATATTTATAATGCAAATAATATACTGCAATAAATAAATTATCTATTGAATTTTGGAATACAAATAAGATTGTTGAAAAGAGAATAACAAGAAATTATTAAACAATGTAATAATAATTATATAAAAATGATGCTCAAAGAGATTGTAACAGTTGGAGAAATAATTCTGATATTTGAAGAGATATTTCTCCTAGTCTTAATGTAATAATTATGATACTAGAAGAGATATTTTATACTTAGAAATATAATTGTTAGCATAAATGCAGAAACTAATATCATTATATAATTAAACAATTAAACAATTAAACAATAATTTTAAGAGAAAGAGATGTATTATGATATGTAAATATTTATATTAAATTGAATATTATATATTTGAACTGAAAAATATTTTTACATATAAAAAATAAATCATATGTAAAATTAATAATAATTGCAGTAATATATATTGAAATATATATTAGACGAGATAAATATAGTATAGCCAAAAGAATAATATACAATAATTATTTAATATAAAATAATTTATCGCTAATAAAAAATTTCTGTGCATTAATAAATTTTTTATTATCGAACCCAATTTTTAGCAGCTTCTTAAAAATCCTGGGGCTGTGATAATAATTTATCAGTGCCAGTAAATTATCTAAAAACATGTCTAATCTAAATAATTATGTGTAATCTTATACATAATTAAATAATATAGAAAATGGTAACATAATATTTTCTATATATGCAATATTGCTAATATGTTGATAAACACTAGTTTACAACTGATAATAAATTTTTAATTTCAATTTTATTTATGCTTAATGACGTATACAGTTTGAATTGTATATAATTAATATCTCAAGAGAAAAGGATTTAAATACTTGAAGAGATAAATATAATATTATTTGAATTTGTGATGATTCGAATATATAAAGATATAATAATTGAATACTTGAAGAGATAAATATAATATTATTTGAATTTGTGATGATTTGAATTTGTGATGATTCGAATACATAAAGATATAATAATTGAATACTTGAAGAGATCAGGATTATAATATTTGAGGAGATCAGGATTATAATATTTGAAGAGATCAGGATTATAATATTTGAAGATATAAAGACTATAATACTTGAAGATATAAAATATAAAATATATTTTATATTTTATATTTTATATTTTACATTGGGAATATAATTATAATATTCAGAGAGATAAATTATATTTTACATATTTAGAATGTAGTTAAGGTAGTTGAACATGTAAAAGATAATTTGTATTTTACATGTTTCATAATACAAATATTATGTTTGAAGATAAATTATCTTTTACATCTTGAGAATGCAATTAAGATACTTGAAGAGATAAATTATTTTTACATAGTGGAATAAAATTAGGATACTTAAAAAGATAAGGATTATAATACTTGAAGGGATGATAATTATAATACTTTAAGAGATAAATAATTTTTTACATAGTGGAATAAAATTAGGATACTTAAAAAGATAAGGATTATAATACTTGTAGGGATAATAATTATAATACTTGAAGAGATTTATTGAAAAATTATATGCGAGAGATAATAATTATAATACTTAAAGAGATTTATTGAGAATTATACATTGAGAGATAATAATTATAATACTTAAAGAGATTTATTGAGAATTATACATTGAGAGATAATAATTATAATATTTGAAGAGATTTATTGAGAATTATACGTTGAGAGATAATAATTATAATATTTGAAGAGATTTATTGAGAATTATACGTTGAGAGATAATAATTATAATACTTAAAGAGATTTATTGAGAATTATACATTGAGAGATAATAATTATAATATTTGAAGAGACAAGTATTATATACTAAAAGAAATAAATATTATAAAAGTCGAAGAGATAAATTATCTTTTAGATCTAGAGAATACAATTAAGAAATTTGGAGAGATAAATTATCTTTTACATCTAGAGAATACAATTGAGATACTTGAAGAGGTAAAATATCTTTTAAATTTTGAGAATAGAATTAATAAACTTGGAGAGATAAATTATCTTTTACATTTTGAGAATACAATCAAGAAACTTGAAGAGTTAAAATATATTTTGCATCTTAGGAACAGAATTATATTTGGAGGGGTGAAGTGTGTTTTGCATCTTGGGAACAGAATTATATTTGAAGAGATAAAATATGTTTTGCATCTTGGGAACAGAATTACATTTTACATGCTAGGAACAGAATTATACATGAAGAGATAATTTTAACACTCGACGATATAAATTATATTTATATAATAGGAATAGAATTATAAAACGTGAAGAAAATACAATTAATATACTTGGAGAGATAAATTATCTTTTACATTATGAGAATGTATTTAATACTCAAAGAGATAATAATTATAATACATGAAGAGATAAAATACATGAAGAGATAAAATGCATGAAGAGATAAAATGCATGAAGAGACAAAATACAACTTATATACTTATATACTTATATACTTATATACTTATATACTTATATATTTATGTATTTATATACTTATATATTTATATATTTATGTATTTATGTATTTATGTATATGGATAATTCAAGCAAATGAATAGATATAAATTATAATACTTGGAGAGATAAATTATTGCATTCTGAAAAACCAATTAAGAAACTTGGAGATAAATTATATTTAGATTTGATAAAGAAATTAATATACTTGAAGATATTAATTATCTTTTACATTGCGAGAATGCAATTAATATATTTAAATAGATTTAAAATATAATACTTGAAAAGATAAATATAGGAAGAGATAATAATTCGAGCTAATGAAGAGATAATCATTACAATATTTCAGGACGATATTATTCGAATATTTCAGGACGATATTATTCGAATACTTGAAGAGATTATTAATTATTTACTAGGAGATAAATATTCTTTTACATATTGAGAATACAATTCTAATACTAATGCTTGTATAGATAAATGTTCTTTATATATTGAGAATACATTTGAAGACATGATAATTATGCTCGAAGATAAAATAAAGATATTGACAGAAATAATAGAAGGTGGATTATATGTTAAATAATAACTATAAAATACCCATTTGAGCTAATATAGTTATAAATAATTGAACAAAACATACATTTATTGAAATATCGCTAATAAAATTATGTGCACAAATAAAATTTTTACCATCAAAGATAAATTTTGGGCAACAGATTGAAATCTTCAGGACGTTTACGAAAATTCTGGTTGATAAATAGAAGTTTATCTAATTAGTTGGCATACGTATATCGTAAATCTTCGATCTTCGATATGTATGCAATCTGTAATATGTTGACAAACACTAGTTTACAACTGATAATAATTTTTTAATTTCAATTTTATTTATTTTTAACATTCTCTTTTTAATATTATTACAAATAATATATGTGTATTCTTGTTAACTCACTCATAACTTAACTTTCAGTTTAATTATTATCCCTTATAAGCTATAGTTTTTTCTATTCAAGTATTTTAATAGCTTTCTATTCATATATTATATTCTATTCAAGTATTTTAATAGCTTTCTATTCATATATTATATTCTATTCAAGTATTTTAATAGCTTTCTATTCATATATTATATTCGTATTCTAATCATGTATTATATTCGTATTCTAATCATGTATTATATTCGTATTCTCACCATGTATTTGAATCGTTCTCTTTAAGTATTTGAATAGTTCCCTCGAGTAATAGAAAATATCCCTTTGAGTTCCTTAATTGTTTTTCTCAATAGTTTTCTCTTTATGTAATAGTATTTTTCTGTTCATGTATTATAAATTGTTCCTCTTCAAATATATTTCTCTACAAAGTTCCTTAATTACGTTTTCTTCAAGTATATTTCTCTACAAAGTTCCTTAATTACGTTTTCTTCAAGTATATTTCTCTACAAAGTTCCTTAATTACGTTTTCTTCAAGTATCAGAATTGTTTTCTTCAAGCAAAAGAAAATCTATCCCTTCAAATATATTAATGGTATTGCAGTTAAGTAAAAGAAGACCTATCCCTTTAAGTCTTCTAATTGTTTTCTGTATAAATGTTTAAATGATTATCTTCCATCAGTCAAAATTATTATCTCTACGTATATTTATCTTTCAAGTATATAAATAGTATTTATAATGAATAAACATAATATTCAAGTATCAAAGTTATCTTTTGTATTCTGGTAATACAAAAGATAACTTATCTCTTCATTTTACAATTATCCCTTCAAGTATTCTAATTATCTCTTTAAGTATTCGAATAATTTATCTCTTCGATTATATTATCTCTTCGATTATATAAATTATATTCAGGTACTATAAAAGATAATTTATATTTTATATTATATTGATTATCTCATCAAATAATACTATATTTTTCCTCTTCATGTATTCGAATACTTTCTCTTCATGTATTCGAATACTTTCTCTTCATGTATTCGAATGCTTTCTCTTCATGTATTCGAATACTTTCTCTTCATGTATTCGAATACTTTCTCTTCATGTATTCGAATGCTTTCTCTTCATACAAATTAATCGTATTTTTGAGATATAATATCATATTTATAGCATTATATCTATGAATATGGAATGTTAAAAATAAATAAAATTGAAAATAAAAAATTATTATCAGTTGTAAACTAGTGTTTGTCAACATATTACAGATTGTGTATAAGTCGATGGCCTAATAAAAATTGTGGATAGGTTGATAACCTAAAGCTTACATCGTATTACAAAAATTTTATCGACAGAAAAAGATTTGTCAATAAAATTATTATAGACAATATAAGGGATAAAATTAAAGTGATATTGTGAAATAGAATAATTATATTGCATAAAAATTTCTCTTGTTAAATAAGAGAAATTAAGTATAAAATTTATGTTGAAATATTGCATAATTAGCGTTAATTTTTGTATTAGTTAAGTTGTGAATATTATATTTAAAACATTTCGATAAGTTATATGATTATATTAAATATTTGATAAGTTGTATAATAACAATTAAAAGTTAGATTTACTTAAGTAAATAAGAAGAGTACAATATGCGTCTTCAGAAGCATATTTAATTTGTTCATGTGTAAGAAGATGTTTTGACCATCGAGAAAAAGTAATTTCTGGATCTTTGGTAAGTTCTTTGTTTAAAATATCTCTACAAAGTTGTTGTAATCCACCATCATTTTGATACGAAATATCTTGATATGCTTTTTCAAAACTGGGTAATTGTAGTTTATTTAATTTATAACGAGTATTTAACCAATTTACAATATGATTTATATCAGATTTTACACCATACATAATTTTAGTAATAGAATCATCATAAATAAGTTTTTCTAGTTGTTCTGGTACTCCTTTTGAATCTAGAAAAGTTCTAATAATAAGACAACTATCTAAAGTTGCTATCGTTATTATTCTTAATATTTTTAAACTATTACAGTTAAATTCAGTATCTATACCTACTATATTTGTTTTGTTATAAATATTGTTGATAATCCATTGGTCGATTTTATCAATAGAATTTAAAACAGTTACGTTATAATTACTGGGACAACTAAATATATCTTCCAATTTACTTTTTTTTGATTGCAAAGTTTTCTTTTTATCAACTAGATTATTTCTCCATTCATTTTTATAAAACATCACATCTAATTCATCTTCTGTTAAATTTTTATAATCCTTAATTTCAACCATTGTGTTATTTATAGTACCTATATATAAATTTATATATTCAATACCCAAATTAATATTCAATATCAATTATTTATTGTTTTGATTTCCATATCAAAATTAACAAATATTTTATACTATATTGATTACATATAGTTAATGGATATTAATTTTTGTGTTGAACATATAAATTTATATACAATGTTATAAGCTATACACAAAAAATATAAATGATAAGATATTTTAGATAATAGTTGGATAATCTGTTTAATATTATATTATCTATTACTAAATAGATAGTTTTTAATGTTGGTTTATACATGGTGTATTTACAGATATGTGTAAATACGTATAAATGATAATAAGCATAAAATAGATAGTATGATTATTATCTATTTTATTATAAATTATATTATATAATTATAATACCTATATAGTAAATTATATAATTGTAATACCTATATAGTAAATATTTCATAGATGTATGAAATACGTGACTGTTGTGAAAATTAATGATTAAAAATTGGTATCCTTACACTTATCATATCTCACCATTTGTTCTGAATAATAATAAGCCCCTTGTTTTGGAATACATTTTCCACCACCTGTTGGACCACTGTGAGGACAATGGCGTGATGCTGATAATGGACTTATTCTTTGTAAAGAAGTATGTAGTAAACGACAATTAATAGTATCAAGATCCAATTGACCGAAACCGCCATAGGCTTTAGTTGACATAAATGTCATACATTCTTGGAAAGAATTATATTGTTGATTAGCACCTGTACATTGTAGCATTGTAGCACCACATACAGATTGTATGACTGTTTGAAGAGCAGAACTGTCTAGTGGATTAATATCTTGCCAATTAGAATGAATAAAATTCACTTGTCCACCGCATATTTTATCATCTTCATCAAAAAAGAAACTTCCATGATGAGTATAATTATACAATGATGAGTTTGTTGCAAAATCTTGGAATTTTATTAGTGCCTGGAAACTACATGTATTATTCCAGCATGTTACATGTGTTATCTCTGTTTCTGTCACTCTATGAGGTAATGGCAACCCCCCTTGAACTGGTCCACCTAATCCATAATAGTATTCAATCACGCTCAATATTCCTGTAAATTCTCCAATAGGTGGCAATTTAACAAATGCATCTTCAGAAAATAGTCTGCTTGGTACTGTCAAATTGTTATTTACTAATGCTTCATAGATCATATTTGCTCCTTTTGGCCACACTACGTTATCATATACATCTTGTACTATTTTTCTTTGTTCACCACTCCTTTTTTCTCTTGCTCTAAACAGTTCGGTATATGTTTGATTATGCGCAGTGTGATTATGATGTCCATGATGTCCATGTCCTCCATGATGTCCGTGTCCTCCATGATTATGACCTTCGTGCCCATGTCCGTTTGTAGGAGTTGGTCTAGTAGTGGTAGTAGTAGGTCTAGTAGTAGTGGTAGTAGTAGGTCTAGTAGTAGTGGTAGTAGTAGGTCTGGTAGTAGTGGTAGGTCTAGTAGTGGTAGTAGTAGGTCTGGTAGTAGTGGTAGTGGTAGGTCTAGTAGTGGTAGTAGTAGGTCTAGTAGTGGTAGTAGTAGGTCTAGTAGTGGTAGTAGTAGGTCTAGTAGTGGTAGTAGTAGGTCTGATAGTACTAGTATTACAATTACCGTTTCCATTA
>Ga0209960_1000863_pt1 | contig 52112 bp, 50 predicted proteins | sample ThiBiot_500_plan_2_FD_183947 | JGI IMG/M metagenome (GOLD analysis project Ga0209960, IMG submission 183947) | Wastewater bioreactor microbial communities from Cape Town, South Africa - Thiocy_expt_500_plan (SPAdes) | ecosystem: Engineered > Bioreactor > Thiocyanate-remediating >... | reverse complement strand
CGGTCTACTCATGAAAAATCTGCAGCCTTTTAAGAGTTTTCTACCAATTACCTGCAGATTCTACCCTAAAATAATTCTCTGTACTATAGGCGCTTCCTTGCTTTTCTTCATACTTCAGAATCGACTATCTATTATAAAAAAACAAGATTATTGACTAAAAGTAATAATAAAGGCCACTTAAAGCCATTCTCTACGTAACTGTTGCTAAGGAGTTTATTTCATGACCATTTTTAAACTTAATATCTGAAATTATTCTCATATTATGCTTATTTGAAGTGTATAGTACTATTGTCTTAGGTGTTAAAGAACGAAGTAGGTTAAAATGAAGAAAACAGCCCATAATACCGAAACCGAAATAAATCCCGTCGATGTTTTCGTCGGACAGAAGTTAAGAGATTTTAGAGAAAAGGTAGGTTGGACACTTTCAGATTTGGCTGATAAAGTTGGCGTTTCTCATCAACAAATTCATAAGTATGAGCAAGGACTTACTAAAATTTCTGCCAGTATGCTCTATAAACTAACCACTATTTTTAAAACTGCCCCCAATTGTTTTTTTGATGGTTTTAATCCAGAACTTTTTCAAGATAAAGAAATAAAAACAGATGACCTTATCTCTCTTGAAGCTAAAGGACACATTAACTTACTTCTTATTGAAGATAATCCAGCTGATGAGTTTTTGGTCAGGAAAGTTCTTGAATCAGCAAAACATCAATTCGATATTTATTGTTTGCATGAAGGTGATGAAGTCTTAGATTTTTTACGTCATAAAATTTCACTTACTTCATTTTCACGTCCTGACATTATACTTTTAGATCTTAATCTTCCTAAAGTGAATGGTTTGTCTATTTTAAGAGCTTTAAAACAGGATCGTGACCTTCAGGGCATCCCCGTCATTGTCTTAACAAGCAGTTTGAGCAAGATGGACATGGTTAATGCTTACAAAAATTATGCAAGTGGTTATATTATTAAATCGTTTGAATTTGAAACGTTTAAAAAGAACCTGTTAATGGCGCTTAACTATTGGGTAGAAACTGTGGTTTTTCCTGATAGTGCTTAAAATTAGGAAAGCTTAAATAGAAAGTAGATCCTTCATTTTCAGTTGAATCAATCCATATTTTACCTTCATGGTACTCAAGTATCTTTTTACAATATGAAAGACCTAAACCTGTTCCAGGAAATTTTTGATTGCTATGCAGTCGGCTAAATTTATCGAAAACTTTTTCTTGGTCTTTTAGAGAAATCCCTATCCCGTTATCTTTAATAGAAAATATTATATACCTACCTTCCTCTTTTCCCTGTATTTCAACAATAGGCTGTCTCGTACAAAATTTAATTGAATTAAGAATTAAATTCTCTAAAACACGTTTTATACAAGTCTTATTTGCAAAAATTGAAGGTAATTTTGTCGTTTTTATAATGGCATTTTTCTGCTTGATACTCGCATCTATAGAAACGAGGGCATTTGTTAGGAGATCATTCATATCTACATGCTCTTTTAAGAAAGAATGATTCATGAGCTCAGTATACAAAAGGGAATTTTGAATAATAGATTTCATACCGTCCAATGCGACCTTAACATAAGATACATAAGTTTGCGTTAAAGAATCCATTTTGTCATGATTATGTTCTTCAATTAGCGTAATAAAGCTAGCGAGCGTTCTTAAATGAGTTTGCAAGTCATGAGGACACATATAAGCAAAATTCTCTAATTCTTCATTTATTTTAGTTAGATGATCCGCTTTTATCTGAACTTCTTTGCGTACTGTGATATCCTCACAAAAAATAAGTGATCCACCTATTTCATCTGCGCTAATATACCAAGGTTGAGCCTCCCATCTTAACCATTTTTGCTGGCCTTCAGATAGGGTCCAATTATCCTCTTCCTTTTTTTCAGCAATACCTTGCAAGCAATTTTGATGGATTTTTTGCCATTTAGAAGAATCACCCGCAATCGTTTCTCTAAAAACTTTTCCGTTGGGGTCTCTTCCCATCAATTCAAAAAAAGGATCTTTAAGCCAAAGCTTACTAGCCGCAATATAGGACATATCTTTATCAAACATTGCGATTTTAACGGGTGCTTCTGTAACAAAAAATTTTAGAACTTGTTTGCTAATAGAATAGGCTTGCTCATATTGATTCTCTTTAAAAACAATCTTTTCCTTATTTCTAACCATCAAAGCAACTGCAAGAACCAAAGGTTGGATTAGGTAAATCAGCCCCATTCCATTTTTTTCTATAGATTTTTCTTCACTTGGAAAGAACTCATTAAACAGATCTACTATTAAGTTCTTTTCTTCTGTAGCGTTATTCATTCATTTGCCCACTTGATGACTTGAAATTTGTAAGATGATTAGGACACCCAAAAAATAGCAAAGAGTGTCAATGCTGCTCCCACCACCGCAATAGCATTTACGGTTACAAGCACAGTATTCTTGATAATGATGCCATAAATGAGCCAGCTTACTAGGGAAATTGAAGCAATAATAAAGCCACTTAATGAAACATCTCTAGCGCTTCCAGTCATAAAGATTTTAAAAGCTTGGAGATAAAAGAGAGATTGCCCTCCGATTCCAATTAAGATCATATATTTTTCATAATATTTTAATAATTTATCTTGATTCGAACCTTTCAAGTCGCGTGGTTCAAGATTTTCTTCAAAAACATTTTTATCAATTTGATTTAATTTTTTATTTAACTGCATTATTAGAAAACCTAAATATTTTCATTTATATTTACTTGTATCCTTTTTATTTGAAAATAAAAAGAAAAATATTAGGAAAGAAAATTATTTATTTTTTAAACTTTCAACCTCCTATTTTTTAGTAAAAGATAAATATTAGCTAAAGATTCATGATTTAAAGGGGGAGAAAAACATGATGGAAAAGAAAAAATTTATAAAAAAGTTAGAAAATGATTTTCAAATTTTTGACACAAGAGTCTCTTATATTTCTAGAGTTATAGAACAAGAGTCTGCACGTAAAAATTCTTCTTTAAAAAAATTGAACTCTGTAAAATCTAATCTTCAAGAAGCTTTCGACATTTATAAAAAACTTAAATTATCAAGTGAACAAGATTGGGCGGTGCTTCGCCCGTTTGCCACAAAAGTTTTTTATCAAATAACTAGAGAGCTTTCAAAGCTTGTTCAGGATATCCGTCGAACAAATAAGACGCATGCTCCTTAATAAGAAAAGCTTGTTTTTAAATAAGTTTCAAATGACCTTCTATTTCTTGAAGTGTACAGTGTGTAAGGTCTTTTATAACTTCCTTACAAACCATACCATTAAGAGCGCTATCTAAAGTTTTCCTGAGTTCTCCAAGCATCTTTGCATCAGCAAATATTATAATCCCTTCCGCAGGGTAAGATTCAAGAATCTTACAAAGAGTATGTTTGATTTCAATTGAAAAACTTTTTCGTTCATTTTCCTTTGCATCATGTCGTGGATCTAAAAAATGACTTGTCACGTTCATTCGTTGGAAAAAATTATTGTGTCTCTTTCGGGTAAATAATTTCCACCATGTACTTGATTTAATTCCCTTTAAAAGACTTTGGACTTTATCCCCTTTAGCAGAATAAAATTTAGCCACTTTGCTGTCCGCAATTAAAATTAATTTCTTTGATACAAGCATGGTAATTTCCCTCTTTTGTTAGTCAATGTGAAGAGCTAAATGATTTAAAATCTCAATTGTAAAATTATTTTTGAGGGTTCGAAAATTCACCATCAAAAAATATTAATAGGATGCTAAAAAAAATGTATCCTAACAAAAATGAAATCGGTACAAACATTTCGCGTATAGTCAAAGAGTATTTATTTGCTTTCTGACCACATTCCTGAAGAAAAATATGAAATATTGGAATAGGTAAATATTTTTCCATCATAACAAGTAAAGAATACATATGATCGATACTCTGCTTAATTGTTCTTAAATAGCTTAACCATGAAAAGCATAATATTAATCCAATTGAAAGCAAGACCCACATGATGAGAGGTTTTTGATTACCTCCAAAACTTTGATTATCTCGAATATAAGCAATTGCAGAAATCCCTAAAGAATTAACCGTCACCCAAAAATTATTGGATGACTCTCGCAATTCATTATTCTTATTAATGGATTCAATAACGATCTTATATTGATCGATGATGTTCTCTTGGCTTGCATCTTTATTAAGCATAACCATTTTACTTAAGTCAGTGTGTCTTTGAATCACCATCTAAAACACCTATTTTTAAGTTTTCGAATTATATTCTATCGTTATTCTTTCAAATTATGCTCCTTTACTGAGAGTAATTTGTAGTTGAGATTTATCTAATTATTCGCATGGTCATGAAGCAATCTTTTACGTTACTGTTGAGTGGTGAAGAGAGGAGTTTAATCCTCTAGTAAATAATATTATTTGACCGCTTAAAAGAAAGGAACAAGATATGAAAAACCGTAGACTACTTACAGCCGCTTTTTTAACAACTTTATTAACTGCTTGTGCTGTTGTACAAGATCGGGAAACAACAGGACAGTACTTGGATGACGCAGGAATAACTGCTAGCATTAAATCATCACTTATTGCAGAACCCACCTTAAAAGCGACAGAAATCCATGTTGATACTTTTAAAAACACTGTCCAATTAAGTGGATTTGTTAGCACTTATGACCAAGTACGTACAGCCGAAAGAATCGCCCGAAATACATCAGGCGTTAGAAAAATTGAAAATAATATAAAAATACGACGCTAAATTTACAAAAGGGTTTACACTGATTCCTGTAAACCCTTTCTATTTTTATCTCCTAATATTTATAATGCTCTACATAAACTTTCTAAAAGCTTTTATGCTTATATAAGAAAAACATCTCATTTTTAAACTTTTAATGGTATAATATTTCCACTATATAGCTTCTAGCGTAACTCATAATAAAATGTGCGAAGCTTTTGAAAATTCTTATTAATTTAAACTTAGGGATTTTTTCTTGCAAAATCCATCAAAAGACATTGTAATTCCAAAAGAAAATCAAGATATCTTAAAAGTTTTTGTTCAAACAATGCCAACTGCCGTTGCTATGCTTGATGATCAACTTCGTTATATAATAACAAGTAATCAGTGGTTCACGGAAACAAATCTGGAAAAAACGGATTTAGTTGGAAAGTTCCACTATGACGTTGTTCCTGATATTCCGGAACGATGGAAAGAAACTCACCGACGGTGTTTAAAGGGCGAACATATAAAATGTGAGGAAGATGTTTTTATACGCTCTGATGGAAGTACTGAATATTTAAGATGGGAAGTTTTACCTTGGTATAAAACTTCAACTGTTATCGGAGGCATTATTATTTATGCTGAACATATAACTGAACGTAAAATTGTTGAAAAAAAAATGGAGAAAATGTTAACAAAATTACGAAAATCTAATACTGAACTTAAACAGTTTGCGCACATGTGCGCTCATGATTTAACTGAACCTCTACGGACTATTACAAACTACATTCATTTAGTTGAAGAGAAAGTTCAAACTGACGATCTCCAAGACATTCATAACTACCTTAATATTATTAGAGATGGCGCAACATATATGCGCGCTCTTGTTCAAGGTATCTTAAACTACTCACAAATGGGCCTTTACAAACCAAATAAGGCATTAATTAATCTTGAAAAAATAATTAAGAATGCACAAATTACTTTCGCAAAAAAAATTAAAGAAAAAAATGCCATTCTTGAATGGGAAAATTTACCTGAAGTTTATGGAGATATGACACTTCTCACGCAGGTTATGCACAATCTCATTAGCAATGCTCTAAAATTTAATACGAATGAAAGACCGACAATCAAGATTATTGCGGAAGAACAAGAGGATTTCTGGCATCTTAGTGTAACCGATAATGGAATTGGTATTGATAAAAAGTATCATGCAACTATTTTTAACATCTTTGTAAGGTTGCATAGCAAATCTAAGTACCCGGGATCAGGGATTGGCCTTGCTTCTAGTAAAAAAGTAATTGAAGATCATGGTGGTGAAATGGGGGTAAAATCAAGCTTAAACAACGGCTCAACTTTTTGGTTTACACTTCCAAAAAAATAAGCTTTCTCTTTTTTCAATTCTACTTTAAGGCTGCTTGCTTTGAATTCGTCGAACCCACGCTTGCCAATCCCGTGCACCAAGATTTTCCTCAAAAGATAAAAGATCTTTAACTGCTTTCTCACAAATTGATACACTCGGTATAGTAAGCTCTTGCCCCATAGCTAAAGTCAAACATTGTGTTTTGCATGCTTGCTGAAGATGATAGGTATAAAACATTGCTTCTTGAATAGTCTTCCCACATGTTAATGAACCATGATTACGCATCAACATCACAAGCTTACCTCGAAGATCATTTACCAAAACTTCACCTTGATCTTTATCAAGAGCTAAAGAATCATAGGAATGGTAGGCTACTTGGTTGTAGAAATGCAAAGCCCATTGATTGAATGGTTGTAGTCCTTGCTTAAGCGCTGAGACAGCCACAATTTCTGGCGTATGAAGATGGAAAATTGCATTTATTTCTGCACGTTTTTGATAAATAGATCCGTGGATCACATACCCTGTCTTATTGTATTGATATTCCGCACCTTCTAAAATTTTTCCTTCAAAATCTACGCGTAACAAACTTTGAGGCGTTACTTCTTCAAAACAAAGGCCAAAAGGATAAACATAATAGGATAGTTGATCTTCCGCACGCATAGATAAATGCGCATAAGTATGATCATCAAGCCCTAAATAAGCAAGAATTTGGTAGGCGTAAGTTAGATCTTGACGAATTTGACTCATTATTCCTTCTTTTATTTTTCTTTCCCTTACAAAGTTATTACCACAAGCAACAAATAATTCTACAAGTAAAAATAAGTATTAATTTTAACAGCAAAAAAATAAACAAAATATTTAATAATTTCTTAGTATATAAATAATAGTATAACAATTATGTAAATAAATAATGAGGTATATTATGAAAAATAGAATATTAAAAATAAATTTTTCCTTGATTATTATTTTGATAAACACTTTCTTCTTAGAAAATACTTATTCTTCGTCTCAAGATACAGAAGATTTAGAAGATTCTTGGGAAATAATCCCCCATATAAAAGAGAAAATCGACCTTTCCCCCCGCCAACTTGAAATTGCTATAAGAGATTTGGAAGTAAAAACAGCGATAAAAAGCGCTATACAAAAATGGAACGAGAAAAAAAATGCTCCTCCCTCTTATTGGTCGTATCTTTCCTGGCTATCTAGCTCCAATACTTTCGAGATGTTTGATAGCTCGACTGTTGAATACAAACGAACTGATAAAGATGGAAAGACATTAGAAACAGCATTTAAGGAACTTTCGTCTCTCAATTCAGAGCTTGATAGTTATTTAAGCCCCAATGGCTTGTATATTCTTGCTGATGGAGAAGTACAGGGGGCTTTAAGATCAATCATATCCTCAATTTCTACAGAAATTGAGGATGAAGCAGGCATAAGTATACTTAAACGCGCTCATCCTCTTTTTGTTGAGAATCTTGGACTTAAAGGGAGAGCTTTAACGCGTCCTTCTTATAAATTAGTTGAAGCACCAATTTCTCGGATGCTCTATTTAACTTCACTTTCTTTAGAGTTTGATCATTTTGAGGTTGGACTTCTAACATATGTGCTTCCAAAAGTTCAGGCTTTAACAGCATTAACTTTAAAGGGCAACTTTGGGACTTATCATTTACAGGAACTATCTAAAATGCAGAAGATTCTTGCGAATTTAGACGAACTTCAACTCTTTAGCACGCGGGAAGAAAATGATACTCCTTATATGAACGTGCTTATTCAACTTTTTAAATTAACGCCCGACTTAAAAGTTCTTGGCTTAGCTTCAAGTACAAATCTCCCTCTTGATAACATAGGCCTTTACATACAAATCGGTAATAATTTAAGAAAATTACAAGAAATACGACTCCTAAAAATAGCCGTTGATCGTGAAAAATTAAAATCTTCTCTTGCACTACTCAGAGGAGCTTATCCCACAACAAAACAACTCGAAATTAACTTAAGTGACAATCCCGAACTTATGAGATTTATTGAGAAGGCTCTTTATCCTGTTAAAAGTGTCCCTATCGCAAGTGCTTAGAATACAAAGGGGTTAAGTAGAAACTTATCCCCTTCTTTCAGCTCCTGTTAAATAAAAGATCCCATTATAAATAATAATAAGTAAATTATTTAACTATTATTTAGTATATAAATAATAATATGAAAATTACGAAAATAAAAATTGACGTATATTATGAAAAATATATTAATAAGAATTAAATTTTGTTTTATTATTCTTCTAATAAATACTTTCTTAACCCATATATCTTCCGCCTCTCATGAAGAAGAAGATAAAGGTGCTTCGTTAACTTTTAAAAGAAATCATCAAGATAAGGTTCAACCTACTCAACTTAGCCTTAAAGCTGAAGTGCGAACATTAGCAACAGAAGTTGCCTTAAAAAAAGCTATCAAGAAATGGCATGAAGAAAGCAATTCTTCATCTTGGTCGTTATTTAAATGGAGCCGAAAAAGTCGTTTTGATTTTGATACTACCCATATTGAATATGTAAAAAGTACCAAATCTTTAGAAGATCAACAAGAAGAACTCATAGCTGAACATCAAAAAGTTGACAAATACATAGCTGACCATCATTTAGATATGCTTGTATATTCTTATCTCAATGCTTTATTAAGCAATACTTCATCCATGATTTCTTATGCATTTGACGATAACCATGAAAAGGAAACTTTTATAGCTCCTAATACAAGTTTACCCGGCGAACTTACTCTTATTGAGCAAACGTTACCAAAAGCGGAAACGTTAAAAGATGCTAATCCTTTTTTTGTTGAAGATTTAACTCTCAAAGGACAAACCTTAACCCGTGAGTCTTATAAAAAAATTGAACCTCAAGTCTTAAGACTCATTTATCTAACAGGTCTTACCTTGGAGTTTAATCAATTTGAAGCAGGTGTTTTAAAGTATATACTTCCACGGATTTTACACTTAAAAAGAGTTTCTTTAAAAGGGAACTTGACTTCCTTACATCTTAATGAACTTTCAAAAATCCCACCCTTTCTTGCAAATTTAGAAGAGCTTGACCTGTTTAGCCTACCCCAAGAAGAAACGCCGACTTATTCCCAAAAACTGATGGATATTTTTGAACTTGTCCCAAATCTTAAAGTTTTAGGTTTATCCTTTTCTCATATCAATCAAGAGATAGACTTACGCATTCAAAACAGATTAAGAAATTTGGTCGGAATGCGTTTTCAAAACTTTCAGGGAACGTCTCAAACTTTACAAGAATATGTTGAAGGAATACAATTCGCCTATGACTCAAAATTTAAAGTGGATTTACCTGACAACCCTATCCTCATGCGTCTTCTCGAACATCAACTTCGCACCTCTCGTATTTTTCCTGTTGAAAGTGCATAAGGCATTTCTTTCAGACAAACATGAAAAGGGCTAGGCAATCGCTTAACCTTTTGCTAAATGTTATAAAACATGGCTATCAATATCATATTTCTGACGAATTAATCCAATAATACCATTAATTTTTGGAGAATATTTGCAACCTGTTTCTCATCGACACGTGTAATATAGGTTGCTTTCCTTGCCCTCCAATCGAGAGATCTTATTTGATCACATAGAACTGCCCCCTGAATTTCAGCAGTATCTAATGCAGATTCAAAAGGATATCCTTTTACTTGACTTGTAATAGACGCAAATAAAGCTAATCCTATTTTTTCATTATATTTTAAAGGTGAAAGCACGAGAGCTGGTCTTGTCTTTTGAATTTCTTTCTCTTTTTGAGGATCAAATTCTAGCCAAACAATATCCCCTCTTTGTGGAGCATATTTTACCATTCCTCTTTAACTTTTATTGAATCAGTAAAAACTTCATGGTGGCAATTTTCGGGTGTAACTTCAGCTAACATTTCTTCTAATTGATACCTTTTTGGTTGAATCACAAGATGATCGTCTTCAAGCATTACATCTACAATACTGCCTGGCTTAAGATTTAAGTGTTGAGAAAGCTTCATTGGAATTCTAATACCAAGGCTATTTCCCCATTTTTGAATGTGCGTTTGCATGGTCATCTCTTCCAATTATTTTTACAATATACATTGTATACACATAACTATAAAATAACAAGAATAATATTTCTTCCTTTAAGTTCTTCCTTCACTAGTACAATCATCTTATTAAGAGATTTTTATACTCTTCTCTTCCATTTATGATGTATAAGTGTTACACTTCATTTATTAAAAGGATATCTGATAATGCCAACCAAAAATCCAAGAATTAATATTACTCTTGAGCCTGCAACGGCGGCTATACTTGCCTCCTTAAGTCAAAAAGAACACAAATCTACTTCAAGCCTAGCAAAAGAGCTTATTCTTGAAGCCATCGAACGACGTGAAGATATAATTCTATCTGCAATTGCAGAAAACAGAGATAGCAAGGGAAAAAAAACAATAAAACATAATGATGCTTGGAAATAGAGGATATCATATAGAATATCTTCAGGATGTTGTAGAGAGCGATATACCTTCCCTTCCATCTACAGCAAAGCTCATGATAAAAAAAGCTATTGAAGAGCGCCTTATTGTCGACCCTATTGGATTTGGCAAACCTCTACGGTATAGCCTGAAAGGTCATAGAAGATTACGTGTTAGCGATTATCGGATCGTTTATAGAATTGAGGCGACACTTAAAAAAGTTATTATCGTTGCTATTAAGCATCGTAAAGACATCTATCAAGAGATGTAAAATTCTTAGTTGCACTTTTTCCATTTCTTTTTCTTACCTCCTATTTCCTCACCATCAGCTGAAACTCCAGAACAGCCTCCCGCGTGATGGCGTCATTCTTAAACTCAGTGTCCTGATGAATAAATCGAAACAACCCTTTTAGCCTAGGTTCAAGCGTAACTTCGCAGCCTTCCAGTTTTCCCTTCAATAGCGCAATCATCTGGTTGATTTCTTGTGCACCTTTATAGGTACTCAAGATCTTTAAACCGAAACTTACAGTCCCTCGGGTTACGTCCGGAAAGCCCCATGTTTGGCCTCTCTCTTCATAGACAACATAGGGTGGCCTCGCATCTGGTGGCACAAAGCCATACAAAGTTACATTTTCTTTTAAAAGATTTTTAATAGCGGGAAAGACGGAAACTTTTGTCATTCTTCTCCTCTTTCGTGACTTTTTAGCCCCACACCACAGAACTGTTGCCATCCTTGATTAATTTGCGCATCGGCATCTTCAAGAACTGTATAAGACGCCCGTTCCCCTTTAAGGCGCATACCTGCCTTAATTGCAATATCACGACGCGCTAAAAAGATGTAAATTAGCTCATCAACATATTTTGCACCTAAGCGATGTCCCTGCGTTATATGCCCGACCCGTCGCCTTCCAGGATAAAGCGCTTCACGTGCCACCCAAAGATATCCTACATCCTCCCACTCTTCTGTAAAGCCGCCTTCATGATCCGACAAAAGGCGATTTTTCTGCACAAGAACACGCTCTTGCAAGCTATTTAGCAATGCTTTCATCATTAGTTCCTTTGCCGAAAATTATCCTAAGCGTTGAACACGAAACGGTTGGACCAATTGAATGGCCACCTTGCTTAAAGCTGGAGGAAGTCCTTGATTATCTGAACGTGTAACCCGATTCTCAAAAAGATCCGCCACCATCATCAAAATGCCATGCTGAAGGGATTCAGGAATATCATTATGATTGAGACCATAGCCCGCCTTAAAATCAACTTGAATCATACTTTCTTTGCTAGCTTCCAGGTTTAGCTCTTTTCCAAAGAACAGTTTTGCAACACGACCGGTTGTATCCAGTCGATAATCTTTCAATTCGAATTGACGGTATGAATCAATTAATTTTGGACAACTTAAAAGCTCAACAAACGGCGAACGCGGAAGCTCGATCCCTTGCTCATGGTGACGATGATTGCCAGTTAAAAAACCATCAACACTTTTTGCAATACAAAAGCCAGCATTCACAGTGAAACGCCATGTTTGATAGATGAGGGCGCGCGCTGTAAAAGCCTCAACAGCAAACCGCGCTGTTTTGATAAGATGCTTTAAAAGCTCATCTTCTGCAGACCCTTCAATTCTTAAAAAAGCTTTTGCATCTGCAAGCGTCACAGGCTCTTTTAAAGGTGGTTGTAATAACGTTAAACTCATTTTTCTTTTTTTCCTTTAAAGGTTATCTTAACGATAAGACTATTAAAAAATTATTACGGAGAGGAGGAATGTCTTCCTTAAAACTCATTTTTTTATGAAATTCCAAGGAAGCACCCTCTTATTCCTTGTTAAGCCGCAAATGAAATCACTTTAAGAGCTTCAAAGTTGATGACATCTCCGCCCACACGCTTGGTCGTGTAAAACTCGACATAGGGTTTTGAGCTGAATGGATCCCGCATGATACGCATACCCGCGCGATCGACGATTTGATAACCTTCTTTAAAGTTGCCAAAAACAATCGACTTAGAAGCTGTTCCTGCAACCAAAGCGGGCATATCTTCAGCTAACACAACAGGATAACCCAATAACGTCGGACTCACTTCATCGGCTAAGCCTGGTTGCCATAAATATTGGTGATTTTGATCTTTAAGTTTGCGCACCATCGCATGAGCTGAACGAGACATTACCCATACGGCGCCTTTTTGATATTCGGGCTTTAAAGCATTCATCGTATCAATCAAAATATCAGCGGCATTTTCATCTGAGAAAGCACCGTCCTTGCCAGTCTTAATATGCTCAATCTTCCCCCATTCCCAATGCGTGCGATCTGTCGTCTCATAAGCAAGAAAACCTTTGGGTTTATTGTCGCCATCTCCATGGATAAACGCATGATTTTCGACTTGAGCAAGCTTCGTTGCAAGTCGTCCTGCCAACCACGACTCCACATCAACACGTGCATCGTCTAAGAGCTTTTGTGTGGCGCGTGGTTTTGCGTAAAGCTCATGCACGGGGATGCGCAGTTTCATTAAATTTGGCGTCTTCGTTTCTTTGCGTTCAGCCGTCTCGGTCACCCAACCCACTTCTGCTCCTTCTTTATCCAACAAGAGCTCAACGGCACTTGCAGAAATCGTCATAACATTTGAGATAGCTCGGATCGGTGAGAGCTCTTGCAGCTCACGTCCGATACGATCTGAGACGACTTGCGGAATTAAATAGCCACCATCGGCTTCGCCCCCCGCTGTTAAGCTTTTCGTTTCACTGCCTTCAAGATGTTTTGACTCTCCTTGACGAACATAGGTAAGTAGTGCTTTCTTTTGGTCCATTTCTCCATAAGAAAGTGAACTACTCGTCTCAAATGCCGGTCGTTTGTAAGCGAGTTCAAGATGACGTAGTCGGTCTTCTTGACTTGCTTTAAATTCGCCAAAGGCGTGTGTTAATGTATCAATTGCTTCATTTACTGTATTCATTTTTTATACTCCCTGTTTAATTTTTTTTTGTTTTTTTATGTGCTTTTCTGCACTTCTTTACGGATTAATAAGCTTCTTTTAACTTTCTTATTTTTTGTTTATTGAGGGATGGATCCATAAGCCATATCCCTCTTATTTTTATTATTTTTACCTATGACATTTTTATTCCTTTTTTATTGCGGTTTAACTTTTTGAAAGCTGGCGGTCCTCTTCTTCATTCCGGACGCAAGCTTTCTCTTTTTTTCCTTAAGTTCCAAGACGCAGTTCCTCTTCTTCGTTCTCTTTGTCTGATTCCTTAAGGTCTTCTCACCATTTCCTCAGTATGTCTCTCACACACGTCTTAGACCCTCTGGCACCTAGTTACATCTCCTGGGTGCCTGAGATCCTCGGGACAAGTCCGAGGATAACGATTCAGAAAGCATACATTTCTTAACATCACCAACCACCATCACAACCTTGCACACTGAGGTTGCTCAAGTTTCTTAAACCTTTACTCTACTATGCCTTTCACGCACAGTGATCATCACCTTCCCCCCCTCTTTTTAGCCTCCTTTCACGAGGCAAAGAGAGGGCATTCGCTCAAAAAGAGCGTTAAGTAAACTTTTCATGAGTTTTTAGGCTCAATGGTTTTTTTCGACGGATTTTAGAGAATTTTTTGAAGAGGATTGTGGGCTTTTTTAAAGGCTCACAAGGAAGTAAATTTCATCTCTGACCATCTACTTACAAGGCTACCATATCACGCTACAAATATCAAGAAAATTCGGCACAAAATTGAAGATATTTTTCCATTTAATTCAATAACTTAAATCTGCACTTTTGTTGTCATTTTTTACCTTTAAAACGTAAAAAAATAAATTTTTTATGAATGCTCTCTTGAAAGGGGTGACTTTCAACTTATATCCATATTATAGATACATAATTTATTGGAAGAAAACATGATGACTAAAATGACACTTAAATCTTTTGTGTTGGCGACCATATTTCTATCAACAGCGCTTCCTACAATGGCAACTTATAGTATTGATCCAGGGGCATCTGTTGCTAAAAGAAGACGTATTGAGACTGGGGGAAATACCCAAGAACAGCAAAATCAAGAAGCTTGTGTTGAGACTGGCGCACAAATCCACGCCCTTCATCATGACCCCATGCACGTTGAAGAGCAAAATCTCTTGCCGCAAGATCACCTCTCAGAACTTCCCGATGATATGCTCACTTGTATCGTCGAGAGACTACCTATTGGAAATGCTGTCTTGCTAGGATCTACAAATAAAAAACTAAGATCATTCATGACGACTGAATCTTGTTGGAAGAACTTTGCACAACGTCTGCCAGGTTACGCTTGGTCTCTTAAGCACAACCCAAAATTTAACCAGGATAGTAAAAGGGCGTTGCAGTTCCTTTTAAAACCACAAGTTATAATGCCCCAGGAAAACGAATATTTAGAGCTTACAAGTACTTCAATGACGTCTGATGGGACAAAAGTCGTTGGCTACTTTCAAAATCATAAAAAAAACACGCGTCAAGCCTATCTATGGACACCTGGCAATCAGCTTCAAGTTCTTGAGTCATGGCATGAGCCAAATTATGATATTAATCCTCTTAAAATCAGCGATGATGGAACTAAAATTATAGCAGAAGTTTCGGGTTACAATTTACCTTCTAAATATGTTTATTGGGGTAAAGATCACAAAATCCATCTATTAGAACCATTCAATGAAGGCCATGGTCATTACCCGATTGCTTGGGACGCTAACCTTAATCGTATCATTACGTATAGTTTAGAACCTGACGCTGAGGGAAATGAAATAAACTATGAAGATGATGATTGTCGCGTAAATTTTACACTTTGGCATTTAGACGATAATTTTAAACCTTTAAGTGCTCAACCGATTCCTTTTAAATTTGATAATGAAGAGACAACGTTTAGAATTACTACCATGAGTGCCGACGGTTGTACAGTTGTAGGATATAAAAGGATTGGGATAGGAAACTATCGACCTTTTTTATTGAAACTTGATGACAATACTTTTTTTAGAAAAGAGGAAATTCTTCCTCTAGTTGCTATATATGACCTTCCGAGTGATATTGAAGCAGAAGCAGTTTTAGTAAATTTCGATGGTACTTTAATCGGTGGTAGTACTTATCAAGCTGTAGCAGGTTCAGGTTGTGTTCTCAAAAGTGTTGTTTGGAAACAAGAAGCCAACTCTTTCAAAGTTCAATACTTATTTAACAACCCCTCAAAATATCCAAATCAAATTAAACACCTCAATGCCAAAGGGGATATCATTATAGGGGAGATAGGTTCGAGCAAACCTCAAACTTATATATGCACACAAAACACAGGAATGATTTACCTCTCAAGTATATTAGAATCTAATCTTCCTATGAAACAGAACAGCCTTCATGTTAAATCTATAAGTGCTGACGGCACCCTCATAACAGGAGAAGCTTCTGCCTCCAGACAAAGTCGAGACAAATCTTTGTTTCAGGCATATATCCCTCATTTCCCGACTTTTGAACATGAGAACTTGCCTCTTGGCTTCTTAGGGGATTATAAAAACCATCCTTTGAATAAGCGGAGTGAAAATGATGCTTCAAGAAAGTTCTCAAATAGTGAAGCCAGGGAGTCTGGAATAGTGGATAACAATATGGATATTGAAGAACATCCTCAAAATTCGTTCCAAAATTTTGAATCGAATAATTGATCCTTTTTTACACTCTCTTTTAAGAAGCTTAAGAAAACTTAAGCTTCTTAAATTTTAATGAGTTGAGAAATTATTTGAATGGCTTTGTATCACTTTATTCAGCAATATATAAAACATGATTTAAAATAGTAAATTTAGGCACGAAAGAAAGTGTAGAGAAAGTATCTATACTCTTAAAATGCTGATTTTATAAAGCCTGTTGCACCGCCATAAAGGCTGATTCCAGCAACGTTCCATTCGGGCCGCCAGCTTGGGCAAGATCTGGCCTTCCACCGCCGCCCTTGCCGCCTAACGCTTCAGAAGCAAGGCGAACCAAATCAACGGCATTATATTTTGATGTAAGATCTGAAGTTACTCCAACGACGACAGATCCCTTACCTTCTTGATTCGAGCCGACAACAACAATACCTGAGCCAAGTTGGGCTTTTAATTGATCAACCAAAGGCTTTAAATCATTGGCACTGACATTCTCAAGGGCTCGGCTTAAAAACTTAACGCCAGCTATCGTTTGAATGGCTTCATTGGCTGATTCTCCACTCACCAATTTTCGTTGTAATTCCTTAACCTCACGCTCCAGCTTTCGCTTTTCTTCTTGCAAGGCTGTAATTCGATTTAAGACATCATCAGGGCGACTTTTAAGAACAGTTGCTGCGTCTAGTACGGTCTGCTCATAGCCTGCAAGATAAGCTTCTGCCGCAGCCCCCGTCAAAGCTTCAATACGTCTGATACCTGCAGCAATTCCGGCCTCACTAATAATTTTGAAATAACCAATATCGCCTGTTCGATGAACGTGCGTGCCGCCACATAACTCGACTGAGTAAGGCATATCTTGTTCACGCTGTGGTCCCATCGAGACCACGCGGACTTCCTCACCATATTTTTCACCAAACAGCGCCATTGCACCTGCTTTTATGGCATCTTCTGGCGCCATTACCTTCGTTACAGCCTCATGATTCTGACGGATCAGGGTATTAACTTCCTTTTCAATAAAGGTCAGTTGCTCGCGAGAAAGACCTGTTGGAAAGCTAAAATCAAACCGCAGGCGTTCAGGAGCAACCAATGATCCTTTTTGTGTCACCTGCTCCCCCAGATGCTGACGTAAGACAGCATGAAGCAAATGGGTTACCGAGTGATTTGCCCTTAGCAAGTTGCGACGAACCGTATCGACTTTAAGAGTAAGTGCCTGACCCCGTTGAACATTTCCCTTTTTAATGTGACCTTGATGGACAAAGAGATCGCCTAATTTCTTGGTGGTATTTTGGATCTCAATTATAATCCCTTCGTCAGAGGTCATAACGCCAGTATCCCCCATTTGCCCGCCAGACTCTCCGTAGAAAGGTGTTTGGTTAAGCACAAGCAAGACTTCTTGCCCTTCGACGCCTTCATTAATCTCTCGGCCATTTGTGACAAGAGCTTGCACGAGACCTTGTGCTTCGGTCGTATCATAGCCCAAAAATTCGCTCGCCCCAACGCGATCAAGAACTTGAAACCAAACCGTTTCATCTTGTTGCTCACCTGAGCCAACCCAAGATGCACGTGCCGCTGCTTTTTGCTTTTCCATGGCAGCATCAAAACCTTGGAGTTCGACCTGACGTCCTTCAGCACGCAGAATATCTTGGGTTAAATCGAGCGGAAACCCGTACGTGTCGTAAAGCTTAAAAGCCACCTCTCCTGAAAGCGGTTTTTTTGGCGCCAAGGAAGCTGTTTCTTCTTCCAACAACTTGAGTCCACGCCCCAATGTTTGGCGGAAGCGTTCTTCCTCCAATCTCAAAGTATCCCGAATTAAAGTTTGTGCCTGCGTAAGCTCTGGATAAGCTTCTCCCATCTCTGCAATCAACGTAGGAACTAATTGATACATTAAAGGTTCTTTGCATCCCAAGAGATAAGCATGACGCATCGCACGGCGCATAATCCGCCGCAGCACATATCCTCGTCCTTCATTCGAAGGAGTAATTCCCTCAGCGATTAGAAAGCTCGTTGACCTTAGATGATCTGCAATAACACGATGAGACGCTTTGTGGGAGCCCTCGGCTTTAACCCCAGTGTGATCAACGGAAGCCTGGATAAGCGCTTTAAATAAATCAATATCATAGTTATCGTGCACGCCTTGTAGCACCGCTGCAATACGCTCAAGCCCCATTCCTGTATCAATAGAAGGTTTTGGAAGGGTAACCCGCTCTTGAGCTGAGAGCTGCTCATATTGCATGAAAACAAGATTCCAAATCTCAACGAATCGCTCACCATCTTCATCAGGACTGCCTGGAGGTCCACCTGCTAAATGCGCGCCATGATCATAAAAGATTTCTGAACATGGCCCACACGGACCTGTATCTCCCATCGACCAAAAATTATCAGAACTTGAGATCCGTATAATTCGATCATCTGAAAGTCCTGCGATCTTTCGCCAATATCCTGCAGCTTCTTCATCATCGGCATAAACCGTCACCAAAAGACGGTTTTTATCAATTCCAAACTCTTTCGTAATAAGGCTCCACGCCAGATCGATTGCAACTTCTTTAAAATAGTCGCCAAAAGAAAAATTACCCAACATTTCAAAGAAAGTATGATGGCGAGAAGTATATCCAACATTCTCAAGGTCATTATGCTTCCCACCTGCACGGACACATTTTTGAGAAGTCGCTGCACGGCTGTAAGACCTTTTTTCCGCCCCTGTAAAAACATTCTTAAATTGCACCATCCCCGCTGTTGTAAAAAGCAACGTTGGATCATTCTTAGGAACTAAGGAACTTGAGGCAAGAACTGAATGTCCATGTTGCTGGAAATGATCAAGGAATTGTTTACGAATTTGAGATGTTGTCCACATGTAATTTCTTTACTTAAAAATAATTTCCTACTGCCTTATAGCAAGTCCACTGCATGCTGTCATCTGCACTCTTAATTTTTTTAGCAGGCGTTTTTATATTTTTGACCACTTATAAACTCCTTTTAGGAAAAAAAGTCGAACAATGCCTTACTAACATAAATAAAAAAATATGAGAATTATTTATCCCTATTTTTTAGATAAAAATCAATTAAATGATTAATAAAATTTACTTTTTTTTGTTCCCAATAATTTTTCTAAAATTTAATTAAAATTAAAAATTATTTTATCAATTGTCAAAATTAATTTCGTGTGCTAACTACCTTTTTGTCAATTTTAAAACGGAGCTCATCAATGTCCTTTTGGATAAATAAGCAATTAATAATAATTACTTTTTTAGGAATAATGGTAAGTCAAAAGGGTGTAAATGCATCTTATCTTTTTGACAATGAAAAACCAGAACAAGGTAAAACGCAGCCTTATCAAAAAAAAGCAAATAAATCATACGCAAAAGGTTCTGGTCAAAAACGTCTCTATGCCAAAAGGGATTCTCAACAATCGATTGCTGAATTTTTTATCCGCTCAAAAAGGCCAAAAACAGACGATACAGCTACCTCAAATACAAGCCTTTCCTCAAGCACAAATAGCAGTGTTGATCTGACACTTGATGACTTTGATAAAGAGAATAATCCTTCTCTTGCGCAAGAATCGATGAGTCACGCAAAAGCGACTCCTGAAGAAATAACAGCTTTTAAGAAACTTTTTAGCCCAACAGCTGAATCCCGCAGCGCACCTAAAAAAAGAGTCAAGCCTTTAGCGCCAGTTCAGCCACAAACACCTAAAAGTAGTCCTGAAGAATTAGAAAAATTTAAGAAACTTTTTTTACAGCCCTCTAAAGTTGATTATGAAGCCATAAAAGCTGAGAAATTGACTGCAGATTGGGATGCAGAGAACGGTAATTCTGTAATGTTTCTTGGTAAATGGGAAACACCTAGTAATAAAAGTTATCGAATAGTTGTAACCAAATGGGTAAATCCAAAGGATTATTCTGAGATTAAATATTCAGCCTTTATTAATGGAACGTCATTGAGTCATTGGCTTCAAAAACCTTATTGGTTTAGAGACCAAGACTCAGTTAAGAGAGCAGCAATAAATATAATTTATAACAATAAATAGAATTATAAGCTCTCTTATGGCCAAAACTCATCACAAAGCCCCTTAGGGGCTTTGTGGTATCCTTTTTTTCTTAGCTTTGCAAAAAGCTCTTCTTATCTTAAGGTATTGCTATTCATATAATTCTTGAGTAATTTCTTTAACCAAAGGCTTAAAGTCATTCGTATGTTTATCATAAGCATAAATAAGACCGGTCTGCATATCAAAATACCACGCATGCAAAAAGAGTTGTTGCGCTTTTACTCTCTCTTGAATCCACTCAAAACTCATTAAATTTTCTAATGAATTAAGCAATGAGTATTGCTCACAGGTCGTCATTTTCTCTTTTTGAGACAAATGTGCATGTTCTTGTTGAACGCGCTCATAAGCGGGCTGCGCAAGTTCCATCCATTTTTTAATAAAGCTTAGTTTGTCCTTATCTTCTTGAGAAGTCTCAAACAGGCTTTGAATTCCTCCACAACGCGCATGACCAAAAATAACGATATGCTTTGTTTTTAATGACTTAATTCCAAATTCAAGAGCCGCACTTGTGCCATGATACCCATTATCACTTTCACAAGGGGGAACAAGATTTGCGACATTACGGACAACAAACAAATCTCCTGGCTGGCACCCTAGCACGATTGCAGGGTCAACGCGCGAATCTGAACAGGCAATCATCAATACTTTAGGTTTTTGCCCCTCGACAACCAATTTTTCATATAATCCATTATCGCCATTGAAATAAGAATTTCTAAAAGTTGCGTACCCTTGAACAAGCACTTCTAATTCATCTTGCATGATGATTCCCTTGCGTATTAATTGTCGAACATATTTTTATGTTTTCACAGTTTTTCATTGCTAATGAACAACAGCATTTAATAAGCATTTACCTTTCTTGTCCATATTTTTCGTCAGATAAGTTTTCGATAAAGGGATGCGCCCTATCTTGCAAATAACCTTTTTATTGAAGCGTAAGTCTAAAAAATAAAAGAAGAAGTTAAATTTTATTGTGCAGGTGGCTCTACCTCCTCATGGCATATTATTTTATTCTCTATTTGCGGAGTTATAGGCCTTTCCTCTTGACGAAATGAAGGGATAGCTCAAAAAAATCAAACTTAATCATTCTTCTTTTAGAGTCAAAACAGAAGGAATATAAGGCCGCCAATGACTTAATTCTTTATGATTCTCTGTAATTCCTACAAGATATTTTCATCAATGCTAAAGCTGCTTACTTGGTTTAAGTTCATTCTTTGGCAATGAACAAGTTTTCGAAGTGGGACATCTCTGTTCTGTTCATTCAAATAAAACTATTTATTTGTTTTATATCGCCTTTACGTTATTTAATTCAAAATGTTTCCAAACAGATCATAGAAACTTTAAAGTATGTGGTTAAAAAAACCAGTTAGTCTAAAAAAACAAGTTAATATCATGCGAAAAATGCGATATAAAATTTTTATCGCAACAAATGAGATAAAAAGCAATAAAATCAAGCACTTTTTTACTTGCAATTAGAAATTTAGATCGCTATTATAACTTTAAATAGGCAGCTGGGGGCTGCCAAAGCGTTCACTAAAGGTCCTTAGAGCAAGTTAGGGGAAGGAACTTTAGATAAAAATATCAAGTAGGGAAGAGCTTAAAGATTCCAATATCACCCCCTCCAATTTTCTTTTATAATTACATCTCTCAATAAAGTTTAATTTTTTAAAGTACATTCTTGTTCTTTTTTAAAGATGAATGATTTTTGAGTAAATTATATTTTGCAAGGCAATCTTTTACCTCAAAATTTTTTTAAACAATATTTTATAATTTATGTGGTTACTTAGTTGCAAAAGCAAATGTGAACTTTGACTTCGTTAAAACTTTATACCCGCCTTCTTCTTGCGAAAGTATAAGGTTGTAGCGCCCTAATACCCCTTGGTAACCGTCCGCACTAAGGGTGTGAACAGGTCTTTTATCCTCCAAGAAGGTGACTTTTTTAGGTTCTAAAGAATTAGGAACTATTTTACGTGATAAAAGTGGCGAAGTTTCAAATAACATTTTTTCATCAACTGCCTTTTTAGAACTGACGAAATTACTCGCAGGTCTTACTTTAGAAAACTCTTTTTCTTTATCTTTAGATATTACTCTTTTAACCGGACTCGGGCGTTTCAAAGAAAAGTTAAGTGATCCCCTATTCTACTTTCTGAAGCTATAAGCTTAGAGCCAATAAGAAATCCAATTACGACACTTGAAAACCCTATTTTAAGATTTTTTTTCATTAGTAACGTCTTTTTTGAAAAACATTGACATAAACTCTAGAAACTTTTCTGCTTCTTTAGGTCAGGATCGCAGGTTATTTAAAAGCCCTAAGTAAGACAAAAAGATAACAAACCCCATGAATAAATAACTCTAAAATTTTCATCATAAAGTTATTTAAATTCGACTACTAAACTTGGAAACCATAAGGCAATGTTTAATATTAATTTGAAAAATATATTTTCAGCATGATATTTAGAGAGATTTTTTTTCCATAACTATCCGGCGTCACAGCATAAACGCCATATTTTCCTGAAATTTTTTTGCGCATAGAAGAAGGTTTGCCACCAACACGTTGATTACCATTAGACAAATTCGTTTCATTTACCTTAGCAACTATCTCAGCTCGCTTTTTGAGATCTTCTGCGTACTTTAAATAAGTCTCATCCAAATGTGCTTCTCGTCCTAAAAGTTTAACTTTCCTTCCTTCTAAAAGAATTCTTAAATCTTCATCCAGAATTTCACTCGGGAGTATATTTACCTTGCTCGTTGTTATTGTTGCAAAATTTCCTGTCTTTCCTTTTTTTACGCCTAATTCAGGCATTATAGAAGATAAGGGATCTTTCGAGTTTTGCATGGGTTGCTTAACCGTCTTTGGTCGTAATTTACGTCTCACATGAGGAGATGGAGAATTTTCTTCCAAAGATTTCAGAATGTCATCCACAACAACCGTAGAACTTCCAAAACATGGAAATGATTGATGGCTTAAACACGTAATTAAAAGTATAAATGTAGAGGGAATAAACTTCATTTTTAGGACCTCCCATCCTAATGGAATACTTGTCACGTTATAAGAAAATGACCAAAGAAGCAAAACAAATTTTTTGTTGACACCTTGGTCCACAATAGGCTAAGAATTAAATAATAATGCTATAAATATGGAATTAAATATGAAAACTTTGAAATTTCTTACTCTAGCCATTTTTGGAATTTCTACAACCCTCGCTTTAGCGGAAAATATTGATATAGAAGATAAGAAATTTAGTCACGTTCGATCAGCTGCAACATCTAGTGACCCTTCATTTCTTGCTAGCATTCAAGCAGCAAAAGATAAAATTACGACACGAAATGTAATGGATACAAAAAATCCACACCATATAATTATTGCAAAGAACGTTCTTAAAGCTAATTATGAAGCCTTAGAAAAGTCTCAATTGAAGGCTCAACGCAAGCAAAGGATTGCTGCGAGAAAAGAGAGAATTGAATGTGCAAAGAAAATTAAGATGATCAATCATCTTCCTGCCAAAGATATTGATACATTAAATGTGGCTAAATTTATGCAGGTCTTCTTTTTATTTCCTAAAGCTAAGAACCCTGACCTTGAGGAAGCTGTTGTTCTTAAAATGAACCATCTCGGCGCAGAAATAAAAAAAGGGCCTCGTCAATATGCTGAGGATCAAGATAGAATAATAAGTCATCTAACAAATCTTGATGTGATGTATAGCAATGTTGGTAAACTTCATAAGAAATTTGAAGTTAAACATGGTCAACGACACGTAGTTCAAAAACCATCTCCTCTTCATGTAAAAGAGATTTTTAAACAAGAAAAATCTCAGACAAGAGCGTTTGCTAGAAGAATTAAAGTTTGGAACAAGATTACTAACAAAGCCGCTGCAGCTGCTTAAGCACAGTTCCAAAAAAGTTTAAAGAATTAAAAATCCCTCTTTAGAAGAGGGATTTTTTTATTGTACCTTCTCATTTCTCTTTCACTTAGACCTTTCTATTTGATAAATTAAGGAATAAAAATAGCCAAGACTTAATGAATCAATGATTGAAGACAGCACGATTATTACAATTGATAACAATCTAGACTTATTTTTAACGAAACCATCTCACCCTCTTCTCCTTACTCAGCAAGGGCTAATACAAGCTAAAAGAACGATTGATAAGCTCAACACACACGCTTTAACCTCTTGCACCTGCTGCAGGGCTTGCAGCCCCCCAAATCGGCGTTAATGAGCAAATTTTTATTTTTAGTTGGGATCGTCGTTTCGAGAATATTCAAGTTGCCATTAATCCTACCTTTTTTCCTCTTAATGAAACACAAGAAGCTTGCTGGGAAGCTTGTTTCTCAGCAATATTATGCAAAAACGCATGTCATATTGCCTTTGTTCCCCGCTATACGAAGATCCAAGCTAATTTTTATGATGAGAATGGGCGATCCCGAATCCAAATTTTGGAAAATTTTGCAGCACGTGTTTTTCAACACGAGTTCGATCATCTTCAAGGTATTGTGAATGTTCATAAGAAAGGTGTTGAAACAAAGTCCTTTCCAACTCAAAAGGAAATGGAAATGTTTTTAGCCCCTCTTAAAGTCAAAATTGATACAACTCGTTATATTGTTCCACTCGAAATAGACAGGCTATAAGATAATTTCCGTTTAACTTACTTTAAAAATAGCTTGATAAATAATATAATTTTCCATCACACGCTGAATATAATTACGTGTCTCGCTATAAGGAATTTTCTCTACCCAATCAATCGTATCGACTTTCGGATCGCGGGGATCACCATATCTTTCAATCCATTTTTTAACACTGCCCGGTCCCGCATTATAGGCAGCTAATGTCAAAACAATCGAACCTTGGTAGTCTTGTAATCGTTCTTTAAGATAAGCTGTTCCAATAAGCATATTATAATTCATATCTGATTTTAGTCGCGCTTCATTAAAATGCACCCCCATTTTTTGGGCAACCATCTTTGCTGTTGAGGGAACGACTTGCATCATTCCACAAGCGCCTGCTTCGCTTTTGGCACGTGGATTAAATTTACTTTCCTTTCGAATTAAAGCGTGAATCATGGCATCCTCTAAACATGCTTGAGCCGAATTGTTATCTCGACAAACTTGAGGATATGCTTCCTTATAATGCGTATTATGGAGAATAGACATACTATCAGCCATCCCAACAGCGAATTGAGGTGCAATAGTCGAGGCTAATGACAACATCATAAGGGCTTCATGAGATGAAGAAGTTTGGGCATACATATAGCCAAAGGATAATAGTTCATCTGTAAGCCCTGCTTTATGCAACAGTTTGACAGCGCGTACAAACTCATGATTTTCAAATTTCCGTACTTCAGAAATTGGGAAAGTTAATGACTCTAGACGAAAAGTTTGCGGTTTATTTAGAGCTTTTAAAGCGAGTTGCCCATAATAGGTTGCAGGATAGTAAGCAGCTTTCTGATACCAAAGATGAGCCTCTTGAGGAAGTTTTTTTGCTTGAGCGGCTCTTCCTGCCCAATAAGCAGCCTTAGAACGTGAATAAGGCGACGTCACTTTTTGATATAATTGATTAAAATGATGAAAGGCTTGCCCTGGGTTCTTAAGAAACCGCAGTGCAACCCATCCTAACAACCATTCCGCGTCTACAAACTTCTCACCTTGTTTTAAGCCATGATGCTGCACGACGTGATAAGCTTCTTGGTAGCGCCCTGCTGTCATAAGATCACGTCCTAAGGTGTGTCGGGCGGACCAAAATGCTTCTGGATGTTTTTCGATAATATGATGGTGCTTTTTAAAAAAGCTGTAAGCTTGCGAATCATCACTGCGCAGACGATATTTCAGTTCATCATGGATAAGCCCCACATCCAACCGTTGTTGTTCAGAAAGCGTCTTCAGAAGCTTAAGAGCATCATGTTTTCTCTCTCGTAAGGCTAGCCTCACTTTGATCAAATTACGATAGTTTTTCGGCAGATATGTTGCCAATCTGTTCGCGGCTTCAACTTTATTTTCACGCAATAACCTTTGTGCTCTTGCAAGATGCAAGGAACTTGAAAGAAGATTTTTATAATTGGCCAAAAGAAGCTTTTCTTCATCTTGAGAAAAGTCTTGATATTTCCAAGCCTTCTCAATAATAAGGCGAGCTTCTTTAGGCAACCCAAGTTGTTTTAAAACTTCAACATATGCTATAATTCCTTTGGCCATTTTTGGAGGATGTTTTTTAAACCAAGCTAGAATTTTAGAGGAATCAGAACTTTGTTTAGCAACTAACTCAGCACGTCTTTTAAAAACGTGCAACCACGGCCAACTCGGATTTTTTACAATAAATTGAGTATATTCTTCGAAAGACCCCATTGTATGATCACTTTTTAAATACAGATAGGTCACTAACTTTTTAATTGTGGGGCATCTTTTACTTCCCACTAACATGTTTGCTTGAGGCCAATTTTCTTGCTCAGCCGCTTTTAAAGCATCGCCACAAAGCTGGTACTCATACTCAATCGAAGGCAATGCTTTTCCATAAGAAAAAATAAAAAGCCCCACTGTTAAGATTTTACAAATCATTAAAAAGAAATTTTTGACTCTCATCGACCTCGTCACCCTTTGACTTTCCTTAGCCCCCAAGGTATGTTCTTCACATTATAGCGTAAACTTGTAGGATTTCTATGTTTAAAGGTTCTTTCGTTGCTTTAATCACACCTTTTAAAGAAAATCAGATAGATTATGAGGCGCTTGCTTCCCTAGTAGAATGGCACAAGCAAGAAGGCACACATGGTATTGTTGTCTGTGGAACGACAGGGGAATTTTCAAGTCTTACCCCTGAAGAACAGCATCAAATTTTAACTGTTTGCCTTCAAACTTCTCAAGGTAAACTCCCAATCATCGCTGGCATTAACGCTTTCACTGCTAAGAACGCGATTGAGCTTATTTCTCAAGCGTATGAAGCGGGTGCGCAAGGAGCTATGGTTGTAAACCCTCCTTATATTAAGCCAACGCAAGAAGCTTTATATGAATTTTTTAAAACCATTCATGACCAAACAAAGCTTCCTCTTATAATTTATAATAATCCTGGTCGAACAGGTACGTTAATTGCGACACACACGATTGCACGCCTCTCGTATCTAGAGCGTGTTATCGGGGTCAAAGATTCAAGTGGAGATTTGCTCTCTCTTCTTGAACTCAGGCAGCTTGCCAAAGAAGACTTTACGTATTTATGTGGGGAAGATCCGATGATAGTTGCGTTTTTGGCTCATGGAGGTCACGGATGTATCTCAGTAACGGCGAATATCGCACCTAAGCTGTGTGCTGATCTTTATAATGCATGGGGAAATAGTAATTTTAAACGCATGGCGGAAATTAGAGACCTATTAGCTCCTTTAAATAAAGCATTATTTGTTGAAGGTAATCCTGTCCCAATTAAATATGCATCTTCCTTATTGGGTTTATGTCGCAATGAAGTGCGTCTTCCTCTGCTACCAGCAAGTGAAAACGCCCAATCAGCAATTAAAACTGCTTTAGAATATGCCGGCCTCCTTCCTAAAATGATAGCCCCAAAGGTAGAAGCTCATGGCTAAAGGTTCGGGCTATAAAGTTATTGCCGAAAATCGGCGGGCACGCCATGACTATGAAATCCTTGAAACAATAGAAGCAGGAATTGTATTAACAGGGTCCGAAGTTAAATCACTACGTATTGGCAAAGCCAGTATTGCTGAATCGCACGCCTCAGAGAAAGCAGGAACGATCCTTCTTTTTAATGCAACAATTCAAGAGTATGCTGCTGCTGCAGTGTTTGGGCATGAACCAAAACGCCCAAGACAATTACTTTTAAAACAACGCGAAATTAATAAGCTTATTGGCTCAATAACACGTAAGGGAATGACACTTGTCCCCTTAATAATTTATTTTAATGAACGTGGCCGTGTAAAAGTTTCTCTTGGACTTGCAAAAGGAAAAACACGAGCAGATAAGCGGCATAGCGAGCAAGAACGCGATTGGAAACGCGATAAACAACGACTTTTAAAAGAACGTTCGTAAAAATTCATTACTCAAGAGTTGCATTCCATCAAATTTCTGCGTATGTTATCGCCAACACCCGTACTGGGGAGTCGCCAAGTGGTAAGGCATCGGTTTTTGGTACCGACATTCGAGGGTTCGAATCCTTCCTCCCCAGCCATTCTTCTTAATAAATTTGCGTAATATTCTTATTAAACAGTTGCCTATTATCAGATAAGTAGAAATTTCCATATTTATTCAGCTGTTAACCATATCCGTCATTCGATAGCCTACCCCTGTTAACACGTTGTAAGAAAGGAGCGAATAATGACTTATACAACAGATAAACTTGCAGGTAAGTGGAACGAAATCGTTGGTTCTATCAAGGAAACTTGGGGTGAACTAACAGACCAAGACCTTGAAAAAGTCAAAGGGAAAAAAGATCAACTGGTAGGCCTTATTCAACAGAAATATGGTTCTGCAAAAGAAGAAATCGAGCATAAAATTAATCAATGGCTCGATAAGATCGATTAATCCCTATTTTATTTATTTTATAACTGAGGAGATATTTACATGTCGACATTATATAACAAACTTATTTTATCAACAGCTTTAGGTCTTACCGTCTTAATCACAACTCCCCTTCCTGCGGTTCAGGACACGGATCGAGAAATTGCTGAGAAAAGCGAGGCCGTTAAAGAGTATGTAGGAGATGCTGCCTTAACAACAAAGGTTAAAGCTGCACTTGTTGCTGAACCGCGTCTTTCTTCAGCTCAGATTCATGTTATTACAACGAATAATGTTGCTGAGCTAAGTGGCGTTGTAAGTAACGAAGCTCAAAAACAAAAAGCTGAAAATGTTGTCAGTAGAGTTGAAGGTATTCGTGGCGTTATCAACAATCTTGAAATTAAGGCACATGACAGAGAAGTTGCTGAGAAGAATGAAACCCCGGGCGAGTACGTTGATGATGCTGCCGTCACAACAAAAGTTAAAGCCAAGCTTAAATCAGAACCTAACTTTGATGCGAGTGATATTAAAGTTATCACTATTAAAAATAGCGTTGAATTGAAAGGAACTGTTCGCAGCAAGGCAGAAAAGCAAAGAGCTCAAGACATTGCCGCCAGTGTTACAGGCGCCAAAGAGGTTGTTAATAATCTTAGAGTTAGATAACTTTAACTTCCTTTAATAGCTCTGATTCAAGAAGGCACTCATGAGAGTGCCTTTTTTAATTTATATCTGCCGAATTAGTACCAACTTCATCTTCAGAGAGATCGCTATCGTAGTCTGCAGGAAGATAATTACCTCCAACGCTCTCATCATCTGAAGTATCGTCAAGTAACATTTCTCTTGAGATCGTGAGCGAAGTTACTTCATCAAGCGAAGTTGAGTCAAAAAAACTTGAAAGACGAGAATTGGATGATAAACCAATAATTTTTATATTTGAACAAAGCTTAAGAAAATCAAGTGTTCGTATTCTCAAATTATTGTCAGTAACATCAATCTCTTGAAGAAATGGAAGCTTCAAAAGCTCAGGACCAATCTTTTTTAAGGCAGTGTGTGCCACCTTAAGTTTTTGAAGGGATTTTAAGTTAGGAATAAAAGAAGGCAAGCAACCACCGTTTAAAGAGCTATATGATAAATCAAGCATTTCAAGGTTTGTAAGTTGAATAAAGTCATCCGAAAATCTTGAATTGCTTGAGCATCCTTTTAATATTAATTTTTTAAGGTTAGAAAGACAAAAAATAGTCTCACATTCCCGCCAATCTAAGCTTGCAATTGAATTATATGATAAGTCAAGCTTAGTAAGGTTTGTTAATTTAGTCATACAAGGATCCAACCGCCTTATATTACAAAATTTTGCAATTAAAATTTCAAGAGTTGGTAATAAGGATACAACACGTGGCAACTCACCGTGAAAATGGTTAAAGCCTATGTTTAATTCTTTAAGGTTTACCAAAGTAGTAAATTCCATTGGTAAATCAGGTAAATTAGAATTATTAAGCCCTAATCTATTCAAATTTGTACAAGAGGTAACAACTTTTAATGAGTTAAATGCTTCAGGGTATAAAAAACTATGCCTTGATAAATTAAGATCTGTAAGCTGTATAAGCTGACCAAGTTCTGTGGGAAGGCAGCCTTCACTGGGGCCAAGTAAATACAGAATTTTAAGATTATTTAAAAAACGAAACGATGTTGGGATTTCGATATTTTGATCATAAGGATAGGAAGGATAACAAGTGTGACGTTCCCTTTTTCTTATATCCCATCTTTCAATTTTACTTGCCACCTTTTTACTGCTAAAAATGACACTTACTTGGTGTTTTAAATCTAATCGTGTCAAGATTTCATTAAAAGCATCATCAGGAAGCATTGCAAAATAATTGGGTCCTACATCCTCTTCCTTGACCGTCGCTTTTGTCGTTACAGAGCTGGTTTTTTGTGAGTCATCACTTAAAACAGAGCTTCCCCAACAATCAGACATGCTTTGTAAGCAAACCCAACTTATTGCAAGTAAATGTTTAATCCTCATCATTTTTTCCTTATAGCTTTTTATAAAGCTTATTTTGATACTTTCCCGCTTTATTGCCGTTATCGCTTTAAGTATTTTTCATCTCAATCCGAATTAGTTACCAGCCTCATCTTCGGAAAGAGCGCTATCGTAGTCTTCAGAGAAGTCAAACATAGCTCTAAAACTTTCATCTTCTTCAGACAACAAATCATTAGATAAATCGATATCATCGTCTGTAGAAACGTTGTTATCTTCAAATCTCTCATCCTCAGACGTATAAGGATAACGTGGTGATAAGGGTGGGGAAAATTCTGATTCATCCAGAGCTTTAGCTAGAATCGGAGAATTAGGTCGAGTCCGATCTGGGCTATCACTTCTCGTTTGAGACCAATTTTGTCTTGGCGAACCCTCTCTTCTACTCATAAAATTATGCCTTGTAAGGCGATGTTGCTCTATAGCCTCTAAATCTTGTAATGAGGCTAACTCTTTTTCATCAAAAGCACTAAGCAATCTTAGGGGTGAAGGAGAACGTGAAGGCGACGGTGAGCGAGACTCAGAATCATTATCCACAACAGAAGGTGTAACCCTATTATCTAGTATGCTTGGGTAAAAGTTCTGCTCTTGTACAAAGTTATTTGTTCTCTTGTTAAGAATTGTAGGTCTATCGTCATTCGTATCTGTAATGATTTTTACAGATGGTAGAAACATTGAAAAGTCTTCTTTTTCTATATTATTTTTCCTTACATCTAGCTTCTTCAATTGAGTATATTTCGCTAAGTAAGGAAAATCTTCTTTAGTTAAGTTACAACCTTGTAAAACTAAGACTTCAAGATTGAGTAAAATTTCTTCAGGCCAGTCTTTAAATATGTTAAATGAAAGATTAAGCTCACGAAGGTTTGTCAGTTGTTCAGGCACCTCAGAAATTTCTGTCAAGTGACAACTAGCCATATTTAAGCTTTCAAGTCTGGTAAGAAATTGAAAAGGAATTGGGGCCTGTTCCTTCTGTGGATTAATACCTTGAGTTATAAAATTCATTGGAGAAGAAAATTTATTCATCGATACATTAAGTTTTTTAAGTAAAGGAAGATTTAGAAGGAATATAGATGAAAGATTTTTATGACAACTTGCCATTTCTAATTCTTCAAGCTTCGTTAAAGATCCAATAGCTAATATTGATTTCTCACTTAAGAAATAATTATTTGATAAATTTAATTTTTTAAGATTAGAAAAAAGTTGATCAATATTATTGGGTAAATTTAATCGGTTACACCCATTTAAATTAAGATTGGTAAGATTAAAGCATGATATTACAGCAGCCGGAATCTTTGCTTTAAAATGTGTATCTACTATTGTTGCTAAATCGATTGTTAGAATATGGGGTCTTACTTTTGTTTGCATGGTTTTGCTTACTGTTAATAGACCAAGGGTCTCCAATGTCTCTAGCTTAGGCACAAGAACAGTCATAACCTTATTATTTAACAGTGCAAAATAATCCGGCCCTGCCTGCACCTGTAGCGAGTGGGTTCTTGTTGTAGAGCTTGCACTTCCTGTTTCGCTTACATCCCTAGACCCCCAACACTCAGAAATGCTTTGTAAGCAAACCAAACTTATGGCAAGTAAATGGTTAATTTTCATCATTCTTCCTTATCGTTTTTATACTTTTTTAAAATATTAAATTAAATTAATAGTCGGGTTCTTGCTTTACCTTAAATTTTCTTTTTTTGTCAATATTTTTATATTGTACGTTTTGGACTGACGCCCCAAATGTATTAAGGCTTTTTTCTATAAAAAGTATAGCGTCTCCCTTTAGGACAATATTCATCAGAGTTCTAACAGGACTTAAATAAGCGCTTTGGCATCATCTTCTTTAAGAAGATCTAATAGGCGTGTCGTATCTGTAATTTTATGAGCTGCCCACAAACCTAGGCCAATTTCTATTGGCTTTGCAACTTGGTCTTGGATACTACCTCCAGCTTTCGAAAAAACTTTTTTATAGAGTGCTTTTAAGGGTTTTGCGATAAATTATTAGTCTTTTATTTTTATCTTAAAAGGCATTCTGTTGCCTCTAAAGCCTCTCCTCAACCTGGCTAAAATCTGCAACTTTCTCAAGGGTTTGTCGCATCATCGCGAGCGTCTTAAGACGATTAACTCTTATCTGTGGATCTTCGGTGTTCACGGTGACAGTCTCAAAGTAAAGGTCAATGGCTGGGCGCAAAGCTGATAATTCGTTCATCACCCTCATAAATTCATGATTTTGCAAAGCTTCTTCTAAGATAGGATGACGACTTTCAAGCGCTTTATAAAGAGCCTTTTCTGCCTCCATTTCCAAAGCTTCTACTTGAATAGGTCCTGAATACATGATCCCATCTTTACGCTCTTCAATTTGAACAATGTTGACGGCACGCCGATAGCCTGCCAACAAGTTAAGTCCTTCAGAAGATCCCATAAAATCTTCTAATGCTTTGACACGTGATTTGAGGATAGCAATTGAATCATTCACACCAACTTTAAAAGCCGCATTAATCGTATCATGACGAATACCTTGCTCTCGCCAATATACTTTCAAGCGATCAAGAATAAATGCATTAAGTTGCTCTAAAACTTCTAACTTAGAAGGAATATCTTTTTGATATGTGAGTTGCTCTTGATAAAGAACATAGGCTTTTTCAAATAAAGAAGATAGTTTAAGAGGAGCGTCTTGCTCTAAAACACGAATAATTGCAAGTGCTGTCCGTCGCAAAGCAAAAGGATCTTTAGAACCTGTAGGACGAATACCAACGGCAAAGAAACCCACGAGTGTATCAATTCGATCAGAAAGAGCTAAAGTCCGTCCTAATTCAGAAGATGGAAGATCATCTCCTGCTCCCTTTGGTAAATAGTGTTCAGAGATAGCATGAGCAGCTGCTTCAGGATATCCTTGAAGACGCGCATAATAGCTGCCCATAATTCCTTGAAGTTCAGGGAATTCGCCAACCATTCCTGTCACTAAATCGGCCTTCATTACACCCGCGACCTTAGCGCTTAATTCAGGATCTGCATTCAAATAAGGTGCAATTTCTCTTGCAAGGTTTTGGACACGCTCGACTTTTTCACTCATCAAGCCAAGTCGTTCATGAAAAACAATGCTTTGAAGTTTCATCGCATGATCTTGCAAAGAAATTTTTTGATCTTGTTGATAAAAGAAATTGGCATCTGCAAGGCGCGCTCGCAAAACACGTTCGTTACCTTGGACAAGTGTCTCACCACCATCTTTAGCAATGACATTTGAAATCAGGCTGAAATAAGGTGCAAGGTTTCCTTTTTCATCAACAAGAGCAAAATACCGTTGATGAACACGCATGCTCGTAATAAGAACTTCTTTGGGAAGATTCATAAATTCATCATCAATCCGCCCTAAATGCGCTTGAGGCCATTCAACAAGCCCTATTACTTCCTCTAAAAGACCCTCATCAGGATAAACCGTTAATCCTTTAGACTCAGCAATTTTTGAAACTTGCCCTTCAATAAGCGCCCGTCTTTCATCAGCGGATAGGATGACATAATTCATTTTTAATTGTGCCTGGTAATCTGCAAAATCTTTCACTGTGAAAGCCGTTCCGCCCATAAAGCGGTGGCCTTGTGTTTGCGCGGCAAAATTCACTGTAGGACCAACAGCATTATTGTCACTGTTGAAGCTCACTGAAAATGGTAAAACCTCGCCGTTAAAAATACAAATTCCTGAGTGCATCGGCCGAACCCAGGTTTTATTTCCATAAGCCCAACGTTGTGATTTTGGCCAAGGGAACATCGCTATTATCTCTTGAAAGATGTCTGGAAGAATTTCTTTTGTGGCCCGCCCTTTTCGATAGAGGTTTGCAAACAAAAAGGTTCCTTTCGGCGTTTCACGTTGCTCACATTGTTCAAGCTTCAGCCCTGTAGAAGCTAAGAAACCTTCAATTGCTGAGGGTGGTGCATCAACGCGTGGACCGCGTCTTTCTTCATTGACATCTTGTTGGATAAGTTCAAGTCCTGTGGCATGTAAGGTGAGGCGCCTTGGCGTAACATAAGTTTCAACCGATTTAGGGGAAAGCTCGTATCCTTCGAGCCGTTCAAGAAACATCGTTTTTAAGTCTTCAGCAGCTCGTTTCTGCATCCGGGCAGGAATTTCTTCACATAAGATTTCAAAAAGAAGTTCACTCATGCTGCCGCTCCTTCGGAAGAAGAAAGGTTTTGCACATAAATCTCACAACATCCTTTTGCTAAGGCACGTACACGCCCAATATAGCTGGCGCGCTCAAGCACACTGATTACGCCGCGTGCATTTAAGAGATTGAAAATGTGGCTGGCTTTAATGCATTGTTCATAAGCCGGCAACGCAAGATTCCTTTGAAGAAGATAGCCACATTCAAGTTCAGCGTCCTTAAAATGTTGGAAAAGAATCTCTGTACTTGCATGCTCAAAATTATACGCTGAAACCTCTTTTTCATTCCTTAAAAAGACATCACCATACGTCATTTTTAAAGATCCTTCAGCACCATTCCAATCAAGATCATACACATTATCCATTTTTTGGACAGCTTGCATAGCAAGACGTTCTAATCCATAAGTAATTTCTGTAGAGACCGGGCTACATTCTATGCCACCAATTTGTTGGAAATAAGTAAATTGCGTAATTTCCATACCATCACACCAAACTTCCCAACCAAGCCCCCAAGCCCCAAGTGTTGGACTTTCCCAATCATCTTCAACAAATCGAATATCATGCAATAAAGGGTCAATCCCCAGAACTTTCAAGCTCTCTAAATACAACTCTTGAGAATTTAAAGGAGATGGCTTTAAAATTACTTGGAATTGATGATGTTGTTGAAGGCGGTTTGGATTTTCTCCATAACGACCATCTGTGGGACGCCTTGAAGGTTGGACGAACGCAGCACGCCATGGGTCAGGACCTAAAGGTCTTAGTGTTGTTGCGGGATGAAATGTTCCAGCGCCCATCTCAATATCATAGGGCTGTAATATAACACAGCCTTGTTTTGACCAAAAATCTTGCAATGTAAGAATGATATTTTGAAAACAGGTGGCTCGGGTACTCATAAACTTACTCTTAATTATTAAATAGTTGCTTAACCCTAATCAGTCAATCCAAGCGGGTCAAGTCTTGATCTATACTATTTATGAAAAAGAGATGCTTCATTTTTCTTAAATTTACCACATTATCCATTGTAGAAGTGGATGAGGTTGCGTGGAGGAGCGACGGCTTAAATAGTATTCAAGTGCTTCTATAATAATCTGTTCATCTTCTGCAAAAGCTTTTGAGCTTGTTTTTTGCCTTTCTTGAGCCTTTTTATCTTTTATCTTATTTTGTCTCATTTATACCTCTATATTTTAATGTTTTCTCTTTCTTTTATTTGCCCTTTAACTCCTTCAGATATTAAAGAGCTTCTGACCAAGACCAGGGATGGACACACGAAGAGTTCATCCTTGATTCAAGCCTGAATGACGCGTAGGAAGTCCCGTCATTCCAGTTAGTTCAACATCTTCTCTTCCTCTCTTTACAAAAATTAAGAAGGAGTAATGTTTTACATCCATATTCCTTAAAATTTTATTTACAAACATTTTTCTTTCCTTTCTTTGTTTCATTTCTAATCCTCTATTCTATTTTTCTTATCTCTCACTTACGCCTTAAGCCTTCTGGCACCTAGTCACATCTTCAGGCTGCCTGAGATCCTCGGTACATGACTGAGGATGACGAAGAAAGGCGTTATCTCATTCCTTTTTGTCGCCAATCACTATTTGATCCTTTTGGCTCTTCCTGAATCCCTGCTTTGGCGGGAAGGACAAGGAAGACAAGAGATAAGGGAAAAAGCCCAAAAGAGAAAAACATGCTGATAAAAAACCTTAACTTACTAAAATAACTTCTCATTCAAAACTTGCTCGCCCTAAATTCCCTCTCACCCACCAAACTCGTAAACCTTCACTTCAAAAACAGAAGGAGAAAGGAAGATGCTGCCCTCTCAAGTCACACCTCACCTAATTCAGCGAAAGAGCAACTCTTGCATTGGAAGACAACCTTCTCCCTTATCTTCTTTTATCTGACCAATCATCTGCCAGAAAAACATTGTCATTAGCTTCTAGAACACTAAAAACAACAAAAGCTCTTGCTTTCTTCTCACACCCTTGTGCCATGAAATCCCCTCAGCAGTGTCGACGCTTGCCAAAGATCTTTACCAGCATCATGCCCAAAGTCTTCAGACATGAGGGGGCATTCCCCCAAGTTGCGGGCGTAATCTCTTCCTTCGAGAGAATTTTCATCTTCTCTCTGGGATTCTAAGCTCCCTTCGTTATCGGAGGGCTTTTTCTAACAGTATTGGACAAAATAAAACGTTTTATTTGAAAGCTTAGAGCTTATCTCTAAGCTTACCTTTATACCCTACCACACATTGTTACCTTTTTCAATAGAAATATGTACAAAAATAGAGAATTATTTATTATAGCGGAGCAAAATAAGGGATATTTAGACTTTAGGCACAATTTTGAATCGACGTTTCTTTTTTTTAATTTTCTATAATTTCAACTTCAACTGGCTGAATAAAATAAGCCTCTATCTTTTCAAAAAGTTCGTCATGTCTTTTTGTTGAAGCCCATAATTCCAATTTTTCTTCGCGGCTAAATGAAAGTGAAATAATAGGATTGCTCTTTAAGCTATCATAAGTTATTTCCATGAAACCATCTTGCTGTTTGACTTCTTGCAAAACTTCCTGATACCATGTTGGGAAATAAGAAAGCCCCTCAATATTTAGAAAATATTTCACCTGTATTTTAAATATTTTTTCCTGAGTCATAAGACCTCTTGATTTATAAGCATCAGTGCTCAAGTCTCAGGTTTTCAGCAAGCTCAGTTACTGCACTCTTAACGTTCTCTTGATAAGGCTTAAAATCTGCAGCCGTATTTTTGAGTTTCTTTCTCTCATTCAACATAGAAGACGAAAGCGTAAGAGCGGGCATGATGGAGGTCAGCTTCATTTTAAAGCATTCTAAAACTTGCCTTAATTGCGTAGCCGCTTTCTCTCCGCCCTCTTGAAAACCATAGCTTATGATCGCTGCTGGCTTGCTCTTCCATTCAATATATAGATAATCAATTGCATTCTTTAAGGATGCAGGATAGCCACAATTATATTGAGGTGTCAAAAAAATATACCCATCATAAGAAGCAATTTCTTGACTCCATCTTTTAGTATGTTCATGAGTATATAACTTTGGCCCTTCAATAGGCAAACTCGCTTCATTAAACAAAGGTAATTTCCAGTCTTCAATCTCAACCAAATTGAACTTAACGTTGGGAGTTTCTTGTACTTGCGTTAGAATCCATTCCGCCACTTGCCTTCCAATTTTATTGGGACGTGTACTACCAATGATAATACCAACTTTATAAGCTAATTTCTCTTTTTTGTACTCAATACTCTTATGGTCGGCTACTTGTCCTTTTACAGACAACGGTGACAACATTATAAAAAGAATCCCAAAGATAAAACGCATTCTCTTTCCTTTATTAAATAGGTAAATTTAAAGGTTTTTATAGCATGCTTTTCTAACAATCAAAAGCTGAAGAAAAAGCGTTTCAATCCTGAAAAAATAATTCCTCTAATATAAAGCTAACTTTTACATTTTATTAACAGTAAACGTTTATAACTTTATAAGTGTTTAAATAATATTCATGTATAGGAAAATAATTATGTCATTTAAAAATATTCTCATCTCAGCAGCAACTTCCTTGATAATGGCAAATGTTTCATATGGGTCTCAGATGACTTGCTCTAAACTTCTTCAAGAAGCGAGCTTTGCAGAGCTTGTTAAAAGCTCACAAGTAACAACACTTTCGCAATTACTTGAAGGTAAAAAAATGTATTTTACCTACCAAACAAAAGATAAAAACTCTGTTGTTACAGGAGAAATTAAACCTGATAACATTGCTATGAACCATGATAGAGGCCTAAGCGGTGCTTTAATCAAGCAAAAGAATAAAATTGAAAATTTTGACTTTAAAATTACAAATGTTCAAAGAGATTTAACAAATCCCACCATCTGCTCAGGAAGCGTTGCAGTACATTATTTTAGTAATAGAGGGCTTAATAATTTAATCAAATACCCGAGAGGAAATGCAGAAGCAGATAAAGAAGTTTATAAGCGCCGCTATACAATAACAATTACAAAAGTTATTCCTTCTAAAACTCAAACTAATTTAGGAGGATTCATCAAAAAATAAGAATAAAGTATAAAACTTTATCCTTAAAAGAAGAAGTCTCACTCAAATATAAGAGGAGACTTCTTTAAAGCTAGCTCACTCATCACAAAAAGGCGTCCAATTTTTATCTTACTTCTTATGAGATTGCGAATTCAGATTATTTTTGCACATAAAATATTTTAGAGTATATTTTCCAGCTTTAAAAAAGGCTTCTGTGTCAACCTTAAAAACCATCAGCAATTGTTTTCCATCCCTGTAATCGGGATTAACTTCTTCATAATAACCATCATAGGAAACAACGCCTTCTATGGCTTTTTCGCGAATAGTATTTTTCTTTTTATAAGCCGTAAGAAGAAAAATGTCGCCATGCTTTTCATATTTTCCCTCTCCTGCAATCGTGTCGCAAACGATTGTCATTACTTGCCTTGTAAAAACATCTGTTTCAATACCTTTTTGGGGAAAATGATTTGGATAACGTTGTGCTATATTATATGCTTTTGGTGTTCCCATAAAGCAAGCAAAGCAAACTTTCTTACCAGGAAACTTCCAATGTGTTCTTAAATAGCTGTTAAATAAAACTGTATTACTGAAATTATGCCGTTGATATTCTTGCTCAATAGCTCCATTTCCAAGATAAACAATCACATGATCTTGAAAAAAAATCCATTTAATCGCAAGTGTACCAATCAGTTTGCGCTCATCATTTTTAAAAAATGCATATAATAAATCTTTCTGGGAAATGGATTTTAAGAGATCATCACGTGTAAGACCAAAAAATTTTTGTTCTAAATGTATAAATTCTTCCATGAGTTGTTTGTCAATTTTATTACACTCAATGACTTGATAGGAAATTTTCATTTTAGTGGCTTTCAGAAAAGAATCATTTACCTTTATAGAATATCACCAAATGGTTAATATTTCCTTTTTGGAAAACTTTTAAAGGTGTAAATTTTTTTCTACGGAAGGAAGCCACATTATATAGAAAAGCAAAAAAGTTATTAAATAAGGCTTAAGGATGATTTTGAGGTATTTGCAAAAATTCTTGTGATAAAAATTTAAAGAAATATTGAATTTTTAAAGAAGAAATAAAAAAGAGAGCTCTGGTGGAACTCCCTTTTTTTAGATGAAAAACAACAGCCTTAAGCGTTTTGTTCTGGCATTTCCTTCGCCTCAGAAGAAACAGGCGGTAAAGCTATTTCGTTTGAGGGAGTTTCTTGCGCTACGCGTTCAAGATCAAGCTTGGTTGCAACACGTTTTAGGTTATTAATCACACTCCCTGTTCCAGCCGGAATCAGACGTCCCACAATGACGTTTTCCTTCAAGCCGATGAGATTGTCAATCTTTCCAGCCACAGCGGCTTCTGTAAGAACACGTGTGGTTTCTTGGAAAGATGCTGCCGAAATAAACGACTCTGTTTGAAGCGAAGCCTTGGTAATACCTTGCAATACAGGATGTCCAACTGCAGGTCTTAAGTTGTCTTTAAGCAGTTTATCGCAGATGTCATTAAATTCACGGCGATCAACATGTTCGCCCACAAGATAAGTAGAATCACCTGGATCCTCAATTTCAATCTTCTGAAGCATTTGACGCACGATCACTTCAATGTGTTTATCGTTAATTTTAACACCTTGTAAGCGATACACTTCTTGAATTTCATTAATCAAGTAACTTGCCAAGGCTTCCACACCAAGAATACGTAAGATCTCATGAGGCACAGGATTTCCATCGACAAGAAGCTCACCACGTTTAACGTAGTCACCTTCAAACACTGTAACGTGACGACCTTTTGGAATCATATATTCTAAAGGCTCTCCATTACCCTCTGTTGGGACAACACGAATACGACGCTTGGTTTTGTAATCTTTGCCGAATTCTACACGACCATCAATTTCACTGATAATCGCATGATCTTTAGGCATGCGTGCTTCAAAAAGTTCAGCCACACGAGGAAGACCTCCTGTAATATCACGTGTCTTTGAGCTTTCTCTAGGAATACGCGCGATAATATCACCGGCTTTTACTTCAGCATGGTTGTCGACATTCAGAATAGCATCAACAGGTAAGAAGTATCTTGCTTCGACACCACTTAGTAATGTTAAAGCTTCACCCTTCTTATCTCTTAGCGCAATACGTGGCTTTAAGTTAGCTCCACGTGGTTGCTGACGCCAGTCAATGATCACACGGCTCGCAATACCCGTCGTTTCATCCATGACTTCGCGCATTGAAACACCTTCTACGAGATCAACGTAATGAACAACACCATCGGTTTCAGTGATAATTGGCAAGGTGAATGGATCCCATTCTGCTAATTTCTGGCCTTTCTTCACTTTTGTACCCTCATCAGTGAGAAGACGCGCACCATAAGGAAGCTTGTAACGAGCACGTTCACGATCTTTTGCGTCTTTCAAGACAACTTCACAGTAACGGTTCATTACAATTGGAATACCTTCGCTGTTCATAACAACGTTACGGTTGACAATTTCAACGAGTGCATCAATTGAAGATTCAATACTAGACTTCTCACCCGCACCTTGCGCTGTTCCACCAATGTGGAAAGTCCGCATTGTAAGCTGTGTTCCAGGCTCTCCAATCGATTGAGCGGCGATCACACCAACCGCTTCACCCATATTAACCCGTGTTCCACGTGCCAAGTCACGACCATAACAATTACCGCAAATGCCTGTCTCTGCTTCACAGGTTAACGCAGAACGAATACGAATTTCGTCAATACTTGTTTGCTCAAGACGTTCAATATGGACTTCATCAAGAGTCTCGCCTTTGTGCGCAACAACTTCATCCGTTGTAGGGTCAATTAGATCCTCAAGGATAGTACGCCCTAGAACACGCTCAGATAGAGGCGTTAAGACTTCGCTGCCTTCAACAACTGCTTTTACGGAAATACCATTTTCAGTTCCGCAATCTTCAATTGTAATAACACCATCTTGAGCAACGTCGACAAGACGACGTGTGAGGTATCCTGAGTTAGCTGTCTTCAACGCGGTATCAGAAAGTCCCTTACGTGCACCGTGTGTCGAGTTAAAGTACTCAAGAACGGTCAATCCTTCTTTGAAGTTAGAAATAATTGGCGTCTCAATAATCTCACCCGAAGGTTTCGTCATTAGACCGCGCATTCCGGCCAACTGTTTCATCTGCGCTGCAGAACCACGGGCGCCGGAGTGAGCCATCATATAAACTGAGTTTACAGGTTTCCCAGCTTCAACGTTTGAAAGCCCTTTCATCATCGCTTGCGCTACTTTTTCAGAGCATTGCGCCCAAGCGTCAACGACTTTGTTATACTTCTCACCTTGTGTAATAAGACCGTCAAGATATTGCTGCTCATACTTGGCAACCATGTCATGTGTCTCATTAACAAGTTGCTCTTTTTCTGCTGGAATCAAAAGGTCATCTTTACCGAATGAAACACCTGAGTAAGTTGCATATTTAAAGCCCAATGCCATCAGACGATCTGTGAAAATAACAGTTTCTTTCTGACCACAGTGACGATAAACGACATCGATAAGTTTGGTAATGTCCTTGCTGGTTAACAGGCAATTAATAACCTCAAAACCTAAATTAGGATGGCGTGGATAAATATCTGATAAAATAAAGCGTCCAGGCGTCGTTTCAACGATTGAAGATATCTTTTTACCTTCCGCATCAACACCATGGTAACGTGCTTTAATCTTAGTATGTAAAGAGATAAGACCCGCATTCAAAGCTTGCTCAAGTTCGCCAATCGAAACAAACGTCATGCCTTCGCCTTTTTCGCCCTCACGCATCATTGTAAGGTAGTAAAGACCTAGAACAATATCTTTTGTTGGAACGATAATTGGGCGACCGCTCGCAGGGCTTAGAATGTTATTCGTGGACATCATCAGAACACGAGATTCGAGCTGAGCTTCAATTGACAGAGGAACGTGAACAGCCATTTGGTCACCGTCAAAGTCGGCGTTAAAAGCTGTACAAACGAGAGGATGCAGCTGAATTGCTTTACCTTCAATCAAAGTCGGTTCAAATGCCTGAATACCTAGACGGTGAAGTGTCGGCGCACGGTTCAAAAGCACTGGATGTTCGCGGATGACTTCTTCAAGAATATCCCAAACTTCGGGACGTTCACGCTCAACCATACGTTTTGCTGCTTTAATTGTGCTTGCAAGGCCATAACGCTCAAGTCGAGAATAAACAAACGGCTTGAAAAGTTCTAATGCCATTCTCTTAGGAAGACCACATTGATGAAGCTTAAGCTCAGGTCCCACCACAATGACAGAACGTCCTGAATAATCAACACGTTTACCAAGCAAGTTCTGACGGAAACGTCCTTGTTTTCCTTTGAGCATATCTGCAAGCGATTTTAGAGGACGCTTATTGGCACCAGCGATAGGACGTGCACGACGGCTATTATCAAAGAGCGCATCAACTGATTCTTGCAACATTCTCTTTTCGTTTCGAATAATAATATCCGGTGCACGAAGTTCCATTAAACGACGCAAACGATTATTTCTATTGATAACACGGCGGTATAAATCATTAAGATCTGAAGTTGCAAAGCGGCCACCATCAAGAGGAACGAGAGGGCGAAGTTCAGGTGGGATAACCGGAAGAACATCCAATACCATCCATTCAGGACGTGTCTCTGACGCTAAGAAAGCTTCAACAATCTTCAAACGTTTAACAAGCTTTTTACGACGCATTTCTGACGTTGTTTCGTACAGCTCTTCACGTAGGCTTTTCTGTTCTTCTTCAAGATGAATTTGTGACAACATCGCTTTTAAAGCTTCGGCACCAATTCCTGCAGTAAAAGCATCTTCCCCATATTCATCCTGAGCATCAATATACTCTTCTTCAGTCAAAAGTTGATGCTGTTTTAAAGGCGTCAACCCTGCTTCAACGACAATATAGCTTTCAAAATAAAGAACTTTCTCAAGATCTTTCATTGTAAGATCAAGCAACTGGGCAACACGACTTGGAAGTGATTTTGTAAACCAAATGTGGGCTACGGGTGTTGCAAGTTCAATATGTCCCATACGATCACGGCGCACTTTGGAAAGGGTGACTTCAACACCACACTTTTCACAGATAATACCACGATATTTCATGCGTTTATATTTACCACACAAGCATTCGTAATCCTTCACAGGACCAAATATGCGCGCACAAAAAAGACCATCTCTTTCAGGCTTAAATGTACGATAGTTAATTGTCTCTGGCTTTTTTACTTCTCCATAAGACCAAGAGCGAATCTTTTCAGGACTTGCAATCGAGATCTTAAGATGGTCAAAATTTGCAGCATTTTTGACCTGGCCAAACATATTCATTAAATTACTCATTCAGAAACTCCTAAGGATCTTCTATCTGTCGCCTATTCACCAAACTCGAGGTTCAAACTCAACGAGCGCAATTCTTTTACCAAAACGTTAAAGGATTCTGGGATACCAGATTCAAAGGCATCTTCACCTCGAACAATGGCTTCATAAACCTTTGTACGCCCAGAAACATCGTCTGATTTAACGGTAAGCATTTCTTGTAATGTATAAGCAGCGCCATACGCTTCAAGAGCCCAAACTTCCATTTCACCAAAACGCTGACCACCAAACTGTGCCTTACCACCGAGAGGTTGTTGTGTAACCAAACTGTAAGGTCCAACAGAACGAGCGTGAATTTTATCATCAACCATATGGCTTAATTTCAACATGTAAATATAGCCGACTGTGACAGCGCGCTCAAAAGGCGCACCTGTTCTCCCATCGATTAACATGACTTGCCCGGAAGTATTTAAATTTGCACGTTGTAGCTCGCGGATAATATCATCTTCATGCGCGCCATCAAAAACAGGTGTTGCCATTGGAACACCGCGAATCATAGAAGCAGCCGTCTCTATCACTTCTGCTTCATCCATATTTTCGATTTTCTTGATATCGGCTTCTTTTTGATAAATGCTTGCCATCCATTTTTTTAGGTCTTCAGGCTTTTTATTGTTGGTATAAATCTCACCAAGCATCTGGCTTATTTGCTTTCCTAAACCAGCTGCAGCCCATCCAAGATGCGTTTCTAAAATTTGTCCTACGTTCATTCGCGAAGGCACACCTAATGGATTTAGAATAATCTCCACGGGTGTCCCATCTTCAAGATGAGGCATATCTTCTTCAGGAACAATAACGGACACAACACCTTTGTTTCCATGGCGCCCCGCCATTTTATCCCCAGCTTGAATCTTACGTTTTGTTGCAATAAAGACTTTAACCGTTTTAAGAACACCTGTTGGAAGTTCATCACCGCGACGCACTTTTTCAACTTTATCTTCAAAACGCTTTTGAATGACTGAAACATCTTCATCATGCTGTTTCCGCAAAGCTTCAATTTCAGTCATGATGACATCGTTATCAACAACAAGTTGACGCCATTGACCTGTTGTTAAAGCCTCTAGATAAGCTTCATCAATCTTGACATTCGTTTTTGCACCTTTCGGAGCTCCTACAGCTTTTTGATCTAAAAGTAATTGCTTCAAGCGTGCAAAGAAAGCTCGCTCAAGAATTCCTTTTTCTGTATCACGATCTGCTGCTAAACGATTAATTTCAGCGCGTTCGATGGCAAGCGCACGCTCATCCTTTTCAACGCCTCGACGTGAAAAGACACGAACTTCAACCACCGTACCACTAACACCCGGTTGCACTCTTAAAGAAGTGTCACGCACATCAGAGGCTTTTTCACCAAAGATAGCACGTAAAAGTTTTTCTTCAGGCGTTACTGGTGTCTCACCTTTTGGCGTTACTTTTCCAACAAGAATGTCACCAGGTTTAACTTCAGCACCGATAGAGACTATACCTGCTTCATCCAAATGACGTAGAGCTTCATCACCTACGTTAGGAATATCACGGGTAATTTCTTCTTGTCCCAATTTCGTATCACGCGCGTGGACTTCAAACTCTTCAATATGAATTGAAGTAAAGACGTCTTCGCGCACCAAACGTTCAGAGAGGATGATTGAGTCTTCAAAGTTTGATCCGTTCCAAGACATAAATCCAACAAGAACATTTCGACCCAATGCTAATTCACCAGCATCTGTTGCAGGACCATCCGCAATAATGTCACCAGCTTTCACAAATTCACCTGGGCGCACCAGAGGCCGTTGATTGATACATGTATTCTGGTTAGAGCGTTGAAATTTCTGCAAATTATAGATATCCACAACAGAAGGATTTGAGGCTGTTGTTTCTTTAACACGCACAACAATTCGAGTCGCATCAACTTGGTCAACAATACCATCACGTTTTGCAACAACTGTGACACCAGAATCCCGTGCCACAGATTTTTCCATACCAGTCCCAACGAGCGGTGTCTCCGCACGCATTAAAGGAACAGCTTGGCGCTGCATGTTAGAGCCCATCAACGCACGGTTCGCATCGTCATTCTCAAGGAATGGAATCAAGGAAGCCGCAACTGAAACCAGCTGTTTTGGAGAAACGTCAATAAATTGGATGTCACTTGGGGGCGCAATTGTGAATTCACCACCCTTACGACAACTTACGAAATCTTCTAAGAGCTTTCCATCTTTATTCATCGCAGCACTAGCTTGCGCAATAGCGTACCTGCCTTCTTCTGCGGCAGAAAGATAAACAATCTCATCGGTCACAACACCATCAACAACACGACGATAAGGACTTTCAATAAAGCCATACTTATTAACGCGTGCAAAGGTTGCAAGTGAGTTAATTAACCCAATATTCGGCCCTTCAGGCGTTTCAATGGGACAGATACGGCCATAATGCGTCGGATGCACGTCACGTACCTCGAAACCTGCACGATCGCGTGTAAGACCTCCTGGCCCTAAAGCAGAGAGACGACGCTTATGCGTAATTTCGGCAAGTGGATTAACTTGATCCATAAACTGTGAAAGCTGTGAAGAAGCAAAAAATTCTTTTACTGCTCCGGACACAGGCTTTGCATTGATAAGATCATGAGGCATCACAGTGTCGATTTCAACTGAGCTCATTCGTTCACGAATTGCTCTTTCCATTCTTGAAAGTCCCGTACGATATTGATTTTCAAGAAGCTCACCAACTGGTCGTACACGGCGGTTTCCAAGATTATCGATGTCATCAATCTCACCACGACCATCTTTCAACTCAAGAAGAATCTTCACAATAGCAATAATATCTTCTTTACGAAGTGTGCGTATGCTGTCTTCTGTCTCTAATCCTAAACGTGCATTCATTTTTACACGACCAACAGCGGATAGATCAAATCTTTCAAAATCAAAGAAAAGTCCTGAGAATAAAGCTTCCGCACTTTCCAATGTTGGTGGTTCGCCAGGTCGCATTACACGATAAATATCAAGCAATGCTTCTTCTCTCGAATAATTACGATCCGCAGCAAGCGTATTTCTTAAATAGGGTCCTATATGGATATGGTCAATCGCAAGCGTTGTAATGGCCTTAAATCCATTTGAAATAAGATTTTGGATGAGTTGCTCAGTTAATTCTTCACCAGCTTCAATAAAGATTTCACCCGTTTCTTCATTAATAACATCTTCTGCTGCGTAACGACCAATTAAATCATCTGAAGGAACTAAAATTTCGTTAAGACCATCTTCCTTAAATTTCTTAGCCAATCGTGGCGTCATCTTTTCGCCAGCTTCTAAAACAACCTTATTCGTTTTTACATCAATAAGATCATGGGCAAGCTTTCCGCTTTTCCAACGCAGAGGGTCAAAAGGAATTTTCCAGCCTTTGTTATGATGCGTAAAAGTAATCGTCTCATAAAATAATTTTAAAATATCTTCACGCGATAACCCAGCAACTTCTTCTGGAGCAAGAGTTTTACCTTCTTGTTCAGCTTTTTGGCGTTTTTTTGTAGTTTCCTGATTATCAAGCGCCATTAAAAGCGTTGTTGCATGTAATTTTCTACGACGATCAATACGAACATACAATAAGTCTTTAGCATCAAATTCAAAGTCTAACCATGACCCACGGTAAGGGATCACACGACCTGAGAAGAGTAATTTTCCAGAGGCATGCGTCTTTCCACGATCATGATCGAAAAACACTCCAGGGGAACGATGCATTTGAGAAACGATCACGCGCTCAACACCATTGATAATAAAGGTACCATTATCTGTCATGAGAGGAATATCACCCATGTAGACTTCTTGCTCTTTAATATCGCGAATAGAACGAGCGCCTGTATCCTCATCCACATCCCACACAACCAATCTAAAGATAACTTTCAAAGGAGCCGAATACGTCGCTCCTCTTTGACGGCATTCTTCAACATCATATTTTGGCTCATCAAAATCATAATGATAAAATTCCAACTGAGCTTTATCGGCAAAGTCTTTGACTGGGAATACAGAATGAAAAACAGCTTGCAACCCAAGCATCTGCCTTTTTTCAAATGGAATATTTCTTTGTAAAAATGCTTCATACGAATTTTTTTGAAGTTCAATCAAATTCGGCATGGGAGCCACACCGCTTAATTTCTCAAAACTTTTGCGTATACGTTTGCGACCAGCCATAGATAATGCCATATGCCCCTCAATCAGCTAATAAATGTGCAATTTTAGACTTTTTCCATGCGAAAAATTCTATGCCTTCAGCTATAAAAGCTGAATAGCTATAGAAATAGAAAAAAGACTAAATTTGCTCATATATATACGTTAAACTTTATTAATGCAAGTAATACATACGCGATCGGAAAATAGGCCTTTTTTAGAAAAGGTTTTCCGACCGCGTCTTTAATCCAACAAAAAGAACTACTTGAGTTCGACCTTTGCGCCAGCCTTCTCAAGAACATCCTTAATTTTTTGAGCTTCGTCCTTGCTGACGCCTTCTTTAACAGGCTTTGGAGCACCCTCAACAAGATTTTTCGCTTCAACAAGTCCTAAGCCTGTAATTGTGCGTACTTCTTTAATAACGTTAATCTTTTGTGCACCACCATCAACAAGCATGACAGTGAATTCTGTTTGCTCTTCAGCAGCAGCAGCTCCAGCACCAGGTGCAGCAGCAGCAACTGCGACAGGCGCAGCAGCAGAAACACCCCACTTCTCTTCAAGAAGTTTTGCAAGCTCTGCAGCTTCAAGAACGCTTAAACTTGATAAATCATCTACTATTTTTGCTAATTTTTCAGCCATTTGATATCTCCTTTATCTCTTCATAAATCTACTTATAATAATCAGCCTTTTTTGCTGTAAGCCGACACGACGCGTGCAAGCTGACCTGCAGGCGCTTGAACAACACGAGCCAGTTTCCCAGCAGGAGCTTGTAGTATTCCAATGATCTTGCCTCGCAATTCGTCGAGAGAAGGCAATGTTGCCAAAGCATTAAGATCTGCTTTACTAAGGAACTTATCTCCCATCGCACCACAGACAATTTCAAGCTTCTGGTTATCATTGGCAAACTTTACCACGACACGTGCAGCGGCAATTGGATCTGACGAATAAGCTAAAGCTGTTGGACCTTTTAAATGGTCTCCCAACACTTCATAGCTTGTTCCCTTCACAGCCAATTTCGTCAAGGTGTTTTTTGTCACCTTGAATTGGGCGCCCGCTTCGTACATTTTACGACGCAGACCTTGTGACTCATCAACAGTCAACCCTACCTGCCGTGTAACAACAACAAGTCCAGCCTGATCAAGCGCGGATCGCATTGAAGCGATAAAGAGTTCTTTTTCTCTTTTTTCCACGGTTTTCTCCTTCAAGCTTTGCATCACTCCCCATGAGTAATGCTTTTTTAATTCTGCCCGGAAAGAGAAACACGCGATTAAATTCGATTGTGCTTTCTTCCGTCTATGTAGGCGGCAGACCATTAAAAACCAATGTCTACCTACAGTCTCGGACAGAGCATAGAGAGAAGATCTCTCTACTAGGCAACATGAGTTTTACTCATATCACATTTCTATTGAACGGAGGCAAAAGCCTCTTTCAATTTTAACTCGCAAAATTTGCGGGATCAACACGCACAGATGGTCCCATTGTTGAACTTAATGAAATCTTTTTCAAATAAGCTCCTTTGATTCCACTGGGGCGTGCTTTATTAATAACATCCACAAAAACTTTAATATTTTCAACAAGAGCTTTTTCCGTAAAGCTTGCTTTACCAACACCACCGTGTACGATGCCTGCTTTCTCAGCACGATATTCAATTTGCCCCCCTTTTGCCGCCTTAACAGCTTCAGCAACGTTAGGTGTCACTGTCCCAAGCTTAGGATTAGGCATAAGGCCTTTAGGCCCCAAAACCTTACCAAGCTTTCCAACAACAAGCATCATATCAGGCGTTGCAATACAACGGTCGAAATCGATTTCACCTTTTTGAACTTTTTCAGCAAGATCATCAGCACCAACAAAGTCCGCACCAGCAGCCAAAGCTTCCTTCGCTTTTTCGTCTTTTGCGAAAACAGCTACGCGTAAAGTTTTACCCGTTCCATTTGGAAGTTGAACCATTCCGCGCAAGTTTTGATCTGCTTTCCGGGTATCAATATTTAAATTTAAAGCAACTTCAATTGTTTCATCAAATTTCGCAGTTGCGCGTGCTTTAATAACTTTAACAGCTTCCTCAAGAGAATAAGCTGTCATTGCATCTAAATTCTCATAAGCTTTCTTAAGCCTTTTTCCAATTTTTGCCATTGCTTACTCCACCACTTCCAGGCCCATTGATCTTGCAGAACCAATAATCATTTGCATCGCTGCGTCAACTGTTGTTGCATTAAGATCAACCATTTTCTTTTGAGCAATTTCTTTAATTTGAGTCTTTGTTACTTTACCAACCGTTCCTTTCCCTGGAGTCTGAGACCCTTTAGGAAGACCAGCTGCCTTCTTTAAGAAATAACTTACAGGAGGTGTTTTCGTTACAAAGCTGAAAGAACGATCAGAATAAGCCGTAATTACCACAGGGATCGGCATACCTGCTTCAAGTTCTTGTGTCTTAGCATTAAATGCCTTACAAAATTCCATAATGTTTAACCCTCGCTGACCCAAAGCTGGACCAATAGGTGGAGAGGGGTTTGCTTTTCCTGCAGGAACCTGCAGTTTAATGTATCCTTCTATTTTTTTTGCCATAGTATCCTCTATTTATCATTAAAGGGCGCGGTACGGCCTTGGCTTGCCTTCCGCAAAACTGTTCTCCCTTGAGAACGAACTTCTTAAATACTCTTTATTTTAAACTTTTTCAACCTGAGAAAAATCAAGATCAACAGGCGTTGAACGTCCAAAAATACTCACAGAAACTTTTAAGCGTTCTTTTTCTTCATCAATCTCTTCTACAAGCCCTGTAAATGTTGAGAATGGCCCTTCAGAAACACGTACTTGTTCGCCAATCTCAAAGCTCAACTTATGCTTAGGCTTGCCAACTCTTTCTTCAACTTGATTCATCAAGCGTTCGACCTCGAACTTACTTATAGGCGTTGGCTTTCCTTTTCCACCTAAGAAGTTTGTGACCTTTGGCGTATTTTTAATAAGATGCCATGTTTCATCAGAAAGCATCATTTGAACAAGAACATAACCTGGGAAAAATTGCCTCTCTGAGCTAATTTTTTCGCCTTTTTTAATTTCGATTACCTCTTCAGTAGGCACCAAAACTTGAGGAATGCGATCATCAAGACCCTTTTTCAGGGCTTGTTCGCGAATTACCTCAGCAACTTTTTTCTCTGACCCCGAATAAACATGGACTACGTACCAACGAAGCGACTCTGACATGTTAACTATTAATCCTTATCCCAGAATAAGCTGCACAATAAAATGAATGAATCCATCTGCCGCCAAGAAAAACAACGCAGCCAACACAGAGAGAATTATTACCATCATAACGGTGACCATTGTTTCCTTCCGAGTTGGCCAAGTGACCTTCCCAATCTCTTGACGAACCTGGCGGATAAAATTTATCGGACTTGCTTTTGCCATAAGCCTTCTTTCTTAATAAATCCCATAAGATTTTGTTCATTAATTTGGCAGGAGTGGAGGGGATCGAACCCACAGCCTTCGGTTTTGGAGACCGACGCTCTGCCAATTGAGCTACACTCCTAAACAATTGCAGCATCAAAATCAAGGACTTTTTATTTTTTCAACCCTTTGAGGCCAAAGACATCCAAAAAGAATCCTTTAATCTTCAGCCTCAAACCCCTTATTAAGGACTAAGCGAGGATTTTAGTGACGACGCCCGCACCGACTGTCCGGCCACCTTCACGTACCGCAAAGCGTAACCCTTCATCCATCGCAACAGGCGCTATCAACTCTGCCGTCAACTTAATGTTATC
>Ga0209960_1000860_pt1 | contig 52274 bp, 55 predicted proteins | sample ThiBiot_500_plan_2_FD_183947 | JGI IMG/M metagenome (GOLD analysis project Ga0209960, IMG submission 183947) | Wastewater bioreactor microbial communities from Cape Town, South Africa - Thiocy_expt_500_plan (SPAdes) | ecosystem: Engineered > Bioreactor > Thiocyanate-remediating >... | reverse complement strand
TTCCCTCTAAAAAAATTCGAAAAAGCCTTAAGAACAAATAGAACTTAATACTTCTAATTGTCGTTTTAGTAATAGTAATAGTTTCGGACTTATACATGGGATGACCTCCAGTTTTAGGGGGTCAAACTTTACCTGTATTTTCCAATTAATTTATAAAATCTTAATTATAAATTAACGCTTGTAAAAATTATTTTTATATTATTCTTTTGTATTAAGTTAGGTTTAATATGATACATAATAATAATTTATTAAATAAAAATCAGGATTTTGCAGAATTTGCTAATTTTAAAGAGTTACCTATAGAGGTTCAAAGTCGCATCATCTTTTATGCGACAGCCCATCAAAATGTACCTTCGCACAACTTCAAATTAGTAAATAAATTTTATTATCAAAACTATAATGAAATATTTTTTTGGAGTATAAAAAGTGATAGCTTAGATAAGGATAATCTAGCTACTAAAGGATTACATCTCCATCAACTTTGTAAAACATCAAAGCCTATTCAAAAATATTTTCTTTTAGAAGAATTGGAAACAATACCTTTAAAAGATTCTTCTATAATCATTCATAAAATTTTAAGAGAGAATGACACCAAGAGTTTACTGCATTTAATTAAAAATTCAACCTTTGTTCCTGATATACTTATTTTTCATTGGTTAGTTAGTTTGGGAGAAAAAGAAGAGGCGAAGGCTATTTTTAAAAAAAATCCATTTCCGATTGAAAAAAGGGAAGATTGCTTTATTAGATCAATAGAGTATGGGTATTTGCCTATTGCAAACTACTTGCAAGATAAAATTGAATTAAATATAAATCCTTTAGTTTTTATTTCTATCCTAGAAAATAACAATTCTATACCCAAGAAATTAATAGGTGAATTACCCGATCAAATCCTTACATCATATGACAATTTATTGCTAAGGCTGGCTTGTGAGTATGGAGATTTAAATCTAGCGAAGTATTTAATTTCGAAGGTGTGGATTGCAAGTTTTAATGATGAGGCTAATGATGGACTAAGTTCAGGTTATAATTTAATAGAAATAGAAAAAGGGCATTGCAAGTTAGATGGTAAGGCGAAAAATCATGCAGGATTTAGATTAGCCGTTCAAAATGGGCATACGGAAATTGTAAGATATCTGTTGGATAGACGTTTAATGAATCCAGCTCACGACAATAATATTTGTTTAAAAATCGCTTATTTAAATGGTCACAAAGAAATTGTGAACCTTTTGGTGAAAAATAAAAACGTAAATCCCAAAAATGAATCTCTAGAGAAATTACTTGTTTTACATTATGTTACAACTCAGCCTTTCCCCGTTGTTTTAAACAAGCAAAAAAAGTCTATGCCTAAATATGATGAAACAACTTCTTTACTCAATCGGGTAAGTTTAAAAAGTTCAGACTATTTGGAGTTGAAGCAAGGTAATTTTTTTTGGAAAATTTCAGAAAATTTCTTTAAAGGATTTTCACGTCAAAATTATGAAGTTGTTACTATAAATACCCAACTTAAAAAAATTGTACTTATCAAGAAAAATGATGATACAAAACTTGGAAAAAAGATCATCATTACTGCATTTAAAGCATTACTTTGCTTTACAATCATCATACCATTACTTTTACTTTCCATTCGATCGAGTTATAGAAATCAGTTTTCATTTTCGAACGAGGAGGAAAAGTTTGCCAATGTGTAATTTATATCCGATAGATTAACCCTAAATTAATTTTATTATAGATAAATTTAACTATTGATTTTTGACCTGTGATAAAAGTCTGTAAATCTACTTTAAAAATGGTAAGTAATTGTTTTCCACTGGCGTAATCTGGGTTGAGGGTCTCGAAATACCCATCATGTGAGCTTGCCACATCGGCTGCCAAAGATTTAACAAAATGGTTTTTATTATAAACAGTCATTAAAATATAGTCTTTATGATCTTCATAATGTCCAGGACCAGCAATGATATCCGCCACTAGTTTCATTAAGCGTTTATTTTCATCCGTACAAATATAATCTTTACGAGGAAATCTGAATTGATTTTTTTTAGTTACATTATAAGATTTTGGAGTAGCGAAAAAAGCTGCAAAATAGATGTTTTTCATAGGATAGCGCCATATCGTTTTGAAGTAGGAAAGATATGTGACTAACCCAAGTAAGTTGTGTCGTTGAAATTCAGGCTCGACGGCAGCATTGCCTACATAAATGATCACATTATCGCCGTCTAATATCCATTTTACTGAGACAGTTCCTATGAGTTTTTTAGTTTTTTTGCAGTAAAACGTATAAAGTTCGTTTCGGTTTAAAATAGAAGCTAAGAGAAGATCACCTGAAAACTCAAAAAATTTTTCTTCGATATCTAGGACGTCTTTTAATGTTGAGGCTGGAATATTATTACTTCTGACTGATTTATAATAAATATCCATATAATAAACCTCATAAGTCAGTATAGATTTATAATATCAAACAATAAGAATTATTTTAAAATAAATATGTTTTTGAATTAAAAGTTAAAATATCGATAAATTTTTAATAAAATTTATAAAAACCAAAAGAAGCTTAATCAAACATTAATCTTAAAACACTAATCTAACTTTTTTAAATGTAAGCTTTGTTATGGTTAATACATCCTCAGTTATAAACTCCTTTGAAGGTCATTTTTACAACAATAAAACTTGTAAAATAATCTGTAAAACTACTCTGTCTGTTGTGGCACTGGCAAGTGCTATATTTGCAAGTTTAGCCACAATTAAACTTGTTCTGACTGGAAACGTTATCTTTGCAGCAATTACTGGAGTGGCCGCCCTTGCTTGTTTGGTGGTAGTAATAGAAAATATTAAAGAAATCGCCAAAATCTTAAAAAGCACAAGTACAGCTTTTCAAGTTGAAGATGAAGTTAATGTCGAGGTTATCCCAGCACCTGCCCCTTCATTAGTAAAGTTAAGAGATGAGCTAATTCAAAGAGGGGAAGCAGCTGGATTGTTTTGGTGTCACTGTTGTAATAAAATTCGAGAAAAACTTGAAAAAATTCTTTTTACTTTACTTTCCTCGCTTAATTTAGATAAACAAAGCCAAGTAAAATTGCTAAGTGTAGGTTCTGGCGGATTGCTTCAAGATTATGTATTCATTGGTCAGTTATATAAAGCTGGCTATAGAAATATTAGTATTTGTTTAGATGAACCAATTTTGAAAGAAAGTACTCTTAAGGATTTTAGGGAACTTTTTTTAAGTTGGCCAGATTTAACCATACAAATACAACATACACGCGAAATTCCGAAAGACTGCTCTTTTAATCTTTGTTATGCGATCGACTTTGATCCAATACTTAACAACAATGACGCCGATTCGGCCTGGAAAGATTTATTTAAGGCTTTTGCCAATTGTAAAGAAGATGGAATATGCTATATCCAAAAAGATCATTTTACTTTCACTTATAATCCTGTCGATTTTGCAAGGCAAAACAAGTTGGACGAAAGTTTTAAGATAAATTTTTATGGTGATGGATTTACTACTTTTGAAAGTTGCGTTTTTTTTCAAATCATGACAAAGATAGCAGAAGGGGTTAAAAACTTTTCATTATCCTTTTTACCTTTTTCAGTAGCCGAAAAGAAAAACTTGCATTTTAGTCGGTCAGATTGTGTTGTGGAGCACACCAATTATCATGCAAAGTTGAATAAGGAACTGAAAGAAAAAGGATATCAACTAAATTTCGATCTCTTCCAAAAACAATTTGTTGGGCAGTTCAATCAATTTTTAAAAGAGTTCCAACCTTTATTGAATAAATGGCAGGTTAAAATAAATTGGGAAATTGTCAAAGAGTTTCAAAATTTAAAGGATAAAGAATGTGATCTATTCGTCCTAGATTGTGATAAGATAAGCGAGGTTTCTTCCTTTCAAGATTATATTAATCAAGTCTTTTCTATGTTGGATAATAGTCGAGAATTTCAGATTAGTAATTTCAATCAAAGTGGTACAAATCAAAATTTTTTATATCATTGGGCTGATATAACGGGTGGTATTCATTTGGTAAACCAAAATGGTTTAAAAACAGACTTTCTAAGTAGAAAGTGATGGTTTTGTAAATTACTTTCGATAACCAGAATTGTTTTAAAAAAGAGCTAGACGAACAGATGATTGATAGTAATTATAAAAATAATTCAAAATAAATTCACACACTAATTTCATACGATTTACTTTCCATTAATAACAATGCTAAGGAGATGTCTGGTAATTCAGTCACTTCCGCTTTGTTATTAATTAAAGCAAAAAAGCTTCTACTTGATTATTCATAATAGCTAAATGAAGGGGAGTATATCCTTCTTTTAACAGCATTAAATTAGAGCCTTTCTTTACAAGAAGCTCAATACTTGAAGAGTCATTAAGCATTGAGGCAAAATGAGCTAAGGAATATCCTCTTTCATTCTGGATAATGTAGAATATAAAAGCAAATCTTTGACTTTCAGAGAGTGATCATTTCGAAGTTAATAAGCATCTCAAAGAAACTGTTAAAAAAGAAGAGTTTGAAGGGGTATAATTAAAAGTCAAGCTTTCTTTGTGTTTTAATAATATTGAGTATCAATTAAAAAAAACTTCATTGCTTATATTTGTCAAAAAAAAATTATTAATAATTTATATAATCATATAATTTAATTATTGTAATTTGATTAAATTCTACATATTGTAGTTAACTTATTATTATTTTTGTAAATCTAAGGGCTATTTTATGGCAAATATTGTATATCATATTCATGATCTACCATCTTATTCAAAGAACGCATCTGAACTAAAAAAATTTGAAGAAAGTACTGTAGACTTTGGAGGTAAATTTTTGCCAATAAACGTTTCTGTAAAAATTTTTTCTTATTGTAGTTATCAGATTTCTATTTATTCCCAATTTGTTTGTAAAAATTGGTTTGAAAGATTGAATTGGAAAAAGTTAAGTAAAGATGTTGGCTTACATATTGAGCCTCCAGCCTTATCTATCGCAAAAAAAATTTATGATTTGCAATCTATTCATTCAAAAAAAGATCTAGATCAAAATGGAAAAATTAATGTGCACGACTTAAGATTGTTAGAAGAGCAGTTAAAAAATCTAGAATTTAAATCTTTAAGTTATTATCAAACACTTGATTGTTATCATCAAAAAGCAAAAAAATGTGAGGATGTGTATCGTGCTCTAAAAAAAGCTTTCGAAGCTAATTTTAATCTTAGAAAAATAGGTTTGTTATCTCCTAGTTGGCATGAATTAGAATTATTGGCAGATCGTCTTTATAAAGAAATGGATGATCTTTCTTGTTGGCAAATTATCGTTGAAGGAAAACTTGCTGAGGGGGAAGTAAGCGAAAGTATTAAAATGTTGGAAACAAAGTATCTTGAAATTTCTGAAAATAATAGTTTGCATATATATATAAGTGAAGTTGCTTTTTCAATTGCAAAATTTTATTGTTTAGAATGTAACGACTATAAACAAGGTTATGAATTTTTTAAAAAATATTTTTGCGCATTCTCTAAAATTAGTCATAATTTTTTTAAATTATTATTTGACTTAGCAGCACGCGCCAAAGATTTTGCTTTTATAGAAAATGCTATAGATGAATTGGGATATTTTGAAAGTTATACTATTGTGAAACTAATTAAAAAATTAACTTATTGTAAATGTGATAGTGAAGCTAAGAGGCTTTTAAAAAAATACTCTAAAACGATTGATGAGGCTTTATTTTTCTATAATATAATGATAGCAAAATATTTAATTAAAATTTGTGTAACTCTAGGGGAACTTGATAAAGCTTGGAATTTTGCAGAAGCAACACATACGAAAAGTGCTTGGAGGATTCTTAGTGAAGAATGTGAGGCAAAAAACTATGTTGATTTAGCAAAAAAAGCTGTTGAGGAAAAAAACCATCCTAAATATAAAAAACAATTTTAAATTTAAATTAAATGATTTTTGAAAAAATACTGATGATGAATTTAAAAGAAGTACTTCATCAGTACTTGAATAAACTTAATTTAATCTAAATTTAGAGATCTTGTTGCTTTCAAGCTTTCATAGGCTAAACGTAGCTTCTATCTTAAAGGAAGTATCTGTCAAGCTCCCATTAACTTCAACGCATCACGAACAGCAAGTTGTAATATTCCAAGATCCTTAGCTTTAAAACTCTCCTCTAAATATGCATTCGATAAGCAGAAGTATAATTTGAATATTTTAATTTTTCATTAAATTCTAATTATGATTTCTATAACTTTCATGGTCTTATTGAATTTACATTGTTGGATTATATTAATTTTAGGATTTTATGAGTAACTTAAATGATATTGATAGCATTGTGGTTAGTTCTCCTGTCAAGAAAGGTGGCTATGTGGACATAGCTCTAAAGTTACTTTTAAAGATGGAAGAAATGTTTCAAATCTCACAAGTTTGGACATCTGCGCATTGTTTGTAATATAGCCAAGGAAAGTGGGGAGACGAAGATGTTAATGGATCCATTTTTAATAGCTTATTGTTTTGCTGCATTTAATAATAATTTTGTTCCATATCCTTGTTTTTTGAGATCTTCTTCCACCCCACAAAACATCTATGTAAATATCTTCTCATTAAATGTAATGATACCTTCAGTTACAACGGCGTTATCTGGTTCAGTAAGCGTTTAGTTAACGATAACTTTGTACTTAATTCTCTTTTCTTTGAAATTTATACAATTCAATATAGATAGTCTATTATAAATTGAGATAACTTTTCAGCTTGATTCTTCAAGTATCGAAGATAAGGCCTTCACCATGGAATTTTATTTTTTTGGATCTAGACTTTAGTATGAGCCTATTAATTTAGCGTATACCATTGATGTGAGTAAATTTTTTACTCTTGCTTTATTTTCTTGTAAAATCTTTAAAAAGGTCCTTAATCATAATGATATGATATTGCAATTATCGAATAAAATAGGCAAAATAATTATAAGTATTTATTTTTTAACATGTTAAATAATCTTATTCTCAGGTGTGTTTTAATGGTTTCAGTTCTTGAATTTTCTGCAACGCCAACATTTTCGATAGAAAAAAATGATTATAGTTTTGTAGTAGAGCAAGAAATTACCAAGGAGTTTGAAAATAAACTTAAAGGTAGTGCGCAAAAAAGGCCCGTTTTGATTTTAGTTGGTGGATTGCAAGGTTCGGGTAAGTCATCATTAATTAATCGTATTAAACAACTATATGACATCAATGTCATTTCTACTGATTCCATTCGGCACAGTCTTTTTGATAGAGGCATAAAAGTTTCGCCAAAATTTTCAAAGTATGTAAGCAATATATATATTAATCTCGTAAAAAAATCCCTGGCATCTAATTCAAATATTATTATAGATGCTAACTCACATTCTGAACGAATAGCTGAAATGGGTAGATTATTAAAGGAAAATAATAGTAGTAATTATTCAGTAATAAAAATATTTCTAAGTTCGTCAGAGTCAAATTTAAGAAATAGAGTAAAAAATCGAAAACCTACGGTGGGTTGTTACCAAGGCACTGTGAGTGATTTAGAAGCAGCACTTCTATCCACTAAAGTTAATCTAAATGATTATGATTTGGTTGTGGATACAGATAACATAAACGAAAGTAATGTTTTTGAAATGGTTAATGATTTTATTTCTCCTTATTTTAAACTGCAAAATCCTCCATCAAATATTAATAACGATAAAGTGTAATCTTGTTTCATTGATCACTAAATTGTAATACTACAAAATTTTTATAAATAAGCCGAAGTCATCGTTTAGTTCATAGTATGAAAAATCTCAATACGCTGATAAATATATCATTTTTTTGCGGAAGTGAATAGATGATGGTTTTGGTAATTTTTGTAGTTTATCTATGCCTATAGAATTGCTATTTATTTATAAAATATAGATATTTAATTTTTTCTAATCTAATTGATTCTGATTGGAGTGATTTTTTAAAAAATATTAAATAATTAAACTTGCTAAAAAATTGGTAGTTAACTTTTATTCAAAGGCTCGTTTAACAAGATTAAAGAAAATTCCACTAACTCATCTACTGCTCCAGGAGCTATCATTATATTGGTAAAAGGTGGTTTTAATTGCTTGTCATTTAATATACTAGGCTTTACTTCCTTACCATTAACTTTATAAAATAATTGTTTCATTTTTGGAGGGTCGAAAATAGTAAGTTTAGCAGAAAATTCGTCATTAGAAGGAACTAACCTTAATACCATATTAGAACCAGATAGAGAGCTAAGATAAACAGAGAAAGTTTTTTCTAAAAATTTAGGTAATTTAAAATTTATGCTCGCACTGAGAGAACTTCTAGAAAATTTCCCTTTAAAATAAATGTTCACATCTCCATTTGAATTAGATAATATTTTCCAATAGGAACCATTAGGCAAATGTATTTCTCCTAGAAAAATCCCAAACTCAACATCTTTTTTTTGCGCGAAATCAAGAATGGATAATGTATTGTTATGATAGCGTTTATCATTGAGAAGTTCATTCGCTAAAATTAAGTCTCCTTTTGTTTTAGTAATAGCCCATGATAAAGAAACTGACGTTAGAAGTTGTAAGCTAACTTCTGAACTTTCCTGAAAGATTTTTATTAAAGTATCTGCTTCTAATTTACATAATGAATTAAATTGTTCAATATTAAATTCTTGAAAATCTTTTGCTATTTTTTTTATGGCAATATTTTCGACATGTTTAATTCTTAGTTCACATAAGTATAGAGCAATATTACAATCGTTGGAGATTAGTTCTTCTAGTTGAGTAACAACAAAATGGTGTAATTTATCAGAAGATATAAAATCTGCTAATTCTAAGCATTCAATAAGCAGTTCTTCTGTATTGCATACAGGCATCCCAAAGCTTATTTTTTTTAATAATTCTATCGATTCTAAAGAGAACAGTGATAAGTCTACAACTTCTTTAGTATCCTCAAAAATTAATTTTGTATTTGCTCTAGTGTCGTTCGAAAGCCATTTGACTTCGTTAAAAAATAATGAGCAAATTTCTGTACATAAGTTATTTTTGCACAAAATTTTTATATCTTTATTTTTTTTGTCAGAAAAAATTTTTACTCGGTAGGTAGAGTCTAGATTATGATAAAGTTGCTGAATTTTTGTTTGGAGAAATGATTTTATAGTTTGATTATTTTTTGTCTTTGTAAAAATACGGCAAAGAGATTTAATCGTTTTATAAGATTGATTTTCCTCTAATTTTTTAATATTAATTCATTAGAAATAATAAATTGATAAACTTTATTAATATTTATGTCTGATTCTTTACTAAAATTAATTATTGTATTAGTAAATTCATAATTTGCTATATTATTTTCCATGTGGATCTTTTTTAAATAGAATAATAATCATAACTGATAAATGTGATAATTTAAATATAATTTTGAAATTATTAATAATTAATTTATTAAATATAATTGATTTTGGTAAATAGATTGTCCGTTTATTTTCTTAATAAAATCCATTATTATGTAACTTTACCTATTTTTCCAATTTACCAAAAAAATTATAATAAACCTCTTCTTACCTTTCTTTATCGAATTTCATCGCTTTACGTAAAGCTGGGGTAAATTTTTCTATAGAGTGGTCTTCTACTTCATTTAAAGTATTTAATATCTGATTAATCGTTTCTTGAGTATCTCCCCATTTCAATCGTCTAGGGACTTTAGTTTTAAAGAAGAAATCCTCGTCTTTTGTCCAATAGTGATTGATTTGGATTTTGTTAGTAATAACTTCTTTTGTTATTCCAAATAAAAAGGGTTGATAATTTACATCTACTTGTCTAAATCCTAAGCGATAATGGAAATGATGAATACGAGTCATAATAACTAAATCGGGACGTACTATAGATTTTACAAGATAATTTCCACCATAATTTTGACAAGCCTTTAGAATGAACTTTTCAGTTATTAATTCGTTTGGTCTAATTTCTTTAATGTGAGAAGTACCAAACATTTGCCAATTTATTCCAACACCGCCAATTTCATTTCTTTCGTAATCTTTTAAAAAATCAGGAATATTCTTAGCTATTTTTGGCACAATAAATTCATCTACATCGATAATTGCCAACCACTTTACATTGCTTTTAACTCGATTAATAGCGTCTGCATAGGCTTCTCTCTGGCCATGATTTTGAAAATCTGGATCATGCCAATCTTTTAGATCAACAATGCCACTATTGATGTATGGCTTTAATATGTTTAAAAAGTTATCTTGACTTTCATTATTGTATAAATAAAATTTTTCAGCTCCTAAAAGTCGATGATATTCAATCCATTCTTTTAAAAATTTTGCTTCGTTTTGAAAAATTGCACAAACTGCAAAATTGATCGGGTAATTTTTATCTTTTTTTTCTTTAAAAAGGTCTTTAAGGCATGCTCGATCGTAATTTAGCAATGGGAGCTTATTTAAATCAGTAGAACTTATCCAAGATACCTTGAATTCATTTTTGGTCTTTATAGCTTTCATCTCTTTAGCTGTTAATTCTACCTTCATTATATGATAAGTGAACTGCTCTGAGCCATTAATAACAAAAACTCTGCCAAGAGGATTCAAATATTTTTCTTCTATTTGTAAACATAATTGATCAATTAAGATTGATTTTGCGTGGTCAATAGTCTGCTTATCGGGTAAATTTTTTTTTGGCAATTGGAATAAACTTGATTTATCAGTCATAACTAATACCTTCCCTTCAAACGTGATAAAGCACCCAAGGATTTCATATTGAGATTTAAAATCAGATGGAATTTCAAAATAAACTTCAGAAAATAATGTAGTAAAAGCAGCCAAAAAATAAATTATGGAGAAGAGTTTTTTCATATAACAAATTTTTAATAGAATTTTGATAGATCAGAATAACACAAAATGTTTTTAATAAATCAAATTAAAAATGACCGATTTAAAATTGAATTAAACTTTATTTTCAAATTATAATAAGTAATTAATGATTTTATTAAAGTTAATGTTAATAATAATTTTTTAGTAAATAATAAATAATTTACAATTAAATTTATATAAATTAAAAATATCTACTTATAATTAATTTTATATCTAATGTTAAAAAGGAAAAGTAATGAGCACTTCTAATATCAATAGAACTGTATATAATACGTTTCATTTTAATGAATTACCTAAAGACATGGTAATTAATTTTTTTCTTACTTGGATAAAAAAGAATTAGAATCTAATACTCTTGTTAGTAAACAATTTAAAATTTTAACAATAAAAACTGCTGGTTTACAGCAAGCTATTTTTTTTAAAAACATAATTAATAAATTGATAAAGATTATAAAATAAAAAGAAGTATCCAAAAGTAATTGAAGAGCTTTATTCACTTAGAGTCAAATTTTATTAATAAATCTTCTCATTTATTAGATTTAAAGAAAAATTTAGAAGAATCTTGTTTTAATTTAGCTAATATAATTAAAATTATTCCTTATAATGAGCTAGATTTTGAAAAGCTCGTACTAGAAGATGAATTTATATACTGGAATTTTTTTGAAAAATTTATTTCAAATTCATGCTTTTCTTTTACTGGAAGAGAGCTAATTTTACTTACTAGTCGAGATTTGGATTCGAATTGATGATTGACAAGAGAGACTTATCAATTGGTTACATTTTTAATTACTCAATAATATGTAATATTTTTATTTTATGTATAATAATACATATTATTTATTTTTCTTTTATACTAAATGTACTAATAAAAGTTATATACTAACATGAGTTATACAATTATTAATTGTGGTTTGAGTGAGTTAAGTCAAGAAATTAAAAGTAAATTGACTGTCGAAAAAGAATTGTTTTTTCAGAAAAATTCTTTATTATCAGAAGCTGTCAATTTATTGGCTCAAAAAAACTTTCATTTACACTCAACAAGAGAACTTACATTTTATTACAAAGCATTTGAATTTACTAAACTCTGTAAGGCATATAAACATAATTTTTTATTCTTCGGAAATTAGTAATATTGATAAATTAACTAGCAATTTTAATTTATTTATTGATCTCGCACAAAAAAACATAAAACAATCGTTAGAGTTAGTTAGTTGGTATTTATACTATTTTCAAGAAGAAAATAAAAGTAGTATTTTATCTCCATTACTTTCCACAGCTAACCTTTTGAAACAAATTATAAAAAAGACAAATCGTTTTTTAACAGACATAATCATTAAGTTAATAAAGGAAGATCCCAATTTTATCAATAGTTGGTATGAGCGAAAAATTCCTATTGAACAATGGGGAATTAATGAAATAGATCGATTATATCTACAACCTAAAGCAAGGCTTTACGATAGTAAAATTGATCAATATAAAGAACACTTGCCATATCCAAGAAATCAATATGTTTTGGAAAATGGACAATTAGCTAGTGCGTCTATTATTGATTTAACACCATTAGCAAAAGTTCCATTCAAAATGATAGCATCACAAGGACCTATGAAAAGTACTATAGAGATTTTTTGGTCGATGGTTGAAGAATCGCAGAGTAATTGTATTGCTATGGTTACAGATCTTTTAGAAAACGAAGGTCATTCTTCCGAAAAAAAGAAATGTGAACAATACTGGCCAACAAATGTTGGTGAAGATTTGGCTATTAGTAATGATAAAAAGATTATTTATCAGAATCGAACTATTATTGAAAATGTTGGAGAAGAGCAATTGATTCACTCCACTTTTATTTTAATTACAAAATCGGAAGAGCGCGTTATCCATCATTATTGGCTAATAAGGTTGGAAAGATGGAAAAGGTTTTTCAAGCTTTGCTTTGAAAAATCTGTTGCTAGATGAAATGAATCAACGACTGTTAAACCATTCTAATCCACCGATTATTCATTGTGCTGGGGGAGTTGAAAGAACAGGCACTGTAATCGCTTGTTATCTTGTCAAATACTTTATCCAGTCAACTAATTACAATGCTGAAAGCCTAGCTTTCGATCTAACACTTTATTTAAGAAGTCAACGTTCACATCTCTTGCATACTGCTGAACAACAAAAAGTTTTGCGAGAGTTTATTCAATTAACACAAAGTAAATAGAGAAATTTTTATGACATCAATTAATTCTTTATCAATGTATGCATTCCCAGAAGAAATCGTTACCAATGTTTTTTCTAATCTAAATTGTAAGGAGCTATTTCAAACAGGCCTTACTTGTAAAAAATGGCAAAGGATTTCATCTGAAGTTTCGTTATGGAAAAAATATTATGCTATAATAGATTTAGATTATGACAAATCAAACAAAACTGAATGGAAAGAAAAAGTTAAAGTTTTATTAGATCAAGTTAAAGCAAAAACTTTATCTTCAGAAGACTTTAGTAAATTAGTAACTCTTGGTTTAAAAAAGGAAGATGAGCTCGATATATACAAACAGAAAACAAAAAAAGGTGATGAATCTGTAGATGATTATTTCCTGCGTCACTTTATAAAAGAATCCCAACAAAATTGGTGGAGAAGAGCCTTAGATTTTGATTAGTAAACATATTTTATAAGTCTTCGTTTGTAATTGATTTATTATTTAAGGGTTATTAATTTAATTAAATATTTTTACAGCTTATACTAAGCTCACTTTATTCTCGCTGACAGAGGAAATTGCTCCCTCATCAAAAGTCTTCTTCACAATCGGAGTCTATTCAAAATTTGAATCTTATATTAAAAGATTGATTCCTAAGCTTATCTATATTGATAAGCTCAGGTTTTATATTGGCTTTCATTTGTCTATCTATATTTGAAGAGAAACAATAATAGCCTTTGTGAATTAAACTAAAACCTACTCATGAGAAAGTTTGACCCCACTTTTCCGACAATTTTTCAGTCATGTTAGATAGAACAGCTAATCCTAAGATGGTATGCAAAGATAGGTAATAATAATGATCATCTGAGAGGTTTTAATTAATCCAGATGCATCCCAAGTTAATACTGAAACAGGTTCTTTATTTTAGGATAGGAAGCTGTTTGCTTAGTTAGTAAAAAATAAGATCGTTTTTTCTAAATGAACTTTATCATTCTATCGAAGACACCTTCATAGTATATTTCATCTCAAATAGTTGAGGAGTCACTCCCATTAATTGCATTTCCCTTCATTATCTTGGAAACATATATCATCAACAAAAGTATCACTTCTACACTCCTTTCAGGAATCTTTGCAATTTAGGATACTGTCCATCTTGACTAAAACAATCGCTCTTAGAAGCCGATTCAATAATTTTCCCATCTTCCATCAAAAAAACAATTGTCTTCCGAGTTGCTCGACAAGATTAACGTCATGTGTTGTTAGCAAAAATTATTCTTTATTTCTTCTGCAATTTGTCGCAATTTCTCCGAGGGTTAGATGGGGCGACTTCCAGGTCGATATAAAAATTCTTTGGTTCGTAATTATGAATTTTCTCATCATCTTGCTTTCAAGGCACTACATGTAAGTGAAATGAGGGACACTTTGCCAAGCGAGCTGATCCATGTTCCTTGCAAAATTAAAACCTCGGAATGAAAGTTTTTTTTTAATGCTTGGTAGACTTGACGTTGCAAATCTAAAATAGCTTGCCATTCAAGGCCTACTATAATGCTACTTTTTTTAACGTAAGCGAATAAGTGATTTGATGCTAGATTGCTAGTAAATTTACTAATACGATAGTTTAAAAGATTATTGCCAAGCTTTTTATAGAATTTAAAAATAAATTTCCAAAGAGAATTTGATAATAATAAAAAATATACATTGAAAGCACACCAATTAATTGGTGTGCGGCAACACGCTTACTTCTTTGAGAAAATTCTGTTTATCACTATCTCAGCAGATTCTGCTTCCCATCCCAAACTAGAAGTACTATACTCTTCAAAATGTTTTATAACACTATCTGCCTTCCAATTAGTACCTGGGTTAATCTTATCCTTAGATATACTACAGACGATTGAGCAGATTTCAAAACTTGAGAGATGAGTAACTGTTCTTCCATCTTTTAAAGTAACAGTAGATTTATGTCCACATGGCCATGATTCTTGACAGCGAGGATCAATAACGATTCGATCAATATCATTCAAATTAATCATAAAATCCTAATAAAATTAATATATTTTAGATTGTTTTTTGATATGCATTATTCATTATGTAAAATAAAGCATTACTTATTTGAAGAATTTATCAAAAATATTGACATAACACAATTAGTTTTTGTAAATGAATAGTAAAAAAACTTATGTTTTTTTTCTAAAAGTATTTAAGTCTATTAAAAATTTAATGAAAGCAAAAGCTTATAATTAGAAAATTCTTTTGCGAGGTTTGTGCATGATATGGCAAACTTTTATGATTTATTTAGTTCACTTATAAAAAAATGAACGAGCTTTTTTAATTTATTTTTCTCTCAACAATGAAGAAAACTTTTGGATACTTTTACATAACCTTCTTGCAAATATTTAATTTACCGTAAACAATATTAAGATTCTCTAATTATTTTTATACTAAAGAAGAATTCTTAAATCCTAGACGTTTATCAGCTTCCAATAATGTTATATATATTTGCATCAAATATTTGCGTTGGCAATAATCACGCCCCTCGTAATGACAATCAAAATATTCAACAGGAATCATTTTGAAGCGTTCTTCAAATTTTTTTCTAAAAGCAAGATATTTATTATGATTTAAAAAATATTTGATTATTAAATCCAATTCTTCTGAATAATCATCTGGATATACTATTTTTTCCATTAAAGTCTTTTCAAAGTCATCAATAAATTCGGCTGAACCTTGATAGATTTTATCAAGAACGTTATCTAAATCATGGGATGTTTTTTTTTCTTTGCTCATTTGTAAGGAATATTTAAGCGAATGCATAAAATCTATGGCTAAATGATGTTCACATTGCCTACATGATTTTTCTATACTATACATCCAAGCACTACTATATCCAAGACAACTCGAATCTTTATTACAAAATTTTGCTCGTTGGGGTTCTTTTGACCATTTCCACCCTTGCTTTAAAAGATCTGCTATTTGATCATAATTTTTCTCTAGAATAGCTTTTGCTATAGGGGTTGTTTTTAAATTGGAAGAATTTGCTCCATAACTATAAAGATGATTTGTATTAGTGCAAAAAACTCTTTTTATAGTAAGTTTAAAAATTATATTTTGCACTTTAGTTTTATTAAATAAATTGTAACACAAATTCATCATAAAATATTCCTTTTAAGCTTATTAAGCTAAATTACTTTAAGATCGTGCTAGGTTTTTTATAGAGGTAATTTAATTAATTATTTTTTTCATAATTTTTTAACTCCTTTTAACAGACCTTTTTTTGTAACCATTTCAGCGATATAGGTGATGCTATCTAATGAACGATTTGCATCTTCACGATTGATATTGTATTGAACTTCTAAATTATCTAATAATTCTTCTTTAATGTGTGTAATTTCAGGAGGTATAGAGGAATGAATTTTTTCGCCAGCTTTACTACAAAGATTTTTTGTTATTTCAGAAGTATTACAAATTAATTCAATTCCTTTGTAAAGAGATCGAATGGGAATGCTTGCAATGTCAAGGAGTAACAAACCATCTTCGATATCTTGTTTTATGGCATTTTTTTCTATAGTTTGTAATAAAGAGGCATTTTCTTTTCTTTCCTCAATTGATGCGGATGTATTTTGCCATTGAGCAAATGAATCCTGAAATGTTTTAAAAGATTCTTGCTGTATCTTTAAAATATTTAGCTGCGTTTCGAATAGAGGAAAAGAGGAAATTTTATTGGTTGAAAGTGTGTTTAGGGTGCTCGATAGTTGGCTTTTTTGAGCTTGGACTTTTTTTTCCTTTTCCAATTCTATATCGTTAAATAATGGTTCTTGCTCGTTATTATTGTTTTTTGAAGCGTTTGTTGAATTAATTGTAAAACTCATAAATTATAATCCTAGTTCTATAAGGGCAAATGTTCTTTTGGCGTCAGCTATAAATTCATCTTTTCTTAAAATTTTAAAACCATTGACTAATACACTCTTTTAAAGAATGAAATTCAGGATCCCAGTGATAAGCAATTTTTTATACCCGTTCTTTTTTGCAAAATGTTGTACGACTTCTAGCATAATCGACAATCTTTCTAATCTATAAATAAAAAGACAATTGCGAAAGGTCACCTAGAAACTCTTTTTTATTTTTTCTTTTTGCAAAACGAAAAAATCAAACATGATTGTAATAATTGAAGTAAAAAGTCCTGTTTAATTGATTCTTCTGGCAATATCTTTGACTTCATCCGTATCTTAATCATGATATAGTCTTAGCTGCTTTAAATTTTAACAGGATATTGCCAAAAAAAGTTTTATAGTAAAAAAATTATCTCTCACTAATAATGTTTCTAACAACTTTTTATTTTCACTTACAAAAAAAATGCCAGAATACAGATTCTTTCTCCATAGAGGTATAATTTTTTTATAAAAAGCTATTACTATTCATCAACAGGAAATGGAATGGCCATATCAGAAATTAGATTGTTGTCAATATTATATCTATTTTCATAAGGTTTGAGTCCTAAAGCTTTATCAAAAGCTTTATGTACTTCACTCTTTACTACATCTAATGCTTCATCAACCTGATTTAAACATTTATCCCAAACAGCGGTTTCCTCGTCAAAACTACAATCACATTCATCGCAATAATAATATTCATTTAGACTAAACGCTTCGTCTTGACTTAAAACTTTATCCATGAAAGAAGTTGTAGCACTAAAAAAATCCTTGACCTCATCCAGTTTTTCAGACGCAATACTTTTTACATGGCTAGAAGCTGTATCAAAAAAGGATACTTTTTTATCAGTGGTTAAAGAATGTCTAAGGTTTGTTGCCATGGGAATAGAAGAAGAAAAATTCGCTGTAAATGTTTCAAAAGTAGCTTTTTGCTCTTGTAGCGAGCTCAACTGACTATTAAATAAGGTGTCAGAGGAGATTTTTTGGGTGCTAAGATGTTTTAAGCAAAGGCGAAGCTGTCCTTTTTGCCTTTGCACTATCAGATTTTTTTCTTGGCTCAAGTCTAAATTTGGTTGGTAGTCTGGAAGTTCAAGAGTAGCCGTTTCTAGTAAATTAGTAGAGGGTAGCGTAGTTTGAGGACTAAATGAAAGGAAAGATGTTTCTAGTGTTGATCCCATATTAATTACTCATTGTCTTTTTTTGCTTTAGCACATTGTTTTAAAGTGTTAACTGTGTGTACATGAAGTTTATAAATATCTTCTGGGGGAAGTGAAAATTGCAAAGGTTGAATTAATTCTGATACTTTCACATGAAGTCCAGCCCCTAGTAATTCTTTATCGGTAAACTCTTTCGCAACATGTTTAATGGCTTTTTCATAAATATAAGTCAAAATCATTGTAGAGTCATTTTTAATGGAGTTTTTCGCTAAACAATTTCTAAGGTCATTTTCTGCAGGAAATTTGTAAAGAGTGGATTCTCGTAAATCTTCTTTTAAAGATTGCATAACAGTTTCATGATTAGATTGATTTGTAGCAAATATGTCTACACTCATTATTGTTTCTTTAACCTTATCCATAGCTTTAGCAAAAAAAGAGGGAGTTTCATCTGCTGCCAAATGATCAATTGCTATAGGTGTTATTTCATCTTCTAACCAACTTTCTAAAGTTTCGTCAGGTGAAGGTAAATGTAAACGTTGCGGTTTACAGACATCGGAGCATTTTGACTTATAAGATTGAAAGGTCAATTGTTTTTCTTTTATTTGATTTTGATGTGTGGTAAAGATATTTTGAGAAGAAATCTGATTTGTGCTTAAAGCAGTTAAACAAGCATAAAGCTGTCCTTTTTGTTTTCTGAGAATACTTTGTTTATCTGTAATGTTATGTTCCTCTTTAGCTTCTGGAAAAATATCATTTCCTGTAGGTAATGAATAGCAAGCCTGTAATGTCATTGTAAAAGTTATTTCAGAAGACATATTGTTCCTGGTTTAAGTTTAGTTAAATTATTTTGGAATAGGAATCGGTTTAGATATTGTATGTTTAGAAAGAGTACTGAAATCTAAAGTTTCTACTTCTTGTGCTGTTCTACGGACTGCTTCAAAAACTGGCTTAGTGTGTATGTTGGTTGGGATTCTATTAAAATAGTCAGCTCGCTTTTTGTTTGCAAAATCTAATTTATGTTTATACGAATCAGGAGATAAACCGTCTTCAAGGGGTAATGGATCTAATTTATCCCAATTTTGTTTTTCCAAATCAATGATCATCTTATCTATGCCTAAAATTTTATTTTTTAAGCTTTCTACTTGAGTTAGTAGCAAATCGATTGTTTGGTCTTTGGATTGAATAACTTCGTCTTTAGACACAATCACAATATCTTTACCTTGAAGATTTGTTTGTAAAGTTTGATTTTCTTTTTTTAAAGCTTCTATTAGATCCAAGTCTGTTTTTTGCTTTCCTTTTATAGTTTCGATATTGCTTTGTAGCAAATGACTCGTTTTTGCAAGAGTGGCTTGAAGTTGATCAAGAGCCTCTCCCTTTTCTTGAATGTGTACTCCTTCAATTTGCTGAAGAAGAGTTTTTTCTTGATTTGTAAATGATTTGATCATGAGTTTTTGTTAGTTAAATTTTGAATGTATAATTTAAGGTGGCGCCAATGCTGCCAGCTTTCAATGAGAAACCTGTGCTTGCAAGAATATGTGAACCAATCATACAGCCTGCTGCAACCCCGCAAACCTTCAACAATCCTTTAAAAAAACCTTTTTTTCTTTTTTTGGCTTGTTTTCTTAAATTGTTATGAGCTATCTGCAAATGGATAAGCTCCACTTTTAGCTCCTCAGTCTTTTTGTCTAAAACGATTAATCGTTGTTTTAAAAGTTCATTCTCTTCTTCAATTTCTTTAATTTCATTAGCAATTTTGACTGTTACTTGTTTTACGATATCTTCTAATAGCTTTTTTTGTTCATCGGAAGATAGTTTTAACAACTCTAATTTTTCAAAATAGGGGAGAAGTTGATTCGTAATATTTTGTCTTTCTTCTGCTAAAAGGCGTAAATTGTTATTCATGCTAGCAGTTAAATTGCTAAGGGTAAGATTGGCTTGTGCAATTGTATTTTGTACTGCAAGCGATAATGAACTTTGTTGTAAAGCTATAATTCTTTTGCCCATCTTTGTCGGTAAGATGGGAGCGCATCTGTTGCTGAGTAAACCATCATAAATTTCTTGAATATCAGGATCTGGATGCCAGGCATTATGATCGGCTAACCATTTTACAAAATAAGAAGCAATAAAATGATCCTCTAAAGAGGTAACAGGTTGCCAATCTTTTAGCCTTTCTAATTCATTTTTAACTTCCTCACTTTGAAAAAAATAAAAGGTAACGGTTAAAGATATTCGGCTGTATGTTTTGCCATCATTGCCTATAAAACATTCTTGATCTAAAGGGCATGTTAAAATAGGGTCGATTAAATAGTCTTTTAATAGTGCTATTCTATTTTCTAAAACCCTTGATAATGTTTCTTCTCTTAACTTTAAGCTTTTTTCAAAATCATCTGCCCAAGTTTTTAATAGAAGGGTCAATTCGTCGTTGAAATGAGAATAAGTTTTAAATAATGCTTTCATAGATTGCAGCTCTATTTGCAACTTTTGCAATTCTCCTTGCTCTATTCTTCTTGGAGCTGTTTCTATGAGAGTTAGTTGGGTTGATAAGGGGGAAAAGTTTGAATTCATAAGGTTTTTTTGTTTCTTCTTTCAATAAATCGATTCGTGCTATCTAAAAGAGAATTTTCTAAACCATAGGTTTGAGCGCCATATTTTTTTAAGGTGTGTGTCATTTTAGTCACTTCTGTTCTTAAGTAATTAGCTTGCTGGATTTGCTTGCTAATATTTGAGATTACCGTTTCAACATTTTCCTTAAGGCGCGTATTATCTTTTTTCACTTGAGCTAACTGACCTAATAAAATCATTGTCGCCGGAGTAATGTCTAGAGAGGAATTTGTCTTGATATTTTGAAAGAGGCTTTGAATAATTTTTATATCTTCTTCCGTATCTATCTTGAGTGCATTTACAAGTTCATTCACACAGTTACTAGCAATGCTTAAACTTTTATTCGTTAATTCTTCTAAAGCTTTGTTTTGCTCATGGGCAAATCCTTCCTGTAAACCAATTTCTGTTCTTTGCACTAATTGATCAATTCTACTTGTTGGTTCCATCTAAATTTTTTTTAATAACCTTTTTATATTGTTTTGTTGTTTTTTGAAAAGTTCTTCTAATGGCAAAATGGTTTGCCCCATATCAGCAAACGTTTGATTATTAGCTAAATTTTGTAAGGAAACTTGATCGACTTTTTCTTTTAAGAGCATGAATTTTTTTATAGCTTCTTGATTACTAAGATTGGCATCATTTTGAATAGAAACCAATTCTAACTGCAATTGTTCACACGTGTTTTTTGCGGCAACATGTGTCTCTTTTCCTATTTCTTCAGCTTTTTGCAAAAATTGGTAAAGCGTTTGCTTTATTTTACCTATTAAGTTGTGAAAGATTTTTTCTTTGAAGTCTGCGTTTTTTTGACTTTCAAGAACTAATTCAATCATTTTGTCAATTGGAAGTGTGAAAAAGAAATCTTTTAAAAAAAAAGTATATTCATCCTGGAGTTTTAAAATATCTTCTTGTGTTTTCTGCTGGCCAGAATAGTGCCAAAAATGTTTGGTGAAGCAATCAAAAACGAAATGACATAGTTTATGCGCTTTTTCAAGGTTGTCTCTATCTTGATCGTTTAATTTAAGTTGCTCAACTTCTTCGATCCACTCATCAATATTTTTTCTATCTTCACTAAAAAGTTGAAGCTTTTGCAGTTTTTTAAAAAAGGAGAGGAGGTTAAATTGAAAATTTTTGGGTATATAGTATTTTTCTACTTCTTGTTTATTACAATAAGTCTCTAAAAGATGAAGTAAATACTCTTGCGCTTGTTTAGCTTCTAGTGGTTTTAAAACAGTGAAAATAAAATTTAAACTAGATGTAATTAATCGTTGTGAATCATTAACTTGGGCTAATATTTTTCTTTTTTCTTCTAGCAAAAGGGTAGCTTGTTGAGGATAGTCGTTTTGCAGAATTTCAAAGTAAGTATTGAGCTCCTGCTCTATTTTTCTATCAATTGAAACAAGAGTAATTACCTTAGTTGTATTTATAATTTGCGTAGTCATCTATTCACCTACAGAATTGTGCATCCACCGCCGCCTCCACCGCCACCATTGTCTCTAGAATGGAGTTGCTGACTTAAATGTGCGTTAGCATTCGCTAAGTTTTGATTTTTTACCTCTAGATTTGCGATAACAACGTTTTTTACAGTATTGTCTTCAGCTAATTGTTTAACTTGTCCACTAATTACGGCTATATCCTTAGCAAGGACTTCATTGATAGCTTGTCTTTGCTTAATTTCTTTGGTCAAAACTTCAGTTGTTTCTTCAAAATCCGTTTTCATTGTTGCTAAGAGAGTATTATTGTTAGCAATGCTTATTTGCGTTTGTTCTTCACATGTTTTTTTTGTTTGCTCCATGCTTAGAATTAATTCAGATAAAATAGCTAACTGTTTTTCCGCTTCCTCTTGCCTGCAAGCAAGCTGTTTTTTTTCCTCATTAGTCTTTAAGATCATTTCATATAAGCCTTTCCAAAAAATATCTCTTAACTGAAAAGGTAACTTATTTCTCCAGTCTATGATTTCTTGGGCAAGTTCATGAGACATTGCTTCTTTTATTTTATGTTCTGTTAAAAAAGGTGTGGATATGGTTTTATCAAGTAAATCTGTCACTTGATTTTTATTCCAAGTGTGTTCATCGTTCAAAAGTTGTGGCTCGGTTAAAAGCTCGCCATTAAGATCAGACGTAAGTATTTTAGCACTCATTTCTGCAATTAAATCCATGACCTTTTTTGCTTCAAAATTGTATAATTGTTCTTTAAAACGAGTATGCCATTCATTCAATTTTATCGATAAAGGATCTTGCCAATTGATATATTTATCAAAAATCTTATCTAACTCGTCTGTTAAGTAATGCAGACTAAATTTTTGACCAAACACTTCAATGTCAAGGTTTTGGGTTTTAACGGAAAGTGACATATGTTAATACCTAATAATTATATTTTTTCAAAAATGCTTTAATTCTATTTTCCATTGATAAGGGTTGCTTTCATGCTATAATGAAAGCTGCAAGTCTTTTTGGTGTTGTTATTTATAAGTCAATGACATTTTCCCAGTTATTGTAGGTTTGTATTTATACGTTAACGACATCTTTCCTGTTATTGTAGGCTTATATCCATAAGATAGAGACATACGAGAATTCTTTGATTTTTGAACAGGAGTATTAACTTGTACTTGTTTTGCTTTTTGCGCTTCTTGTTGCTTTTTTTCTTCTAGCATCTTTTTTTGCTTTAGCTCTGCTTCTTTTCTTTGCTTTTCTTGCAATGTCTTTTGTTCTAATTCTTTTCGCTTAAGCTTAAGTTCAGCTTCTGCTTTATTCTTTTTTTCTTGTTCTGATGCGATAAACAATTGATTATTTGCTAGTTGCTGATTTTGTAATTCGTTTTGCACTTGTAAGGTTTTGATAAGACCTTGCTGAGATTCTTCTTTTATTTGACAAGTTTCTTTATTAGCAGCTAGGTTGGCTTTCAAAGTGCTATTTTCGTTTTCTAATGCAGCAATTCTATCTAATAGAGCTTTTTGTGTTTCTTGAGCGGTTTTTGCTAGAATAGTAACCTTGTCAACAACTTGATCTAAGGTTTGGCTGCGCTGATCTAAGGCATCTGCCTTTTCAGTCAAACGAATTCGTTCTAGATTTAATAATACGATTTGTTCTTGATTGCTATAATTTTGATTAGTTGCTAATGCGTCCATAACAATTACTTTAATTTATTATTAGTAATATTTTTGTTAAAAAGATAATATAGCAAAAAATATTATTCAATAAGCTTTTTTGGTATAGTTAACCTAAAAAAAATAAAATATTTTGCAATATATAGTTAAATCAAAAGTAATATGATTACTATTCAGAGTCAGGAAACGAAATATGCAGCCTATTCAAAAACCATTCTTAAACAATTACAATAATAGTTTTTACACTATTAAAAATGATGTCATTGAAAATGCAAAAAAAGAATTTGCTAATCATGAATTAGCTTCTGATATTATTAACGAAATAGTTCATATTTTAAATACCTATGATGGTAATAGTTTGTATTTATCAGAAGTGGTTGTCTTAGGGAAAAGTATGATAATTGATCAGATTGCAGAAGAATTTATAAAACGACAATCGAAAACCTATGGTTTTAACTATAGCTATTGTTAAAAAATTGCTAACTTAAATTAAATAAATTTCCTTATTAAATGTCTATTTCCACGCTGTAACAATAGTGGCTTTACCTCCTTTTACAGTTGTAGAATAACTTGATTTCTTTACAAACCCTGTTTTGGTGGTGCGTGCCGCTAATTCCTTGGCTTTTAATTCTTCAGCTTTTTGTTTCCCTTCTTGTAATCTTTTTTGCTTTAATTCTTCTTTTTTTCTTTTTACTTCATGGTCAATTTTTAGCTTGAGTTCTTCTTTTGTTAGCTTAAGCTCATTCGCAATTTTAATTTTTTCTTCTTGTTCTAGCTTAATTATACTGAGATTATTTGTAATTTGTTGATTCTGCAATTCGTTTTGTACTTGCAAAGTTTCGATTTGTTCTAGCAAAGATTTTACTTTTATCTGGTAAGTTTCTTGATTATTGGTAAGATTTGCTTTCAAAGTACTATTTTCGTTTTCTAGTGCAGCAATTCTATCTAATAGAGCTTTTTGTGTTTCTTGAGCGGTTTTTGCTAGAATTTTCACTTTGTTAACCACTTGATCTAAGGTTTGACTACGCTGATCTAAGGCATCTGCCTTTTCATTTAAATGAATTCGCTCTTGATTTAATAATAAGATTTGTTCTTGATTGCTATAGTTTTGGTTTGTTGCTAATGGGTTCATGTCAATTACTTTAATTAGTCATTTGTAATATTTTGGTTAAAAAGATAGTATAGCAAAAAATTAATAATCAATAAGGTTTTCTGTTCCTTTTTATAAATTATAATAACCTCTGTGAAATAAGTTGCAACTATAGCTTAATAAAAAAATAAATATAAATTGCCATTTAAAATCAGGAAAAAAATATGCAGCCGGTTCAAATGCCATTTCCAAGTAATTACAATAATAGTTTTTTTGCTATTAAAAATAATATCATTGAAAAAGCAAAAAAAACATTTTATAACTATGATTTGAAGACGATATTTTAGGCGAGATCAAGGTTATTCTTAATACTTACGACGTTCAAAAAGTATATCTAGATAGATCTGAAATTTTTTTAGATCCTAATGAAGTTAGAAAATATAAAATAATTGACGATTGTGTTTTACAATTTATCAAAGATGAATCAAAAATATATCATTTTTCCTGGAGAATTGAACATTAATATAGAAACTTGCTATGCAATCAAAATTAAATTTTCTACTTTCATTAGCTTTTTCTAACATTGTAAATATAATTGAATAATTCTTTAAATGAAGAACAATTACAAATGTATTTAAAAGTAATTTATTACCAGATGTTAAAAGTAGCATTATTTAAAGAAAAAAACACTTTTAAATGTTAGCTTTAAGTTTTAGGAAAAATAAATCGTGTTAGTTCTTCAATAGTATTTGCAGGTCAGACTTTGATTGAAATAGTTTGTATCTACTAGAAGTTGTTTTAAAAGTATGTTTTAGAAGTAACCAAGTTGTCATAGACTTTATAAAACCATAATCAAAACCTAGTTTAATTATTGCTATAATTAAAGAATTTTAGTTCATTTATGTCCACCATTGATACTGCCGAAGGACAGAGGTGGACACAGTGGATGAAAAAATGAGCAAAATAAAAGACTTGTCTTTCTTTTAAAATTGATAACCTAATCCTCCCCCAAAGGTAAATCCACCAATTTGAATATTTCTTGTGTATATGCGGGAATTTCCACTGTGAAAATGAGTCTTAGCGTAAGAATATTCTCCAAAAACATCGATTGATAATTGGTCACATAATAGGAATTGAAGCCCTGTATTGACAAAAAAACCAACCCCACTTTTTGAGTTGTTTTTATTAACGTAGGAAGAACGGTTGTGTTGGTGAATATAGAACACACGAGGGCCGATAGCAAAATAATATTGCATATTTTCATTTATAGCATATATAGGCTTTATACCAATATTTACAGGAACAGACCAGAAAGACGTTCTTTGATGTCCATTGATAGATCTGCCTGATTTATGAAAATATTCTATTGCGCAATAGGCATCTAAGCTCCATTTACTCAAATTCCAAACCGGATAAGAGGCGCACAATTGAATATCGAAGCCCCCTTTATTATAGATCTTACGCATTTTAGAGTTGGAGAAAAAGTAATAACCGGTTTTGACCTCTAAGGATGGCTCAGAAATATACCTGAAAGGTACTGATTCTTGGATTAGCTCTTCACAAAAATTTTGAGCCATTAATCTCGTTGATGAAAAAGCCAATAAAATAAAAAAAAGATTTTTGAACCTAGATAGTCGTTTCATTATTTTGTGTCCTTAGGTGTAATGGTAACAGTGACGGGAGAGCTTTCGTTTCCTATTGAATCAAAAGCTGTAACTGCATAGATATAGGAAGCTCCTTTCTTTCTACTATGGTCTTTATAGGAAAAGGTCTTGGCATCTACCACTGCAATTTTCTTTTCGTTGCGATAAATAAAATAACCAATAACTTGAGGCGATGGACTAGGTGTCCATTTTAATTGATTATATAGTTCATATTCTAATCCAAAATCATTTTTCTTTTGTTTACCCAAAAGATTCGATGGAGGGGCTAAAACGCCAGGAGGAGGAGGTGGTGGGGGAGGAGATGGGGGTGAAGGAGGTGGAGGTGGCGGTGGGTAACCTAAAAAATTCAACTGTACGAAAGTTGGATTCACAATTGGCAAATAGGAAAGCGTATAATTGGGTATCGGTCCTGAAAATGTCACGAAATCGAACGTACCAGTGATTGCAGATGAGGTGAGTAAAGTGTATGTTCCGGGTTGAACATTTGGATCTAAATCGATCTGTAAAGTACCAGCTAAAGATGCTGGTCCATTAACAGCTACAACAGATGGCGTGCTAGTAGAATCGATAGTGCTTTGAACAAGGCTACCAAGGGTATTGGTGCTTGGGTTAGCCGGATTTAAAATCAAGCTACCTAAAGTAAGTGTTCCAGCGACATCTGGAAAAATGGTTCCTGAGTTAACAAAAACATCTCCAGTCAAAGTCCCACTTCCACTTAAAGTACCTCTTTGAGGGCTAAATCCAATATTTCTACAAACATAAACAGGCGCTTGATTAATGACTCCATTCACTTTAAAATTGGCATTATTAATAAGTATATTGCCTTGATAATTAGTTGTCCCATTGTAAACTATCGTTCCGTTGCCTTTGACTTGGACACTTGTTCCCCCTAAACCAAAAACTTTGTCATCGGTAAAGGCAACTTGGGAACCAAGTGTCAAAAGATCATTCGTATCTTGTGCAACAAGTGACAAAGTAGATCCTGTGCGTAAGAAAATGCTATTTCCAACAGCCGATCCATCTTGCCCATCAGAAGCTCCTGGACCTCCAGTACCATGAATTCCAGCTACGCTAGTATTATTTGTGGAATTAAAAGTAGTTGGGATTCCTGCAAAGGCTTGTATGGTAAAATTTAAGCTGCTATCGACAAAAATAGCGCCTCCGAGACCGCTTCCGCCGCCTCCACCACCACCTCCAAAGCCTGCTCCAAAATTAGTGGACCCGTTTCCTCCAGTACCACCTCCGAGAAATCCAAAATCTAATCCTCCAAGGCTTAAGGAGCCATTCGATGGTCCTCCACCGCCACCGCCACCACCGCCTAAAGAGTTTCCCCCTTCAGCAGAAATAAAACCAAATGAATCTGCACCGCCACCGCCACCTCCGCCACCGATGCCTCCGGAGCCTCCTTTTACGGTATAAGATGGGTCAGCAGCACCAGTGCCAGCTCCTCCTCCACCTCCACCGCCATATCCGCCGCTTCCAGCTTGTCCATCAATGCTGTTTGAGGCAAATGTTAGAACAACGCCGGCACCTCCGCCTCCGCCTCCATCCCCTCCATTGCCACCGGAGGGGGTAACGCCTCCGCCTGGGGGTAAATTGCCTAAGGCTATTAAACCGTTAGTTCCAGAGCTTCCTCCTCCACCGCCGCCTGAGTCGGCAGATCCACTATTAGCGTCCCCACCGCCACCTCCGCCGGCATTGTTTCCACCACTACTCCCTCCAGCTCCAGTACCTGCGATAATGGCAAGACCATACCCATTTCCGTTTAAGCCTATACCTTGATCTGGACCGCCATGACCTAAATTCGTAAGTAGCCCTATGGTAGCGCGAGATCCAATTCCACCACCTCCACCGCCTCCGCCTCCAAGTACATCAGCGGAAGAAAAGTTTACGTCTCCACCGTTTCCACCAAAACCTCCACCACCACCTCCTCCCGTGCTTCCAGTTGTTACAATAGAACCGCCATTGCCGCTAAAGCCTCCGCCACCTCCTCCACCTTCATCGCCAGTAGAAGCAGATCCTATATAGCTACCTCCATTTCCTCCAATGGCAGAACAGTTATCAATGGCAACATTTAGCAAAGTAATCGATGGGTTTGAGCCAAATAAAAAAGATTGAGGTGCATAAATCGCGCCTCCGGCGCCCATACCGCCACCTCCACCTGAAATTCCGTCCCCTCCATTCCCACCTTTATTGGAAAAATTTTGAAACACGATGTTTTGGATGGTTACATTTCCAATAGGTATAAAAAAACCGCTATAAGTGCCATTACCATCAAGTGTGACAGTAAGAATAGATCCAGGATTGCCTATCGTGATGTTTACAGGATTTGCAGAATTATTGATGATGGGCAAAATTCCATTGATTTGAATTGTCATGGGGAAGGCAAATACTATCGCATAATCATCGGGCGTTACATTTAAATTTTGATTCATCGAGTTCAAGCAGTACCTAAGATCGCCAACTTCTCCAATTCCACCCGGATTATTATCGGAGCTTAATGTCACATTTAGTGTTGTTAAAGCAAATAAAGAACGAGTAAAAAGTAGGAAAAACGTTAAAAATCTGAGCATGATTGACCCTTAAAAAATTTTTTTACATCCTAGCTTTTGTATAGGAATTATTCAATCTTTTAAGTTTGGCAAAGGGGTTAATTCAATTTTTTTTTGTTCAAAGTAAGGCCTCATAGCAAACGCTATTGTTGCATAACGGGTATTGCCACTTTGTGTGACAATGTGTGGAGTTGGATAAATGGAAAATTCAGTTAAAAGGGCTCCTGGAATAAGTAAGTTTGAGCTTTGATTTGGTAATTGAGAAAACTCTCTTAAAGGAGATGTAAAATCCTCTTTAAGGTAGGAAGTTTTATAGGGAGATAAGAGGAGTGCGTCATTATTTGTGCTATCGAGAAAGATTGAAAAGGCCGTGCCATCATAATGGGGTTTTGTAGCAAGATAAGAGGGTAAATATTTGATGATTTTAATTAAAATTGGTGGCTGGTTTGTGGAATAAAGAGTTTCTAAATCAAGAGCTGTTACAGCCTCTTTAATTAAACAGAAACAACTATTATGTATATTGCGACAACTTTTAAAAAAATTAAAAATTTGTGGTATTTGGACAATTTCTGGATAGTAATGACAAATAAAATCGTCTAAATCTATCGAATAATAAAAACTAATTTGTCCTCTTTTACCTTTTTGTGATTCGTCGTAAAATCCAAAAAAGTCGGTTGAATAATAATTTCTATGTTTTGTGCGAAGAAAACGCTCTTTTGCTATGTGTAATTTTTGGGTCCAAATAGGATTTGTCTGCAGGAAAAAAATGAGTTCATCGAAATGATTATAAAGAGAATTGAAATTCTCTCTACTAAGTTGATTATTGCAAATTTCGACATAGCCATCTTTTTTAAGTTGTTCAGCTAAAGGTAAAGCAAAATTTGTTTGAAATAGAAGTAAGAAATAACTACAAAGAAAACAAAAATTTTTGAACATCATGGATCAACTTATAAGTATCTATTGGTAAATTGTCAAATTTTAAAGAATTTTGCGTAATTTATTTTTGCTTATCCTGTTAATTCTTATCTGGGAAAAACTTGAATAAGCTAAATAAAAACTTATTAGATTGATGGATAAAGTAGTATTTTTGAACTTTTAACTCCTGCAAATGATTCTTTCAATCCTAGCTTTAAGTATGCTATTCTTTTTCAACTTCAAAATTAGTATAATTCCTAAATGAAAAGATTGTCATTTTATAAGGAGAAACCTTTTTTATATGACGCGTAAAATTATTCATATTGACATGGATGCTTTTTATGCTGCTATTGAGCAAAGAGATTTTCCTGAGTTAAAGGGAAAGCCTGTAATTGTAGGAGGTTCACCTGAGTCTAGGGGAGTTGTAGCTACAGCTTCATATGAAGCTAGAAAATATGGGATACGATCCGCGATGCCTTCCGCTACAGCACGTCGTTTATGTCCCCAAGCTATTTTTATACGTCCTCGCTTTGATGTATATAAAAATGTTTCAGCTCAATTACACGAGATTTTTCAGGAATACACTGATTGCATTGAGCCTTTAGCCCTTGATGAAGCTTATTTAGATGTAACCACTAACAAGAAAGATGAAAAGTCTGCTACATATGTTGCAAAAAAAATTTTAGCGCAAATTCAATATGAAACTAACTTAACTGCAAGTGCTGGGGTCTCCTTTAACAAATTTTTAGCAAAATTAGCTTCTGGTTGGAGAAAACCTAATGAAATTACCATTATCACCCCTGAGAAGGCTCAAGAGTTTGTCAATAAACTTCCAATAGGGGAATTTTATGGTGTAGGTAAAGCCACCGAAACCAAAATGTTAAACTTAGGAATAAACAACGGTAAGGATTTACAAGATTTTGGAGTTGATCGCTTGATAACCTATTTTGGCAATAAGATGGGAAGATTTTTTTACAATCTTTCCCTTTGCAATGATGAACGTCTTGTTAATACTTTTCGAGAACGAAAATCAATTGGCAAAGAATCCACTTTTCAGCGTGATTTAAGTGGTGAGGAAATAATCAAAACAGAAATAGTTAAGTTAGCTAAAATTGTGTGTGCAGAAATGCAATCCAAAAATCTCTTAGGAAGGACAGTGCAACTAAAGCTTCGTTATGCAAATTTCAAAACTATCACAAGAAGTCGTTCCCTTGAAAAACCGACAAATTCCCTAGAAGCTGTTCAAGAGGTTCTTTTAACCCTATTAAAGCAGACTTTAATTGATATCGATCCTATTAGGCTATTAGGTGTAAGTATCTCATCTTTTGGTGAAAAAAACACAAAACCTAGACTTTCTGCTCTCGAACTATTCGAGCACTACAATCTAGAATTTTAAGTGCTTGTTTAACTAATATTGAGTTTTTGAATGATAGATTCTTATGTGAATCAAGTATGATAATAAGATTTATTGCAGTATTGTTTTCTTTTTTGTAAAGTGCTATTGTTCTCCAACTATCTTAAGAGGCTTTATGAATGCCATTTCCACACAACTTAAGTCTTTTGTCTCTATATTACCAAAGCCAAGTTTACAAACGAAAATTGCGAACAAATTTTTTGCAAAACCTTATGCTAGCTTCCCAATTGTAAAAGATCCAAATGCCATTGAAATATCATTTAAAAAGAAAGTAAATGTGACTTCATGGAAATTAGATACACCTTTAGAACTAAAAGAACATAAAAAACTTATTGCTCAAACAATAAAAAAAAATTCAGATCGAGAACTTGTCGATATTTTTGTTAAAAAATTTTGGTTTATCAGTTCTTTTGACAAAAAAAATTATCCTACCGTAGTTGGTGTGATTAAAAATAAAAAAGCTTTTAGTTCTCGTTCTGATAAATACTTACTCTTTATGGATATGCCCATCAAATTAGTAGGTAAGGGATGGCAAATTCCAAATGAATTAGAGCCATATAGAGAAGTTATAAAAAAAAGCGCTGATTTTGAAAAAACAATCAATCCATATTTCAATGGTTGCAATGTTTATATTACGATTGATCAAAGACCTGTGAAACCGAATGAATCTCAAAGACGCCCTGGCTGGCATGTTGATTCATTTATAAATAAAGAAACTAAAGAGGATGAAGTAAAAGCATATAAATTTATTGAAACAGATAGTATTTATTTAGTATCCGATTCCATCCCCACTCAATTTTGCCCAGGTCCTTTTTCTTTTGGAAAACTGAATCCAAATGACACAGAAAAGGTATTACAACATTTTGAAACATTGGCAAAAGATAAAGAAATTATTACTTATGCTCCCTATACTTTAGTAAGGATGGGTCCTGAATGTGTTCATCAAGTGGGCTTTAACAAAACCAATAAAACAATCAATCGTACTTTTGTAAAAATTACTTATAGCCAGAATTTCTTAAATCGACAAGGAAATGGGTTAAATCCCTTATTCGATGTTAATTGGCCTATGTATCCTAGAAATGCGGACAAAAGAAATCACGTAAATATAATAGGGGATTATTTTCCAGATAGTGCAGATTATCAATTGCTTAATGATATGCAATTGCGAAATTTATTTAAAAAAAATCCCAAAAAAGCTGTCAAAGTAGCTTCTATTAATGCAATTCTGGCAACTCCTGGTGAAATTTTACAAACGAGTTACAATGGTTTTGCTACAACCGTTAATATAGCAAAAGTTGGAGATTGGAAAGTCACTTCACCTTGTGGCGATCAATATTTTTTATCCTCAGAGACTATGCAAAAAATCTATCGGCCAGGTAAAAATGGTACTTTTATTCCAAAAGATAGTGAAGTTTTCTTTGTTAAAATTACAGAAAAAATTAAATTGTTGGCCCCATGGGGGAGTCTTCAGTTTTTACGACCAGGCGATTTTCTTGTAAAGCGACAAGGAGAAATCTATGGTATTCTTCATGATGATTTTGTAAATGCTTATACCCTTTTGGATTAATAATTTAATTGTGGAATTTAAACTAAAAGATAATTACTATATTAGTTCAACTAATAAATAATATGTATGAAACGCACATCTTTTCTATATATATTGTTCTATTGCTTTAATATAGTTTCGTCAGTTGAAATCCCACCATCTGTTTTATTTCAAGTAGAAAATAGAGGTATAGTAGCTTTATCTCCAGATGGAGACCAAATTGCCTACTTTTCTCAAAATGCAAATGAAAATAATTGTTTATATATCAAGAAAGTTTTTTCTGGGGATAAAGCTTTAGAAATTCCTTTTTCACAAGCGACTGATATAAGAGAAGTATTGTGGCAATATGATAATCAACATTTGTTAATTACAGCGGATAATCATGTTGATATGAATGTACGTCTTTATCAAATTGATACTTCAAGGGCAACTATTCGAGAATTAATAGATGATCCTGTAGTTTATACTAAAATTATCGCTTATTCTGCCAATTATCCAGATCTACTACTGGTACAATTGTTTCCTATAAAAGTTGCAGAAAAAGATTACAAAGTTCCAGACCTGCAATGTCTCAATTTGAAAACTGGAGAGTTAGGTATACATACGTGGAATCCTGGAAATATTGGTTTTTGGGGTATTGATAAAAATTTGGTATTGCGTTGTACTTTAACGGAAGATTTGCAAAACAATATTAGTATCAATAATGACAAAACCACAATTCTTACAAAAAAACGAGAAAATCCAAAAGAGTTTTCAACATCTCCCTTTATTGGATTTACGAATGATGGAAATCACGTTTACTTATATAGCAACTATAACAATGACACTATCCGTTTACTAAAACTGAATATAAAAAATGGAAAACATGAGGTTATAGCAGAAGATCCTGAATATGATTTTACAAATTCTCACCTATTTGATCATGAATGCGGGGAAATTTTATTAGCAGGCTTATTTAGAGAAAAATTTACCTCCCAATTTTTTGATCCAAAAATTGAACAAGATTATAAGGTTTTAAGGAAAAAGCTTAATGGAACCATTAAAATTTTAAGCATAGATAAATTTAAAAAGAGATGGTTAATCCTTCAAGAGGCAGATATTGAACCCCCTTCTTATTATATTTATGATTGTACAATCGATCAATTAGAACTAGTTTTCCAAGAAAATGAAGAAATTAGAAAGTATGAATTATGCAATACTGAACCAATTCATTTTATGGCTCGCGATGGAAAGAAAATCTTCTCTTATTTAACGTTGCCAAAAGAAAAAGCAAAAGGCGCTGTCATTATTGTTCACGGCGGACCGTGGCAAAGAGAAAAATGGCAATTCAATCCTTTAGTTCAAGGCTTAGCAAATAGAGGCTATGCAGTTTTGCAGATTAATTATCGAGGATCATTTGGTTTTGGAAAAAAATATCTTCAAGCTGCCTTTTTAAGAATGGGAGATAATGTGCTTAACGATATTATCGATGGAAAAAATTGGCTAGTATTAAAACATGCTATTGATGAAAAGAAAATTGGTTTAATAGGACATAGTTTTGGTGGGTATATTGTATTGTCAGAATTAGCGTTTCATCCAGAAGAATTTTGTTGTGCTATATCAATGGCGGGAATTAGCGATTTAACTTGGATCGGTAAAATGAGTGGGATAGGAGCTAATTGGTGGCACCAATACTTTGGCAAAGAAGAAAATTTTTTGAAAAATATATCACCTTATTATCATGCTAATAAAATAACAAAACCGCTACTGATTATTGATGGTGAAAATGACCAAGCAAAATATAAAGGAGATAGTCTTTTACCTTTCTTAACGCATAATAAAGATGTTAAATCAATTGTTTTTTCTAATGAAGGTCACGTTATTACTAAACCTTCAAATAAAGCGCAATTATTTCTGATCATTGAAGGTTTTTTAAAAAGGTATATGCTACTTGCGAGATAGTATAAACAAATATTTCTTATCTCTTAAACCAGAAGGATGGATTTTCATTATCTTCGTTTTTTTGGTTAGACATAGTATTTGCAATTAAGAAAAGTTGTTTGTTGTGCATTTCATCTGGTAAGTCAACGATCGAATTTCCCATAAACAAAAAAGTATCTAGGTTTAACTGACCAATTTCTTTTGGCAAAGAGGAGATTTGATTATCAGCTATTACAAGGGTCTTTAAATTTTTTAGATTGCCAATTTCATGAGGTATATCTTTTAGCTTATTTTCAGGTAGCCAAAGTTCTTCTAAACCTTGGATTGCAAACAATTCAGCAGGGATTGATGTCAGTTGGTTATGGTTCAGACCAAGCATTTTTAAGTTTTGAAGATTTTTTATGTCAGGCTTAAGACTCGTTATTTCATTATTGTTAATCGTAAGAATTTGAAGGGATGTTAGTTGGTAAATTACGTCTGGGATATCTTTAAAACGATTGTTACTTATATCGATCGATCCCAAATCTTTTAAATTTAAAATTGTGTCGGGGAGTTCTACCAAATCATTAAATTCTAAAACAAGTACTTTCAAACCTTTTAATTCACCAATTTCTGGTGGCAGAAAGCAAAAATGATCCCTACTTGATAAATCTAATAGTCGAATTTGGTTTAGTGGTTCTTTTTTATGTTTAATAAGAAAATCCCATATCTTTCTATAATAGTCAGGATCGTTTTGATCTATTTTTATTTCTTCTTGGCTAATCAGCTTTTGACGTATAACTTCATTTATCACTGTTGTTACAAAGGATTCAAAATTTTCAACTTTGACAATTTCGGTAGCTTGTTGAATGTTCTGTATAAGAATATGATAATGATTCCATTCCCAATTTAATTTTTCTTCATCTTCATTTTCAGGACCTTTTATATCGCAATCCAATCGTTTGGCTTCTTCGTGCAAGATATTGACTAAGCGCATAAATAATTGTGCGGGGTGCATTGAATCACTATTTTCAACGACTATTTTTTCTAAAGATGGATAACTTTTTGCAATTTCCGAATTAGTTTCTTTAAATATGTTTGTTATATGTGCATGTGTAACTTTATTAACATTGGCTGATGTTTCTTTAGAAAAATTTAAAATCAAACTAATGGCTTCGGGTGGAAGTTTTAAAAAATTTGATGCTATATAAGGATTTTTTTTAAGATTTATGTTTGTAAGTTCTAATAAATTTTTTATTTCTTCTGGTATAGTTTTTAAACTGTTATTTTTCAAATTTAATATTTGAAGTCCTTTTAAGAACTTAATTTCGGATGGTAAAAACTTTAGCTCTTTATCTGATAAATCCAAACGTTTAATTTGTGCAAGTTCATCTACTTTATTTGTTGTTAAAAACTCCCAAACTTTTTCATGGTAAGAAGGATCTGAAGGATCAATGCTTATTTCATCGTCTTGAATTAAATCTTCATCAATAATACTTATGAGAACTGCATCTACAAATTTTTTAAAATCATCAACTTGTTGCGATTCTGTTTTTTCCTTGATTTTGTTAATTAAAGTTTGATAATGGCTCCATTCCCATTTTAATTTTTCTTGCTCTTCCTCAGGTGCTTCAATATTACAATCTAATCTATCTGCTTCTTCATGCAGTATATTTACTAAATGGATAAATAGTTTTATGGGGGAAATATTATTTTTTTCGATAGTTACGACTTCCGCTAAAGGGGGGTATAATTTTGCTATTTGTGAATTTTTGTCATAAAAAAACTGAAGAGCTAATTCATTCATTTTTTTATCAACAATGACCGATGGTTCTTTTGAAAACTCTAATATTTGAGTGATAATTTCATTGGGTAAGTTTTGTATATTGAAATTAGGTTCCATAAACAATCCTTATAATTATTTTATACTATTATACATTATTATTAAAAAATAAATATATGTTTATGTTTAATTATTTTTTATATTAATAAATTAAATTTTTTATTATAATTTATTATAAATTGAGGATATTTAATTATGGATCCAAGTAATCGAGCAGAAAATTATAAAAATTTACACTCATCTGTTCCAAATAGCGATGGTAAAGTCATAGATGCAGAGAGTGAAAAAATTTCACAAGTTGCAAGCCAGCTTCGAGTTAACAATGATGCTACTTTTTTTATCACTGGAAGGGATGATTACGGAGATAATATGGTCCTTTTGCAAGTGAGGCATTTATCTTCACCTAAAACAATTGACACATCTAATGAATTTGCAAATGAATTAAAAAATTTTAAGTTAATGCTTGAAAAAGCTATAAATGACCTAAAAAAATAAGTAATAAATAAATTTCATAAAATAGCTTTTAGAAAATTCTTCTAAAAGCTATTTTTATTATCTAATTTTAAACTAATGCTTCGTGAGCAGGGAATTCAAATTCTTTTAAGTCCTCAGCTTGCTTAAAGACGGTTAAAATGTTTCTCATAATTCTCTCTGCAATAGAGTAATCTCCACTTTGACTTAAGTCATAAAATTCTGTTGCAATTTTTAGATGAATATCAAAATCTGTTATTCGCATAGACTTTTTAAATACAGCCAAAATTTTTTCATTATTTTTAGTGTGCCTAAAATGTGAAGTTGCAAATTCTATTAGGTTATCTATAGAAAAGAAATTAGTAAAGTCTGGTATTTTTCCAATGATATAAGCTACGGCTTTATCTTGACTCTTCTCAAAACCAACACCTCTAGCAATCATTTTTTTAATGATGCATTCGGTTGGACATTTAATGAAGTCATCGGAAGAACATATAGCTTTGACTTCTTCGTCATCTGGCCTACTATCTATTATATTTTGAGCTATCAATTTGTTATTAAATGGATCGGAAGTGGATGTTGCTTGCATAATTCCTCAGGCGTTGTTCAAATGAATTGATAAAAGAATAGTTTGAGGTGTTATTTTAGAAAAGAAAAAATGATTTAGAAAAATACTTTTTTAAGGTTTAATAGTTTAACAAATTTTATTAAGGTTTATTATGGCAATTGATTCAAGTAAAAATAATTTTTTAGGCTTTGCTAATAAGTATGCAATGCTTTCCTATTACCTTTCTTCAAAAATGGTCGATATTTTAGGAAAGAAACTAGAATCGATACCTGTAGTCGATTTTAATCACAGTACCAATGCATTTAGTTTTTCTCATCAAATTACAATTCTTCGCAATACCGATCGAAAATGGGATTGGCGAATTGCCTTTGTTTTTGAAAAAGTTTATCCAGGTTCAGGAACAAGATCAGTTTCTATACTTTGTTCTGATTATTCCGATGATGAAATTGCTTACAACAATTCAAAAGCTCAAGGTATGCATTGGAAAGAAGAACAAATTGGCGGACTTTATTCACCTCATACCTTTCTTTTTGGTAATACATTATGGGAAAACCACAATGGTTGGAAGGAAGAGGACCAACAAAAACAAAAAAAATTATGGGATGATTTTACAAGTTTTGTTAATGGAGAAAAAGTCTTCAAAAATGAGCTTGGACAAAAAGTTTATGTTCAATTGTGTTAACTAAAAACTTTTTAATTGAGTAATTTCATTCTTTTGTATATTAGTCTGTGGCTAAACAAATCAGGATTAGCCATGGACCCTCTGGGGTGTCAATTTCTTGTTAATATAAGCCATTACGATGTAGAAAAATATTCTTCTGGCAAATTAGGCTGTTTACACAACTTTTTATCACAAACCATGATCAATGCCATAGGGCATGAAAATGCACTCAAAGCTCCTATTCTTACCTTTAATCAAAAATTTGATTCAAATGATATCATAAGTCCTATCACTTTTTTAAAAAATGAGATATGGGAACGAGATTGGTGTGTTGCTTTAAAGTGTATAATTACCTATGAATCTTTCATAGGTAATAAAAAAATTCATAAAGAACAATTTAACCATACTGTTCTCTTAAGGTTCGATTATACCTATTGCTACAAAGGTTTTTATAGTCGCAAAGGTTCTAAAAAGGTTTGGTATGAGATTGCTGCGGATAAAAATTTATTGCCAAACAACTATTGCCTTTTATCAGAGGATTTATTAGAAGATTTAGAAGATTTAAATCTGGAAGAAAAATCTTTGCAGGAATCGTTATGGAGGCAATTTAAAGATTTTTTGAATGGCAAACCCATCATAAAACAAAGTGATGAGCTTGTAATCACTGTAAAATTGTTAAACTAACTTAAAATTTTAAGTTTAAAGATATTTTTTGGAAAAAGTTTTAAGAAAGTATAGAATATTTTTTTGTTAATTTAATTTTTTGTTAAATGAAAAACAAATAATAAAGGATCCCTTAAGTTTTGTAGAGGAAGAGATTTTTAGTTGGAACGGTAACGAAGAAGTAGCCGAAAAACAAAAAGAAGAGAAATTGTTGATAATTGATCATGATGAAGAAGAGTTGATAACAAATTAGATGAATATTATTCAGGTGTGAATAATGATTCAACTTCTAGTGATTCAGAAGATGAAGAGTTTTTAGATTAATTTTTGTTAAAATAGTTATCGATAAAATTAGTAAGATAGTTCACTTTGATCTATCCTTAAAGATATTTCTTTTAAAAGATCTTTGGCAGAGCTTACTGCAAATATTTCTTCTTCTAGGGGACGTTCAGGAAATATGGCATCCCATTTTCTTAGTAATTCAAAAAATTGATTTCTTTGAGTTTGTGTAAAATGAAACGGAAAGGGAATGACTTTTTCATTATCTAGTTTTGCTAAAGGCAAAAGCTTAATTAGTATTTGTTCAATAGTCGGTAGCCACCCTTGCATAATTTTTTTTACAAATTCTTTGTCAAAATGGATGCAAATACTGCAGTAATTATCGGAAATAACTTTAATGCAGTGAATACGCTCAACGCTTGAAAATCTTATAGCTGTTTTATAGAAACCATAGGCTTCCATATCGTAAAGATGGTTAGATAAAAATTGCTTTTCGGGGACGTCGACACTGATTAAAGAGTTTTTAGTCAGCTCCGTTACAAAAGGGTAATATGGATAAAACGTATCTACTTCCAATGGATTGCTAATTTTATGAATGAGATAACAACTACCGATTGGTAAATCTTTATGACCCGCTGTACCTATATTCAGCCAGATTTGGTTGTCTTTACAACCGCTGATAGCGTACAAAAAACTTGTGGCAGCTGCTGCTAAAACGTTACCAATACCACATATTATCAATTGTATATGGTCCTTTTTATAAATGGGAAACGGCTTAAAATGAGTTTGCTTTAATTGGAAAAAATTAATGAGAGGGTCAGCTTCCCATTTAAGGGCACATACAATATTTATCATAAAAAGTTTTATTAAATGAATAATTTTATCATAACTAAATATATCCTTTTATTCAAAAGCGTTTGATAGATCTTTTAGTAAATATGATTTGTACTATCATAATACCTATAATTAGTATTCCAAGTAACGTTTTTACATAAAAATATGTTAGGGCTTGTTTCGAAATAATTCTAGAGTTCTTAAAATCGATATGAGTAAAATAATTTTTTTTGTGCAATTCTTGACAAAGTAGAAGTTGTGTGTGATTAGCTTGAATTAACTTAGCTTGCGTTATTTTTTTAATTGTAAATAAGGAATTATTTTTTAAAAGATCAACTACTTTAATTTGATTTTCACTTTCAAAAAATATCCAATTTTTATAGGCGTATCTACAGCTAAAGTCTGAATCAAAGGCTATATTTTTGATTCGTTGAAGAGTCTGTTCAACTTTTTCGTAAATTTCTAATTTTTGTGGTTCTCTTATTAAAAGTAAATGATTTGACGTTGTGGTTATATTAAAGGAACTTGCATAAACATTTTCTACTTTTGAAAAGGTAAAATCTTCTGTACTAAATGAAAAAATTTCATTGTGTAATTCATATTGTATAGAAAGAATAAAAAAATGATCGGTCGCAAATAAACTTACGTCTTTAAATTCTTCAGATAGTGGTAATTCTGCAATAGATAATTTACGATGAACAGTGTTTTTATGGATAAAATATAAATTGCCATCAAGCAGCACACCAATATATTTTTCTGAAACTGCCAATGCCACCTTTGAATTTTTTTTTAGCCTCTCAATTATTTGTATTGTAAGAAAAGTTTGTAGTTTTAAATCAAACACAATTAGTTTGCCAAGTTCATCAATGCCAAACCAGACCTCATTTTTAATGAAGCTTGTTATTATTTTACTAAAGGGGAATGTTAGTCTGGACGTTTTGCCATTAATAAAATTTTTAATAACAATTTCCTTCACCTTGTTTATGATAGAACAGCAAATTCCATTAGAGAGTAAAATAGTTTGTGTTAGGTGCTTTGTATTATTGGTAAAATACTCTATTTTTTTTGGTTTGTTTAATTGCCACCTTTTGATTAAGCTATAAGTTTTTATCCATCGATTAGGTTTAAAGAGAGGAGCTTCTATATAGTGGCGACAAGTTTTTTCCCAAATAGAGTTTGTGGTTGAGATGAGTTTATTAAAATTTTTACAGCTGAATGAAAGATGTTTTAATTCTTGGAGATCACAAAAAGAAAAAATGTGCGCCCAAGTTTCACTAGAGATGTTAGAGGAATAGAAATAGTTTTGCATACCAATTAATGCGTTTTTTATAACACATTAAATAAGAAGAGCTTTTTATAAGAAAGTTTATTCTTAAATTATGAAGAAAAGTTAAGCTTAACAAAAACAAAAAACTTTGCTTTTGTAAAGCTTATAATCTTAAAAGAAATTTTAACTTACATCTACAAATTCGGAAAAATGTTTAGTTTGCCTTTGCTTTACAAGACTGCCTATCCCAAAACCTAAAGCAAAGAGACTAAAGAGTGTTAAACCAATGATCGTAAAAGGATTTGTGATAGATAGAGCTCCAAATGCAACTAATCCTACCAAAGTAGCGATATAAGCTAAATTTCTTCCTGTCCCTATCATATAATACTCTTTTAAGAGTTTGGCTTTTGAACATTCTATATCGCCAACGGTTGTATCTTTGTTAAACTCGGTGTTTATCGATAAAGCAACATCAATAATTATACCAACTAGGGGTAAGGAAGAGGCAATTTTTGTAGCTGGATGATTAAAAAATTGAAATGTTTTGTTGTTTGTATCAGTAATTGTAGTCATTTAATAACCTCTTAAATCAATTAACTTAATTGTTTAAATAAGTTAATTAGTTAATAAAATGGAATGATAGTAATTTAATATTAAGATTTTATTAATAATGTAAAATTTGAATTGTCGACCTTTTTAAAAGATCGACAATAATAAAATTATTTTTGATGGAATTGGTCTTCTTCTGTAGAATTTTTTAAGGCTGAAGCAGATGTTAAATTTTCAGTTATGATCGACATAATTTCGTCAAAGTAGCCAGCTCCAACGAAGCTTTGGTGCTTAGTAGCTTTATAACCATCTTTTTCTAACGCAAATTCCCTTTCTTGCACTTTTGCATAGGCAGCCATCCCATCTTTTGTGTAATCATGCGCCAAAGAAAACATACTTTCATTTAAGGTATGAAATCCAGCTAATGTAATGAATTGGAATTTATACCCCATGTCAGCAAGTTCATCTTGAAAAGAGCGTAAACTTTTTTCATCAATAAATTTTTTCCAATTAAAAGAAGGGGAGCAGTTGTAGGCAAGCCATTTACCTGGAAATTTTTCATGCACTCCTTGTGCAAATTCGCGAGCTTGTCCAATGTCAGGTTTACTCGTTTCACACCAAACAAGATCAGCATAAGGCGCAAAAGCATTGGCTCTCGCTACTGCATATTCAATGCCAGACTTTAATTTATAAAAGCCTTCATAGGATCTGTCGTTTGTTAAAAACGGTTGGTCGACAGGGTCAGAATCTGATCGTATATAGCCTGCAGCTTCTGCGTCAGTTCTAGCTATTAATAAAGTTGGTACATCAAGTACATCCATGGCAAGTCTTGCTGTAATAAGCTTTTCAATAAATTCAGCAGCTGGCACTAAAACTTTACCACCCATGTGACCACATTTTTTTAAAGAAGATAGTTGGTCTTCAAGGTGAATCGCAGCAGCCCCTTCTTCAATCATTGCCTTTACAAGTTCAAATGTATTTAATGGTCCTCCAAATCCAGCTTCAGCATCAGCCACAATAGGCGTTAACCAGTCTATATTCCCACTTTTATTTAAATGTTGAATTTGATCAGCGCGAATTAAAGCATTGTTTATTCTTTTGATTAAATGAGGGACGCTAAGTGTTGGATATAAGCTTTGATCGGGATAAGTTTGTAAAGCATCATTTGCATCGCCAGCCACTTGCCAACCACTGACATATATGGCTTTTAAACCAGCTTGTACTTGCTGTACTGCTTGTGAGCCTGTCATCGCTCCAAGTGCTCTTATAAATTTCTCTTCTGACAGAAGTTTCCAAAGCCTTTCTGCGCCTTTTTTAGCAAGAGTGTAATCTATTGCAATAGTACCGCGCAATTTGAGTACATCTTCCCATTTATAAGGTCTTTTGATACCGTTCCAACGTTTGCTATCCCAATTGTTCATAAATTACTCTTGTACAAGGGTTAAAAAATCTATAAATTCTTTTTTTTCTACCAAAGTATCCAATAATCTTTTGGCATGATGTAGTTCGTTTAAATTAAATCCTTTGGCACTTAATTGTTCGATCTCTCTATCTGTTATTTTTTTATAATAAGTTGGAGTAATGGGATACCCTTCTTTCGTTTGAATGTTGTGATGTAGCCATTGCCAAAGTTGGGCACGAGAAATTTCAGCTGTTGCAGTATCTTCCATAAGATTGTTAATCCCTACAGCCCCAACACCTTTTTTCCAGGAATAAATGTATTGTAAGGCAACAGAAACGTTAGATTTCACCCCATCTTCTGTGATTGTGCCACCAGGTATTTTAAAATTTAATAAATCGTTCGCTGAAATTAACACATCTGATAAACGACTACGTTGGTGATTCGCTCCTTTTAATACATCTTCAAAGATAGATCTAGCAAGAGGGACTAAATCAGGGTGTGCCACCCACGTGCCGTCAAAACCAGCATTTGCCTCTCTTAATTTGTCTTCCTCAACCTTTTTTAAAGCTACTTCATTGATTGCGGGGTCTTTTCTGCTAGGGATAAAGGCGGCCATTCCACCAATGGCATGGGCTCCTCTTTTATGACAAGTTTGTACTAGTAATTGAGTGTAAGAGCGCATAAAAGGTACTGTCATAGTAATTTGGGAGCGGTCAGGAAAAATAGCATCAGATCGGTTTTTGAATTTTTTTATAGCGCTAAAAATATAATCCCATCGTCCAGCATTTAATCCAGCTGAATAATCGCGCAATTCATACAGGATCTCATCCATTTCAAAAGCCGCAAGAATCGTCTCTAACAAGACCGTTGCTTTAATTGACCCAGCCGTGAGCTTTAAATACTGTTCTGAAAATGCAAAAACTTTAGCCCAAAGTCTAGCTTCTTTATGATTTTCTAATTTTGGTAAATAAAAGTAAGCTCCGCCACCTTTTCCAAAAAGTATCTTGGCATTGTGGAAGAAGAAAAGGCCAAAATCAAATAAGGAGCCTGAAATATAATGTCCATTAATTTGAAAATGGGTTTCATCCAAATGCCAACCGCGAGGTCTTACCATTAAAACGGCTATTTTACTGCTTAATGTATATTCTTTCCCTTCTTTGGATGTGAATCGAAGTGTGTGATTGACCGCTTCATGCAAGTTCACTTGTCCTTCAATCATATTTTCCCAGATAGGGGAATTGGCATCTTCAAAATCTGCCATGAAGACATCAGCTCCCGAATTCAAAGCATTAATCACCATTTTCTTATCGGTTGGTCCTGTAATTTCAACCCATCGTTTTTGTAAATCATGAGGTAGAGGAGCTACTTTCCAGCTAAGATCTTCTCTTATTTCTTTGGTCTCTTCTAAAAAATCTGGATTCCAACCATTTTCAATTTTCTTTTCGATGAATTTTCGATGTTCTAATAATTGTTTTCTTTCCTCATTAAAATGCTGGTGAAGATTAACTAAAAACTCTTGAGCTTCTTTAGTTAAGATTTTTTCATATTCAGGCGTCATGCGACCGGTAATTTTGATTGTCTTTTCCATGTAAACCTAATGGGTGAAAAACCGTTGAAATTTAAACTTGCCAAATTAACATTTCTTTAGCATCCTTGTAGAAACTATTCAAGAATATTTTGAAATACTTTACTTTAGGATTTTTATAAAGGAGTTTTTGATGAATGAACAACAAGAAATAAAGAAAATATTAGAACACTTTTTTGATGGAAAAGAAGCGCATGCTTCTTTTGATCAGGTTGTCAAAGGTGTAAAAAAAAAGAACTATAATAGTAAAATTGAAGGAATACCTTACACTTTATGGCAATTGCTTGAACATATCCGCCTCACACAAAAAGATATAATCGCCTACATTGAAGACCCAAATTATGTGGAGAAAAATTGGCCCGATGATTATTGGCCAAAGGAACAAAAAGACATAGATGATAAGATGTGGCAAGAAAGTGTCGATTCTTACAAGCAAGATCTTAAAAAACTAAAAGAAATTATGCATAAATCTGACTTATTCGAAAAATTAGGAAATGAAAAAAAACATCGTCTAATAAGAGAACTTTTTTTAGTACAAGTACACACCTCTTATCATTTGGGAGAAATGGTGACCTTAAGAAGATTGTTAAATAAATGGTAGGAGTGAAATTATGGAACCTATTCCTCAAAGTCCAACGCAAATCTCATACAATCTTCAGTTTTATACTAATCGGCAAAGTCCAGATTCTCAACCTTTATCAAGTATAGAACATACAATCGAATTGGAGCAGATGAACTGGAATAGACGTGAAAGACAAATTGTGGTTTTGGAACCCAATAAAAAACATATCACTTTTTCCGTTACCATGTTCATTACTATGTTAGCGGCTACTTTATTATTGTATAGAGCGACTGATAAATCTGAAGTTATAAATTGTGTAATAGGTGTCACTGCAGTTTTAGTTACCATAGTCATAAGTTTTATATATAATCTTTTGATTAGTAATAAAATTGCACCAGTTAATAAAGAACTGTTTTACTATCAATGATTTATGTTTTATTAAATAAACATGAATAATATAATTAACTTTTCTTTAATTAATAAAGGTTAATTATGACTGTTATTATTGGACCCGAAATTAGAAATAGTTTTAGTTTAAAACAAAATTTGACTGGGGAAATTAATAGACTATCAAATGATATTAAATTTGTAGAAAAAATAGATCTTAAGCAAAAGTTTTTATGGGCTGGAAAATCTGTAGGAGCGCTATTTTTATTAGCCTTATCAGTTGCCTTTGTAGTCGGTCCAGTTCTCTTAACCTTCCCATTGCCTATTTTTGGCGTGGTTGCAGGAACGCTACTTGGGCTTGGTTTATTAACATTTAGTGCTTCTCAATTACAAGATCGTTTCCACGAGTTAACCTTATTTTTTACAAATTCAAAAAAGTTGAAGGAAGAATTGCAGAAGGTTAGTTTAGCTCTTCAAAAATTAGATAACCCATCGGGTGTTGGTTGTAATTAACCGTGTAAAATCTTAGTTAAATTATCCCACTCTTCCATAGCAATTTCTAATTTAGAATCTAATATTTTTTTCTGATTTAATGTTTCTTGTATCTGGGATTGTGGGGTATTTTGATAAAAACCATCTTGGGACAATAGTTTTTCAATGGCAAGTATTTCGTTTTCTATTCGATGACAATTTTTTTCAGCTTGTTGTACTTTTTTTTCAATTTGAGCTTTTAAATTGCGTTGTTGTTTAGACTCTTCGTAGTCTTTTTTATTTTGAGTATCAGATTTAGAGTTTTCAGATTTTTTTTGTACATGCGTTAAAATGTCTAGTTCTCTTTTTTGTACATATTCTTCATATGAACATTTGTAATCTTTAAAAGATTCTGGTGTTAGCTCGATGATTCTCGTTGCTAAGTTAGCAACAAAATGTCTATTGTGGCTAACAAAAAGTATGGTTCCTTCATACTCTTGTAATGCTTCTACTAAAGCCTCTATAGATTCCATGTCTAAGTGGTTAGTTGGTTCATCAAAAATAAGAATATTATGGGGGACTAACATTATTTTAGCTAAAATTAATCGGGCAGTTTCACCGCCGCTTAAAACATCTACTGTTTTTTTGCTATCATCCCCTTTGAATAACACTTTTGCTAGAACATCACGAATCATATCGTGTGTGGCTTCTGGTACTTGATGAGATAGCCAATCAATTAAAGGAACATTTCCATTCACTTCTCGTTTATGATCTTGAGGAAAGTACGCAATGTGAGTAGCAAAGCCCCATTTAAAATGACCCACATTTGGTTTGTTATGCTGGGTTAAAATTTCTAAGAGGGTTGATTTACCGACACCGTTGATCCCTAAAAAAGCAATTTTTTCACCCCGTTCTACTTCAAATGTAATATTTTTTAAAACAACCTTTTCCCCATAAGATTTATGGATGTTATCAACTTTTAACGTTACTGCTCCAGATGGTCTTACTTGTTTAAATAAAAGATGGGGATAAAGACGAGAAGTGGGGCGCATACTTAAGCCTGCCATCTCTTCTTCAAGTTTTTCTACGATTCTTAATTTTGACTGCGCTTGACGAGCTTTTGAAGATTTAGCTTTAAATCTTGTGATAAACCCTTGTAAATCATCTTTTCTTTTATTTTGTTTATCAAGCATTGCTTCTCTTTGTAGAGCATTAGCAATTTTTGTCTCTTCGAATTGGTCGTAATTCCCTTTGTAGACTTTTATAGTTTCATGGTCTAAATCAAGAATATGAGTGCAAAAGCCATTTAAAAAATCGCGATCGTGAGAGGTTAATACAGTCATCCCTTTAAAGCCTTTTAAATAGCTTTCTAACCATTTAATAGAGCTTAAGTCCAAGTGGTTGGTAGGTTCATCCAGCAATAATACATCGGGGTTACTAAATAGTACTTGAGCTAATAGAGTGCGAAGCTTGTAACCACCGGATAATATTTTTAAAGGTTGTTTATGAATTGTTGTAGGGATTCCTAAACCCTCAAGAAGAGTTGCCGCTCTAGATTCTGCTGCATAGCCACCTTCTTCTAAAATAGTTTTTTCCAAATGATCGAGTTTATGGCAAGTTTCTTCATCGAAATCGGCTAGCTTTAAGAGATTTGTCTTTTGTTCATAAGCATCCCATAATGTGTGATTACCCATTAAAACGACATCTAATATAGGTGTTGATTCGTGTAAATATTGGTCTTGTTTTAACGTACCAATTTTTAATTGGGTAGGTGTTAAAATCTCTCCTTTATCTGACGTCCCTTCTCCCCATAGCAAACGAAGAAAAGTAGATTTACCACACCCATTAGCGCCAACTAACCCGTAATGGCAACCTGGATTTAATTGTAAATCAACATTTTGTAATAAAATTTTAGAGCCAAATCGAAGAGTTAGTTTTTGAACGGTAATCATAGAAAAAAAATGTTAATTAGAGCTTTAGATTTTAACAAAGAAGATTGAGAAGGGCAATCTAAAATTGCCCTAAACCTATAATAAGATATGGTCTATTCAATAGTTTTTAAAGTTTCAATCGCTTTTAAAACATTCTCTTCCGTAATTTGAGAACCACCGTAGAGTTTTTTTCCTTTTTTAGCTGTGCGATTAACAATAACCATTGTAGGAGTACTGTTTATACCAAATTCTGTTCCTAAATGCTTAAAATATTTATTACCAAGCGAAACATCGGCAAAATTTAATAATTTAAATTTAACTCCACTATCATGGGCTATTTTTTCAATTTGATCTTCTGTTGGAGTTCCGGTTTTAACTGATAGGGCTGTTAGAGCATGTCTTAATTTAAGGTAAGCATTTTTGTTGTTAATCATGAAAGATAGATTGTAAGGAACAAAGTTTAATGTTTCTGGATGGACTGTAAAATCTACAAAAGTCAAACGTGCTTGTTTTAAAAATGTTGGGATCGACTTTTCCAATTCTGGTTCTAATTGTCTACAAGCTGGGCAGGCCCAATCTGTGAAAATATAAATATCGACCGGACTTTCTTTATTACCAAATACAATAGATTCTTTAATGCTTGTTTCTATCGCATCGAGTGGATTAACTTTTGAAATTCCAAAAAACGCTATAAAAAAACCTACAAATAATAAGGCGATGGAAGAAGCTCCTTTAGTTAAATTTTGCATAATCTTTTCCTTTTGTAAATTGTCAATGGATTGTTTTAAATTTCTTAAAAAACCAACACTATAACAACCAGCTACTATTAATAAAGTAAAAGCTATGCTTAAACAAACAGGACACCATTGTCCAATCTCTCGTTTTTGAATTACAATCATTTGTATTTCAGCTCCCAGTGCTGAAGCTACCATGGCACCTGTAATAAAACTCAAAAGAGGGGAGTTTTTTGAAAGTAAATGACTTCCCAGCAGCAAAGGGAAAAAAATTAAACCAAATGTGGAAAAATCAAGGCCTAATATTCGATAATTTTGTGTTGGAGCGCAAGATTCAGAGCACAAGTGTAAAGCAGAGACTATCGTTAGGATTAATCCGGCTAGTATGGCTAGTGTACTTATCGTAAAACTTATCTTCTCAGATTTTAACATGTCAAACCTCTATATTCCTAAGCAGTAATGGTGACTATTTCCAACACGAATGTCAAGAAATAATTATTATATAAATTACTTTAAATTATTTACGATTATTATTATAATTTAAGAAATTTTAATTAATAAATGTATGGAATGTAATACTAACATAAGTAGTTTAAATAATATAAATAAAACTTTTGATAATAGTAATTCTTTAAATTTAATTGAATTATTGAATCGAATTAAACAAGATGGGCAAGTTAATCATAAAATTTTATCCTTATATCAGCACGAAGTAGTTAACTTAACGAATTCTCAAATTCCCTTTCTTGGTTTGATGACTATTTTTTCTGGAAAAGAAAAAACGGTTAAATACTTCAATTTATTGAATCAACACCCAACAATCAATGCTGAAATCTTTTTTTTCTCTGGCAATAACCCAACCCGCTTTAAAGTTAGCGATTTGTTTGTGGGGTCTGTTTTAGATTATTACCGTAAGCATCCTGTCGTTTTTACGTTTACAACCGAAAATCAAAAAAGCTATCAAGATAGAATATATAATGAATTGTTAAAACAGCACAGCGAAAATGTTTTTGAGGCAATGTATAAACAAGGTAATAAAGTTTATCAAACGGCCAAGAATGTTAAAAATTTTTTAGGAACAAATTCTTTCTTTAATAAAGAAGTATATGAAAATTTATTTGACTTGATGCAGAAAAATAGTCAACAACTGCAACAAGGGGAAGCGTTTGCTTATTACATTCTAACTGTAAATCCAAATCATTTTTGTGTGATCTTGCAAATGGGAGAGTTTGGAGGAATTACTTACAAAAAATATCAGTCTTTAGAAGATTCGAATTATTTAACGCAAAAGCAGTTTGATCAGTTCTCAGAATATTTAGAAAAATTAACCTGTGTAAATACAATTAATGCACCAGGAAGATCTAGCCTTGTAAGCTATGACGCAGAAAAAAAAGTCTTATCAGGTGTCGATTTAAGATTTATCGTAGATAAAGTTGACCCCAAAATGTTTATTCAAAATTTTAAAGTGATTGATTAACGTTTAGAGGTATTTTAAGCATGGATGTAAATTTTTTATCGCTTTATTTACCAAAATTAGAAGACGTAAATAATCCGTTACAAAATCTTTGTAAAAAAATAAATAAGAGAATTATTCAATCTAAACTTTCTTCTATGGCAAACGTTAGCCCCTCTAAAGAACTTGATTTTTTATCGATAATGTCTGTTTTTTCAGGCTATGAATTTGCTTTAAAAACATTTAAATCTCTCACACAACTTTTTTTAACTAAGGCTGAAATTTTTTTTGACGATTGCAAAGAAGTAAGTCCATTTATTATACAAGATATTTTTTTAGGAGCTGTATTAAATATCCAGGCTCAATCAGAAACTAAAAATATTCTGTCACAAGAGGAATTTACCAAAGTTACAAACGATGTGCGAAATCGTATGTTAACAAAGCATAGCTTTAATATGGCACTGTCAATGGAGAAAGTTGGACATTGCCAAGAAAATGGGCATCCTACGGCGATTAAGATTAAAGAATTTATGGCTGTGCATACCAACTTTAATGAAGAAGTCTACACAAGTTTGCTCAATTCTATTGCAAAGTGCAGTGAAATCATGGGAGAGGGGGAAGCTTTTGCACATTATGTTTATTTAAAAAATTCTCCAACTGAAAAATTCTATGTAATTTTGCAACAAAAAGAATTAGGGCAAATTACTTATAAAAAATTTACAGCCGTAAATACATTTATTTCTTTAGATAAGGACCAAATGTATCATTTTACCCAAGAAATTTATCATCATTCTTGTCTAAATCAAAATCAACAATCTAATTATTCCAGTCTTTTGCAGTTTCGCAATAATGTGCTTTCAGGGGTAGATTTGCGCTTTGTTTCTGCTAAGGTTAATCCAGATCAATTTTACCAAAACTATTTAAATATACCTGCATAATTTGCACTAATTACCCAAGTTTTATTATAAATAGTGCATTGAATTTTATTTATCTTAAAAGTTAAGTCCAATGCAATATTTACCTTTTCAACCAAGTGCTGATTACAATGACAATTCTCGGTTAATTTTTGAAAATTTTATAACCAGTTTTAATTTAACAACTGAGGATAAAGTATCAAAAATTGTTCCTTGTCTAATCGATAATAAACTGATTGATCGTCTCTTAGAAGTAATTAGACATAAATACTTACCAAGTCTTCCTCAGAGAACCTATCCTGAAATTTATAAAGTTAGCTTATATGCCTTTATGATCCTTTTTTCAGGTAAAGAGTCAGCTAAATCTATTTACTACGAGATGGCGGCTACAAGTACTATAAATTGTGAATTTTTTGTAGAGAATGAAACGAATAATAAAAAAATTACTGTGATTAACCTTTTTCATGGGGTTTTGTTTAGAGCGTTTGCAAAAGGAGAATTTGCTAATTTGCTGCCATGTGAAAGAACTGATAAGGAAGGTTTGCTAGTTAGTAAAGAATTAGAATTATTAAACGAAAAATGTCTAAGTTTTTATTATCAAAATGAAGAAGGTACAAATAATGAGATTTCTTTTAATAAAGTGAAAACAATTTTTTTAGATTGTAACTTTAGCCCTAGTAAACCTATTTTTGAAGAGCGGGAAAAATAGGTATAGTTTGACCCCTTGATGGGCTATTATTAGCATAACTTATTTTATCTAAATCTATACAACTAATTAATACTGCTTGTGAAGCAATATTTGATTGCTTCCAATCAGTTTCACA
>Ga0209960_1000858_pt1 | contig 52419 bp, 54 predicted proteins | sample ThiBiot_500_plan_2_FD_183947 | JGI IMG/M metagenome (GOLD analysis project Ga0209960, IMG submission 183947) | Wastewater bioreactor microbial communities from Cape Town, South Africa - Thiocy_expt_500_plan (SPAdes) | ecosystem: Engineered > Bioreactor > Thiocyanate-remediating >... | reverse complement strand
TCGCAAGTTTCATCTATCGATCGACTTCTATTCGAATCTGTTGGTTCATTCGAAGATCCATTTATGAATGGAGCAAAAAAAGGCGTTTGGCATAATGTGAATCATCCTCGTTTGAGTACAATTAAAATCTTACATTCAAGAAAACGAAATAAACCTTCGATGAATACAACGGATATGTATTCACGTGTATCGCAAAGTCCAACATCATTTGGTAATTTCTGTCAAGAATCCATGATTTCATGTAACGAACGTCTCTATGAAAAAGTTGAACAATTAACAAAAAATTATTTTCCATCGATTCAACAACTTCGTCATAACCATCCGTGTCCCGACTTAATCAGCAATCGTTTGCATTTGCATCGTGAACAAAAACGAGACTTTGTTCCTATACTTTCTCCTTCACATGCTGGTCGTTAAAGATAAATATCGATAATTAACATTTATCTTCGTTTTTTTTTCAAATGTTCTTATGACATTTCATTGTGTATACTTTCTGATACTCTGAAGTTTTAATAATGCTCTTTCTGCGTTCGATTTTTTTTTCAAAAAGGAAATCAAAACAAACCGGTAATGTTAAAATAACTGTTCTATTTGTGTAACAATGAAATGTGAACGCGAAATTTATTTTTATGTGCTAAAAAAGCACATCAAATGAAATACAAAGAGAGAGAGAGAGAGAAACAAACATCGCTGTCTATCTATGATAAAATACAATATGTAATAAGAAAGAAATTTCTTGAAAGACAAAAAAAAATGAATCATTGGAAAATATTCGAATTTATGTTAAAAATGGATGTAGAAGTAAGTCTCTTGCTGATGGTCGTTGTGATGGATCACGTGTTAGACATTGCCGAAAAAAATCATGCGCTGCAGGTGGACAACTGGCTGGTAGATCATTGGGCGGCTTTGTTCCATTGGCTAGATAAATAAATCGTAGCTTACGAAAAACAAAATCGTCAGTCGAATTAAAATTCTTACCAATAATAAGTAGAATGGCAACTTGTTTATGTTCGAATGACCACGGTGGTTTGCCTGTTGCCATTTCACAGAGAGTACAACCAATTGACCAAATATCAGCCTTTTTACCATGTCCCGATTCAGTGATTACTTCTGGTGCCATCCAATGAGCTGTGCCTTTGAGAGTTTTCAACATTTGTGCTTGCGAATGTGTATTCGGATTTTTCTTCAGTCGTTTTGCACAACCGAAATCGATTAATTTGATATTTCCATCAATATCGAGCATAATATTTTTTCCTTTAATATCTCTGAAATTGATTTATTGCTTTTCACATTTCACTGATAGAACAAAATCTGAATTCTTACCGATGTACAATACCATTGTCATGCAAATAGGACACACCCTCAACTAATTGTGTTGTGTATTTTTTCAAAACATCATTATGAAATGGACCGAATGCTTGTAGCATATTTTCAATGGTACCATTGGGCAGATATTCCTGAAGAAGAGATTTTCGTTTTCAAGATTGAAATACAACAATGTCAATGTTTTTACCATGAAGATTTTCACTAGACGTGTATTTTCTAATGAAATGCCAAGAAATCTGAAGAAATAATGAAAGTTTAGTGTTCTGTTTTTCGAATCTATTAAAATCAATTCTTTTCACTTGACAATATTAGGATGATTGAGCGTTCGAAGTATGTAAATTTCTTCACGTACTGATTCGTAATCATCTCGAACATGTTCACTATCACCTTCATCAAGTTCAATTTCTTTAACTGCAATCATTCGTCCAGTACTTGTCAAATACGACCAAACTGTACCATAAGCCTAGAAAAATTAGTTCATTAAACAATGATTAATTACGTCTCTGACTGATCTTACTCCTTTTCCAACAGTTCGACCTTTTCGTGCTGTTCGATAGATTTCATCACAATCATTTTCTGTGCATAATGGTGTTAAATTGTACTCTTCATGACTACTTGTGGAATCAATTGTTTCACTTCCTGACAAACGAACAAAAAAAACCGCGATAATCGAATAAAATCTCAAGCAAATTTCCAAGTTTTACCTCGACTATTTAAACTATCATTCACCACACGAAAGGCGGGTCGAATCGAAAGACCCGTATCGGAATTATTATATGTTTGTTCAATGCTGACAGATGTTTCGAATGGTAATGTTTTCGTTTGTGATACTGAGCTTGTTGTTGTTGTCGATGGTAATGATGTTTTGACTAGAGAAGTATCTTGTTGTTCGGTAGTTGGCTTTGGTAATGAACGAAGTGATGAATCTTTTCGAATTGAATCTCGAACTGACTCATAAATATTCCGAATATCCGAATTAATCAACAACGGATCTGGAGATTTAGTTATTTGTACAGATGGTTCGACTTTTTGTTCGATTAATTGTGCTAGAACTGGGCTTATTTCAATAGCTTGTTCAGATCCAATACTTTCTCGTCGTTGTTGAATGTCATTCTCGTCAACTGTTGTCATAACAGTTGCGCTTGACACTGCGAGATCATCCATTGGCGATGTCGTGTCCGGCAGATCTTCATCGTCAACTGTAGATGCTTCGAATAATTTCGAAAGAACCGATTCATCGTGTTCGTTGATAATTTGCGGTTTAACTGTCATCATCCAATCGGTTCCACCAATGACAATAACATTTTCCTCTGGTGTTTGTTCAGTTTCAATTTCTGTACTTGTACTTTGTGATTTCATTTCGATTTTAGCAACTGGAACTGATGATTTCGATTTAGTAGGTCCAATTGGTTTTTTCGGTTTCGTATTTTTTACAAAATTCGTTTTAGGTTTCTTTAATTTCAATGTCGTCGGTCGAACAGGCTGCATTTGTGCTGGTTCAGGTTTAATATCTACATTCGATGTTTGCTCAGCTGTATCTGGAAACATTTCTACAATCAACGGTTGACCTTTCAAACTTCCTCGCCGTTGACAACAGCCTGATGCTGCTAGATTTGTTCGTCGTGCTGTTTCTGGACAGTCACCATCGACGATTTTTTCTCCTTGTAAAGTCAATGGTTTTGGTACTGGATGCGATGGTCGATGTGAAGTAGGTCGACATGATGATTGACGTTTTGGTTTCGATGGATCTGCTTTAGTTGGCTCATTTGGTGGCGATTGTATTTCTTCTGACTTATTGTTATTCATTGTTTGAGATATTTCGTTGGATGCTGAAGGTGGTTGCGAAGGAGAAGGGATGACGTCACTTGAACAAGAAAGAAAGAAATACGAAAAATCAAACATTAGAAATGAAAGAGAGTTTACTTGTTCGATGGAGAAACTTCTTGTTCAGACGGTGGTGAAATGTCGATTTTAACTTTGGGTACATTCGTTTTTGTCGTTGATTTCGTTTTATTCGTTGATAGGATTGATTTTTTCGTTGTTGTTGATTTTGATTGTGGTTGAAAAATGTCCAAAGCAACTTTGCCAAAACGTTGATGTGTTGATTGATTGATGGAAGTTGAACTGATTGCAGTCGAAAGTTTAGCACGATTGAGATTTGTTGGTGGTTGACGTTCTACACTGTTCATACGACGAGGTTCGATAATAGATTTCTGTACACGTGGTGTAACAACAGGCTTTACAGCAGCCGATTTTTGTACTGTAATTGAAGAATTCATTGGTTCACGATGAAGACTTTTCGAAAGTAATCTTCTCGTAAATTCTTCTCTTTCTTTTTGTATCGCTGGTATTTGTTCGGGAGTGATTAAAGGCGGTGATAGACTAGGAATTAAATCTTTTGACGGTACAGCTAACAATTGTGAATCTACAGCAGCAGGAATTTCGGAGGGTTCGTTCAATGATTTTGATTGAATTGGTGGTAATAATGCATAACTTGAACGATGTGTTTCAGGCAAACTTTCGCACAATGTGTCAAATGTTTCTTCGCGTCGTAGTTGAATAGATTCAACTGGAATTGTTGTGTGTCGTGGATAAAGAATTGACGAACGACGGCTGCAAGAACTGCTTACAGACCGACGACAGTAACGTGATGACTGTGTAAGAAAAGAAAAGAAAAAGACGTAGAGAGAGAAAAAAAGAAATATTCTTGTTTTAGTCGAGTAAAAAACAGAACCGAAAAAAAACGAGAATATTTTAAATTAAAAATATTCTTGTTTTATTAAAAAGTAACAGTTCACTAACCGTTATACGATCACTAAGTGGCGATGGAAAAGCATCGATCAGATCACCAGGCAAATTTTCACATGTCAAAGAAGTATCTGTAAAATAAAATATTGATTGAATTTTAATTTGAAATCAAATCTTTACCAAATATTGGATATGCGTGTTGACCTTGTTCGTAACTGAAAATCAATAGTAAAATTCGAAATAAATTTTCTCTAGTCGAAAATCAAACCTCGATTTTAAATGTTTCGGAACAGTCCAATCTAAAACAAACAGTTCATGCGAATGAACGAACCGAAATGACGATTACTTTTAGGTGGATATGTATCGAGTAGAAGTAAATCATCATCATCATCATTAATCTCTTCTTTATCGGTTTTAATTTTTTTCAAAATCGAATTCGGCACAAATTCATCAGCATTCGTTGTCACTTGTTTATTCGTAATTGCTAACGGTGGTAAATGTTTTCCGGTAATTTTTCCTTGAAATGATTTCGTTAAATTTTTCGTTGTCATTAATATCAAATGAAAAGAAAAATGCCTTTTTTCGCCAATAAAAATCAGAAAAACAGCCGTTACATTTATCGACACTACACGGTCTCCGTTGAAAAGTGAATAGAATAAACAGAGAGAACACAATGGAGAAAAAAAATATGATTGACAAAGCTGTTTGTGCACACGTATGAAAACGGCATAATTTCAAAGTTTCTTTTCTTTTTCTCTTTGGTCGCCTTGATGACTATTTGAGTAGAAAGAGAGAAAAAAATGAAGTGATCTTATTTATTTGAACCAATCCTCCGACAATTCTTTTGTTTACCAAGTCAAAATCTTCGTCACGCGCCCATACGACGAGAATATCTAGATGAATTTGCTGATAATTTACATAAATCAACTGTTATCATATTTCTACGCAAAAATAAAACGGAAATGACGTATAAATAACAATGATAATATTGTTTTATGTACTGAGCAAGGTCTCATCGGTTAAGATTCGATTATTTGAACATATTCGAAATGATATTTTAATTCAAAAGAGAGACACAAAAAAAGGATGAGCATATGTAGCTAATAAAGAAGTAAAGCGAATGCCAAAAAAAAAAGATTTTTGTACAAAAAAAAGATGAGAATGAGAAAGAGCAAAGCATTGATTATTGATTATAGAATAAAAAAAAAGATTCGTGTTTATTCAATAAATTTAAAGTAAACCAGCATCCATCAATGAATTCATATCATCAACAATATCTTTAATAATTGCACGATTTGTTGATGAATCAGCATTGAAAGCAAATTCAAGAAATTGTAAATTCGTGATTGTTGAGAAGACATAATCGATACGTACATGAGATTTTTGTGTTAAATGTGTTGAGATAATTTGATGTGTTATGTCTTGACATTCTTTACACATACGTGTAAGAAACACTCGATCGAATGTAAAATCAACTTCGTAAAATGTAACAACAGCTTTTGATAATGAATGAAAACGATTACGAAAATCATCGATTAATTTCAATTCATAATCAGAGAAAATATCATTTTTATAGAGTATACCGACTTTAACAATTGTTTTTATGATAGATTTAAGAACTTTATCGGCATCTTTCTTACTGCCGGAATAGCCACGTATTAATTTATGAAGATTATCTAATATGCGACTACTTGTATCATCGATAAATACTTTGGCTACTGATTTCGATGAAAGTTTTCTAGAAGAAGAAGAAAAACAGACGAACGATTTTAAAATCAAGAAAATGATTATGTCTTATCTACCCAAGTAATTTCTTTTGAGCACGAATACCAAGACTTTGTGCAGCTGTACTGCTTGCAATTTCTTCTTCATCGGCTGAAATATAAAAAAAATCAATATATATATTTATATTTAATTTATTCCAAGCATAAACTCACATTCTATAGTTTGTTGCTGTATTTCTTTCGAATTCATCATAGATTTCTTGGGATTCTCATTCTCAAGCAACTTGTCGATAGGATCATATTATAATTCTCCGTTCAATTTTAATGTCACTCTCGTTTTTTTTACGCTATTCTTTTCTTGTTGTTTTTTTTCTTCTTCTTTTGCTCCCTTTACTTGACTTGTTCGATGAAGGAAAAAAAACGTATGTAGATAAAAAACAGACACATTAAAAAAAAACGTAGAACGAGGAAGAAACAGAAAGCAAGCGAATCGCTTTTTAAAATTTGATTTTCTATTCTCTTAATAGAGATATTTGACCATATGTTCGGCTTTTTTTCCTTTTTTCGGCAATCAAAAAACAAATTCATAGATAACGCGATGGCCAATCGTCGAACAACAAAACCAACAAAAAAAACGCAAACAGAAATAATCATTTGCTTCCTTCAATGAACTGATATTTATTACGTTATAGAATTCATTCTTTTTTTTTGTTGTTCTATTTGATTGATATATTTGCAACTCATTAGAATAACATTAAGTATTCATACGTGAATGACGACGTGAAACGTCTTTGGGGATAAATCGTAGCGAATAAGACATCCGGAAAGAACATAATCATTGTCACCTTTTCTTTTTTTTTTAAAAAAAATATCATTTTTCCTCTTTTCTCCCTCGCACTCTTTTGTTTCGATTGACGTCAGAAGGCGCGCAAGCACCGATAGCATGATTAAAGATTTTATTTTAGTTTAAAGTCAAGTTAAATATGACTACATACCACTGTCATCTTCTTCTTCGACTTCTTTGAGAAAATGTTCCACTGTTTTACTGCTACCATCTTTGGTATTAATGTTTGTTGAAGATTTTTTGTCTGACATGACGTCGATTTCGATCTAAAAATAAATGACGACACATCGAGAAGATTTGCAAATTCGAAATCGTTAGATTTCCGGCTTTATTTTTTCTTTTTTTAGCCAAACAACGGAAATATTATTAGAAAAAAAAAGAAATAAATGGAAGAATTTATTTTTGATCTCATCGAAACAAAAAAAAACAGATACAAAAAGTAACCTAAGTTGCTCGCATCGATTGATGAATGAACGAGCGAAGGGGAAAAAAGCTCAATAACATCTTGACAGAATCACGTAAGAGGGAGAGAGAAAAAAAAGGAAATTCTTAACTGACTGGTTTATATCAATCTTCACTTTACCTAATTGTTGTTGATATGTATACGATAGTCTGATTTATTAAGCGTTTACTGATCGAATTCTTTATCTCGGTTAAATAGAAACGAAGAAAAAGAAGACGGAGGAGAAGAAGACGAAGAAAAAACAAAAGTTAGATCACCAACATTATATATATGTTTATTTATTGGTTTCGTCGTTCGACGACTTGAATAAATCAATATGATATACGCACATTAGGCTATGACGATATTTACTTACTTGTATTCTTTTGTACATTCTATGAGAATAAATAAATCGACGAACTGATAGACAAGTGTCATATGTTTTCGATTTTCTCGTTTGTTAGTTAACAGTTGTTTAAAAACAAGGAAAAATTATGCTGATTTAAATATATCCAATTAAAATCTATTGATATAAATCATATCTATGACTATTTTCATTTTCTAATCATTGATAAATTGATCTCATTCATGTGTGTCGCAATTTATATTTCTCAGATAAAACAACATGTTAGGAATTAGATGACAGTTTTCTGTTCGATGATTGATTAGTCAGTCGACTTATCAGCAAATGTTCTTTTGTATTTTTCGGTCGAATTGAAATTATCAACCTAGACATGCATCATTCGTTCATTTCAACGAAAATCTCCGAGGAAATAAAATGCAAAGTCATCCTGGAAATCAAGCAACAAAGACAAAGTTGTTGTTTTTTTGTTGACGATTCAAAAATCGTTATTCATGTTTTATATTTTTCTATTCTTAGTGTGAGTTGGTCTTTTCTTTTTCAAGTTTACATGATCTGCTACATAAGTGCAGAAAAAAAATGACAAACAAACAAATAGAAGAACAACAAAAAAAAGAAGAAAGAGCGAGAGAGAGAGAGAGAGAGAGCAGATGTGTGTCTGATTCGATAGTCGATTTTCTGAATTCTTTTCATTGTCTAGCAGGAACAATCGTGAATGAAGACATGGACTAACGGAAGTTTACGTTTGAGAGATCAATAAAACGAACATTAGAAGAAAAGAGAACAAACAGAGGAAAATAGTTGTTCATTATGTCCAACAAGAGAAATAGATAGACCTGGTAGAAAATCACTCACACTAAAAATAAATATACATCTGTACAAAGAAATCCAGTGCGACTCGTTTGTTTTCTTTTTCGATTTATTTTTGTTATATATATATATATATATTTATGTATATATATTGAAAGAAGTACAAGTTTTAATAGACGTATCAGATCAGAGTTTAAAGAACAGATAACAACGCACAGAAAATGTAGATACACGCAAAAGAAGACAAAGAAAACAGACTATGTATATGTATGAGAGTATAATAGGATCGCTGTTTTCGTTTGTTGTTGTTGCAGTGATGGTGATGATGGTTCACATACTCTTCGTTGTAGTCCTTCGAAGAAATAAGGTTACTGTTATAGAATAGAAACAAACAAAGATCGCGCCGGTGTGCCAATATGGCTACAAAAAGAAAGAAGAAGAAGAAGAACAACAACAACAACATGAACAACAACAAGAAAAAGAAAGAAAAATAACAACATTGCATGGAAAACAGCAAACGCGTGAAATAAGAAAGGATTCATTTGGTTTGTTTTTTATCATACAAATTTAATAAAAGCATGATATAATCTTAATAAAGTTTCCAGATGTATTGGTAAACAACTGGCACGTTCATTTGTTTTGGCATCGATAAGTAACCATGATAGACGATTATAGGATTCCAAGACATGTCTTCAAATAGATATAACAAATAACTTGAGAACGAAAAGAAACAACAACAAAATCTTACCTGAGTACAACATAAGTATAATTCGAGTCCAATGGATGAGTTAATTTTTGATCATTATTTTGAGCAAATAACATATCATCTGAATGCTGAGCATTAGGCACACTGACATGTAATGTTGCTTTGAATACACTACATGTATTGGTCGATCGTTGAGGTATTTTACCATGTAACATCCATGTTGGCAATGGATTTAATGTACCTATTGTTGAAACATAGAAGCCAAGTGCTAATGGTTGTTGATGAAGAGATGGATGTTCGTTCATATCGATTTCGTATTCGAAATGTTGATAGGAATTTGATTTATGATTGGTATTATTTGATGAATTGCCGTATGAATGATGACCATAGGCATCATTAGGATTATTCGATGAATTGCCATGACGATTATGTTGACCACCGGGTAGACCATTGGTATTGCCATTGTGATTCATATCGAGACCGTAATTCGATGAGAATTCAACGAGATCAACCGGTGTTGGAGATGTAATATTATCGAATGCTTCATTCGGTGGTCCTTCGGGATCTAAATCTTCGAATAATTTACTAAAAAGATCATCTTCATTGTCGGTTGTCGATCGATGATCATTTTGTCTCGGCATAGTTTGCACGTGTTGCACAGACGCCGATGTTGGTAATGTCAAAATATGCGTCACAGAAACATCGTCGAGTATTTGTCCAGTATTCGGCATATTGGTCGTACCGGTATTCGTCGTTTGTGTGCCACGTAGTTCACCTAATTCAAGTGATTCGGGTAGAACAGTGAGCGATGGATGTGTTTCCATCGAGATTAAACAAGCTGAAAGTATAACCGGTTGATCGTGACAACGTAGGACATGACACATTGAACATGATTCACGTATTAATGTTGCACAACGAACGAGATTCTTTTTCGATAGAATGATTCCCCAACTTTTCAATTCGCCATGTCCAAGTCGACCTAATCGTCCGATGACGATTCGCCACGGCATTGTCGTGCTCGTTACAATTCGCATGATGAAATCCCAGAGTTTCTGCAAGCCGATTCGTCTTGCATGTTGAACTTTTCTTCGATGTCGATCGGGCACTTCAATGTTAATCGAACATGTTTCCAACAATTCGCCTCGATCGTCCGAACACGAAGCTAATAGATACCGTTGATCATCGGACAAACAATACGAACAAAACAGAATACTTCCATTGATATTCGTTTGCTCGGTGATATCAGCAAATGCTTTGAAACGAAAATCTGATTTCGGCGAGAGGATATACGCAGGCGTGTACAGTTGCATGACGAGTTTCGCCGGCATTTTCTCTTCGGATGCAGCCGGACCAAAGCCCGTCAATGATTTAGCACGTGTTGTGTATGAAACCGTTCGTTTCAGTTGACTGTAGACGTTGAATGCGAGACGTTTCAATTGAGTTAAACGTAGTTCTGAATCGGATTCGACTTGTTGATTGAGAATTGACTCGAATGGAATTATTTGAAAGTTGATTCGTATGGAGATTTTCTCGGGTAGATCTTTGATTAAATCCATGTAGACACGAAATATGGCTTTTTTTATGTAAGCATCGAGTTTTTCATCGAGATCAAGTGAATTCGATGAGTTTTCATCGAGTTTCAACGCTGTCATTTCATATCGAAATGTATCGATTAGATAAATTACAATGAAAAACTGTTCGTCGTTTTTCAAACGTCCCTGATGAAACGATTCGAATGCTTGTAAATCAACAGGATCAACTTGATGGCCATTGACAAATGTCCCATTAGTTAAATTCGTTGAATTATTACCTGTTAAACTCAAAGCATCAGCGGCCGATGAGCCTGTCGTGTAAATATTACTCAATGGAAGATTATTTGTTGTGTTTGTTGTTGTTGTCGATGAAGGTGAAAGAGCATAGTCAGTCGATGATGAATGAAGATCGAGCGTTGCTGATGATGGATTGGAGAGATCATTGGGTGTACGAAATAGATCACGACGAGATGAATTCTCTTCGATGAGACTACTGTCGAATGATTGACTCGAGAAAAGATTTGTCAATTGAGATTTGATGATTTGTGCGTATTGTTTCAATTTCGATCCTAATGGATGAGTATTTTCATGATCTGTAAACCATTGATCGACATTTGGAAGTGGATTTGTGAGATCATTTGTTAAACGTAAGAGACCGTGATCGGAAAAGATCTTAATCAACGGCCGATGTAAACCTAATCGACATAGTTCATAATGCGTTGATAGATCACGAAAATAGGTCTTCGTTGTCGAACATATATAATCATTATCAGGCACGACACATACATATGCCACATCTTTACCTTTGGAATAAGGTTCAAGACATAATTTATCCCAGAATTTCAAACTATACGGTGCTAACATAACCCATTCACGATCGAGTCCAGCGAGTAGATAGGGTATTGGTTGTGGTCCACTGATTTGTTCTTCTAATTGTACGTGTTGATTTTGCACGTATAATAATTGATGAAATGATTTCCAGGTTAGTGGACCATCGATCGTACTCCATAGACCATTGACTTGACGTTTTTTCAATGCATCGACAAGAAGTGGTTGTAATGAGCGTAGCATAGTGATTAGTTGTTGATCGGAATCGAGAGGTGAAGCAGAATAGGACCATTGATGTAACCAATGATGTTTGTCGAGTTCTTCGGAAAGGAAACTATTTAAAGGATTTCGTGATTGTTCAATTGCTGCTCGACATGCGACATTTTCATATTGATGAACTGGTTGTTTGAATAATTGCGTGAAATCTTGTTCGATTTTTGGTTGACATTTTATTGTTTTACTTGTAAACGAATCGAATGGTCCTGGTAGACATTCTTTTCGTTCGATTAATTCTAACAGATTTACAGATATATCATCAGTTCGTTGTCGATATTTGAGATCAGCTTTAATTCCCGTTATTTCGACTTCATCTTCATAAAACAAACCCGAGAGATAACTCAATCGTAGATTAACAACCGCAGAAAAACCACATGAACATGCATTCAATTGATTGGACGTCGATGGAACTATTTGCTGATGTTGTTGTTGTTGTTGCTGCTGCTGCTGCTGTTGGTACATCGATGGATGAGAATGAAGGTGATAGGATGATTGAGGATGTTGGGGATACATATGTGGATGATATGGTGAATGTGTTGGATTATTAATACCGGGTGGTCCAGTTGAAGCCGAGGGTGTTGAGGATAATTTAATGAATTCTCGAGGTTTATCGAAGTAAATGGTCGAATCAAGACCACGTATACTCAATTCATTTGGCGTACATGCACATAGAACGCACGAATCGAAGTTCATATCACGAAAAAAATTCAAAATACTATCATTTAATAGAACATTGAAGAGCAATGAATCAACGTCTGCTTGATTCATCGTTAGATTCGATGGTGGTGGCTGAGAATATGTCGTTGGACTATTGAGAGCTTGAACGCTGCCAACTGATCGAATAGGAAACGGTGATGATTGCAAATCATTCGAACGTATCGATGGATTATTGTTGTTATTATTATTCGTATTCATTGGCGAGTAGATCGATGGTGTTGGAACATTCGACATCGAAATTGATGTATTTCGAGGTGTATGCTGTTGCCGATGAATGATTTGATTATTGAATGGACTTGCCGAATAATCTTGATTGGTTAACGTTCGTTTCCAATGTCGCATTGGTTTGTGATGAGTTGAAATGGTGATTGAAAAAGATTTCGTTGGTTCATAGGGTTTGTCGAATTTTTTCACAAATGTTTTCTTGATCGGATGATACGACGAATGATCTTCGACAGTAATCGATTCGAATGGTGCAATGATCGATTCCTGACTGAATTGATTGAGCATATCGAATGTTGTTGCCGCACTACTCACACTATCGACCATAATTGCATATGGCGAATGTAAAGATTGAAGTTTCTCGGACGACGATGAGCCCGGTGGTGTGTTGTAGATTTGTTCCATTTCATGAAAAACTCCATTCAAAGATTTAGTTAGATGATAGTTATTATTATTATTATTATTTGTTTGAGATGATGGAGGGATTGAGTCTTTCTTCATTGGCGATTTAACACCTCCGTTGGAAAGAATCGTCGATAGGACATTGCAATTGCTTTTATTCTCATTGATATCTTGTGAGTCAAGTATAGTTTCTAAATCAGACATCGATGGTCCGTCGTTGGTAAACGATTGATTGACTCGAATGTTGCTCGTTGGCGTCGATGGCGGGTAGTTCAATCGCGAGAGATACTCATCTTGTTCGTCGAATTCATAGGGATCGATCGGTCGAGGATATAAATGACTAGGACTCGGCGGCGTTGGTTGCCCGTGCCGATAGAGATGATCAGTGGTTGTCAACGTTGTTTGAATGTGATTCACGAGCGAATTTGTATCTGTACGAAAACGTTTCAATGGTAATTGAAGAAATGTATCTGTTCGATGGAAATCATAGGTTTGTTTGTGTTGTTCGCATTCGTCGTCGTCGATAATCGAGAGATCGTCGAATGCAACCGTTGCCGAACGTTTCAAACCGCGAGATGTATTGTTAACAGGTGCCGGCGAATGACTTTGAACTGAATTGAGATTGGTAATAGGCGCGAGAACCGACGGTGGACCACTGACACCGACGCTGTTCGGTGTCGAGGCCGTCCATTCTTGAGATTTGTCGTTGGTTGCCGGTGGATTGTTGATTGGCGTTGGATGATTCGTTGTTGTGTTCATTGGTGAGGAGGTTGTTTGAGTTAGATGAAGATCGTTTTGTGTTTCGAGAATTTCGATTGAATGTTCGGTTTTAATCGGCTCGATTTTGGCTCGAGATGGCGAGGTCAAACGAGTTCGACGATGGAAGGGCATTAATGTCGAATGACGATTGTTGGTTGTGGAACATTGATGACAACGGCAAATGCGTCGATTTGTTGGATCAGTGATTAACAAGCATTTATTTTCTTGTTTCTTTTCGATATCAATCGAATTTGTCCGTTGAGCGCTGATTAATAATTGATTCGACAGGTTTTTGATGAGATTATGTTCGAGTTTTGTTGAATGATTCGCAAGTAAATCAATCGATGAGTTGGTTTTCGAATCCGGTGGTGTTTTAACTTTTTTCGTTGTCGTGGTCGTCGTCGTCGTTGTTGTTGTTTTTGCTGTTGTTGTTGATGTTGTTTCATCGGTTTTCTTTGAATTTTCATCGTCATTCGGCAGAATTTTATAAACATAACACGTCGGATAGAACATTCGAATATTTCCCGCTGAAACTTCGATAAAATCCGGCAAATTTTCAATATGTCGAACGGGATAATTTCGTTCCCAATTCTCTCGCAACGAATTCATATCAATCTCTCGATTGATATAACCAATAAGAACGCCATTTAAACCAAAAGGTGCAAGAATAATATTCAATTGTGAATTCTTTTCGAAATCTTTCGGTGTAAGATTGTAAATTGTTTGATGTCGTTGAACGTCGACACTCGCACAAACTTTATTATCGCCATGAAGGAAAAAATTCAAATGAAACGAATAATTCGGTATTTTAACATCTAATTGATCGTTCAATGGCAGAACAAACCATTGATTAATTCGAGCAAAACCTTTCGATAACAAATATTTCTCAATCATATTGTGTAAAGATTTGAATAACATCGAACGACATTCGTAGGACAACGCATTTTCACTCCATGAGCCATTCAATTGCGTCATTGACCGTAGATTTGGCAGTTCATTCGGTAGATCTTCATTGATGCCAAAGAGCCAGAGTTCTTTTTCGGTTTTTTGTCCATCATCAGTTAGAACACGTCGCCAGGCGCATAATGTATCTGCACGTAATGAATTCCAATAGGCAATGAGAACGGGATCTTTGTAATGATTGGGTTCTAAACGAGTATTTAATGCTCGACGAAAACATTTCCATTTCAAATCGTTTAAACTTTGCAGAGCAAATAGATTCGTATGGCAATGTTCAAGACTACAGGGTGCACTCATGTTTTGATTCGGCCAAGGAAATAACAAAAAAACGAAACGAAGATTAGAAATATTGAATAAATAAGAATAAGATTTGGTCGATGTGTCGGATCATAATGATTTAATAATCAATCCAACATTGACCGGAAATAAATATATCTAAATAGTAGAAAATCAAATTCGTTTTTTCTCTTCTTTTGTCAAATGATTACACCATGCGATTCAACGAACGAAAAGAATAAACACGCATACACACACAAAAAAAAAGAAACGTTTTTTTCCTCCTCTCTCTTCGTTTCCTTTGTTTTCTTTCGACAGTAACAGCTGGAGAATATATTGAACAATGCATTGATCAATGACATCGAAGGAGAAGGCGAGTTGTTGTTTTTTGTTTTTAAATTTAACAATCGAAATCAAAATCAATGAAAATCGGTTTTTCAAAATCAAAACAAAAAATCTATCGTGAGAAACAGATAAATAATTATTATATTACAAGATTAATTTTTACTGAACATCGACAGAGAGGTCACTAGAAATATTTCGATTGGTCGATATGATTCGCTAATCAAATAACTTGTTCGTTCGTTCTCATATTTTATAATTAAATCTGATATTCGTTCAATTTAATTAAAAATACAAACGTCCTTGAATGTACACTGTCTAATCAGTTTTACTGAATCTTTAATATACCTGGACAACTAAATGACAAGCAAGCAAAAAATAGGCATATTTCGTTGTCATTATAGTCGAAAGAATGATTGCTAACATATTTTGAATAATGATACATCATTATGTGAAAAATACATAAGAGAATGTGACGTTTTTCGATTTTTTTATTACATTTTAACATGAATCTGCATAATAGAAAGTATCAATTAGATGTATTTTTTGTTTGATTTAGGTAGAAAATATTTAGTTGATCATTTGCACTTGAAGCAGAGAGAGAAAGAGAAAGAGAGAAAGAAAGAAGAAGAAAAAAACTGTGTTTTAACTTGATAAATTACCGACCTTGCATTAATAAAAGTAAAATCAAATATAAATGTCTCTTTGTTTTTGTCTATCATCAAGCATGATCGGTTTTTTTATGTAAAATAAGAAAAAAAAACTTGTACATACAGTCTTATGCATGTACCTTTTTTTGCTCTTCTTAATTTATCTATACTCTCGTTCGTTTTCTTCAATAACATCCTCGAATATAATTGTGTATGAAGTAAGATTTATACTTTATGTGTACAAAAAAAGACGAGAGAAAGGTAAAAAAAGAAGAGAAAAGGTATCTGATTGAATCACTCACTCACTCACTCTCACATATACTTGGCTTTCTTCTCTCTCTCTCTCTCTCTCCCTGTCTCTCCTTTTATCGATTGGACGCTGTGAAAAAACGAAAACAAGCCACTAGAGCGATGACAATCTCATGCTAATAGAGCGTTGACGAAGGTATCTTTTCTACTGTAATCAACCATTTCTTTTACCATTTTATAAAAACAACCGCAACATAACTACCGTCATTGTAAATCAACGAGGTCGATGGCAAAGAAAACTAAAGAAGTCACTGTAACGAAAAAAACGAAAGTAGTAACACCTGTTGATCCCGTTAAAACAGGAAATCTACTTCGATTAGTCAGTCTTCTTGCTGTACTCTTAGCAATTGCTGCTTTTCTTCTTCAATTATTTGCTGTTCTCACTCATCAATGGAAATGGCAAGTCACATATCTTCGTCCGTTGGTTTCTTCATCCGGCTATCATTATGCTCAGCCGAATGTCTACGAAGACAGTCGTCTTCAACAAGTCTACGGTTTATATTCGCGTGACGTTAAAGTCTACGCCAATAATGACGAACAGTTCGATGTTACAGCAAGTACACGTTTTCCTCGAATCGATGATGGCGAGGAGAATCTACACTATTGTCTATCTCAAACATCAACACTTCGTGGCGCTTTTCTAACTTGTTCCGAACAGGTTAATTCGCCTGAACAATGCCATTGCCGACGATATCCATACTGGAAATGGGTTATCTTCTTCGAAATTGCCGCTCTAGTTCTCCTTGGTCTTGTTGTTTTTCTTGCTGCATTACAGCTAACAAGTCTTGGCGATAAACTTCGACCAGTTGCAGCTGGCCTTGCTTTTCTTGCATTTCTTTTTCTCTTAATTGGTCTTATTTTAATTCTTTCATATCTCAAACGTGAGACACGTTCATTTGCCGATGCTTATCCACATATCAATCGACGTGTTACCGATCAAGTAGCAACTGTCTACAATGCAAATCAAGTTCATAGTGCTAAACTTCGTCATATTCTTCAACGTCGTTCACAAGAATTCTATCGTGCATATCCACTCTTGCCTGGCCAACATCCATACAATGATACACATTTTCAAGAATATTCAGATGAAGAAAAGTCATGGGTCTATCGACCATACACAAGCATCAATCCGAATCTACCAATTACTGGCAAAGAAGGAGGCCCTGCTCCACTTGTCAGCGAAGACACAACCACAACTGCACCACTCTACAATCCATATGGTCCAGCTATAGGCTACGATCAAGTCTATAGTGCTACACGAGCTGGCATCGGTCCATCAACAATTCTCTCGATACTTGCTCTTGTTCTTTCATTACTCGCACCATTACTTCTTGCTTTCGGATTACTTACAGCTAAAAAATTAGCACCCTCAACAACTGTTGCCAAAGAAGATTATACAGCTGTTCCATTAAATCCACCTGAAGAACCTACCACAACAACAACAAAAAAAGAAACAACAACAACAGTTGTCCGAACAATTCCCCAAGATCTTGATCCTGACCGTCCAATTGGCGATGCTATTGTTACAACAAAAAATGTTCCACCAGGTCAATTCAGTACAACAACTACTGTCAATGAACCTGTCATTTTTAAAGATGTAGTTATTGCTGATCCTGTTGCTCCAGTAGTGACAACAACTGCACCTACCACAACTACAACCACTTCAATAGTAACAACGACTCCCGCTACTACTGCGGAAACAACAGAAACAACAGCAGCAGCTGGTAATCCATAAACAATCGAGTATACGTATAAACAATCGCGCATATTTTTCTGAACAGTATATAGACTAGTATACTAAACAAGATTTCTTCTCAGTTGGGCATCTCTTTTCTTTTTTTTCAATTAGTGCTACTTTTTTTCTTTTTCTAATTTTCACTTATATCTTTTATGTTCGTTTCAAGACTAAATCGTACTAAACAATTTCTTTTTACTTTACTTTCATGTTTATTTGAGTTGGTCATGTAATAAAGAAAAAAAATCGTCAATCTTGCATATTCACATTGTTATCTCATCGTCTGTCTGTCGAATAAAATCGAAGGATATGTCATTCGATTGAATAGTGAACATGCACACTTATTGATCGATGAATATCTTTGTGTGAATATGCGTATATATCATCGATAACAATTTTCAAATGAATTTTATCGCTTGATCTTATTCTCATCATATGTGTATATCGTTGATTTTGTTTGTCTTTACATTGAAAATGAAATTATTTATTCGAATAGAATTTGATTTTTATTTATTTCATTGAATGAGACTCCCTTCACGATAATAATCGAATGTCAAAATAAATGTGCACATATTTATCAATACTAGGCATAGTTGTCATTCGATTCAAGGAGATAAAAAGCAAGTTTTGTATCAAATGAATATTTTAGTTTAGTAAATAGAAAAGAAAAATGATACGATATCTGACGAACAATAGAACAATGAAACGAAATAATATCTTATGAAATGAAACATGAACAGCAATTCGAATGTTTGCTTGGTTGTTGAGTACGAAATTCCAAATCACCGGTATCATCATCATCATCGTTATGATTTCGAAACGGTTGCAATTCTTCACGTAATTCAGATTGTGTTAGTTTATGAACTGGTGTAACGTAATTATCGTCACTAAAAGGAGATTGATTTTGAACGATAGATAGATAAAGAAAAAAAAAACATCAACATCAACGAACTCCGAATGATCGTTATCACTAATTGAGACTAATGGTTCATACGATGGGTTGATGTTATGTTCGATTCGTGTATTACTAGTTCTAAATGAATTTGATAAGATATACAAAAAAAAGATACAAAACGTACTTTAATCCAGATGAGATCTGAATAGTTTCAGACTCGACTCGATGTTGAATAACATCTGATTTTGGACGGATTTTTGCGAGTAAATCTATGTGAATTCAAAGATAAATTTATTTCTATACAAAAACAATAATAAATCCAACCATTTCGTTGTCGAATAGGTTGATTAGTAATGACATTTAATGCCTAAAAATAATCATTAAAAAACCATCGATCTTCTTTTAAATGCAATTATTCTTTCTATACACTTCGATGATCAGATTTTTGCATTCTCTTTCTTATTGTCCTTCATTCAAAGAAAAGAGAGAGAGAGAGAGAGTCAGCTGTTCGAAAAGAATTCTCGTTTTTTTATTGGTTTAACAAATCATCAATGAATTTCAATTCGATTGACTATTAGAGGCTTTTACTATGGTAAAAAACCGTTGTAATGGTTTGATGTAAGTGAGAAAAAGAAAAAGTCGACGTCAAAACAAAGCTAATTTGACATCGATCTGTTTAATCATAATTAACACAATATCATGTTAGTTGTTTCACCGGTGATATCTCAATCGTCGTCGAAAACAAATGAAAAAAAGAAAAATGAATTATTTCCGAAATGTACTCGAACGAAACAAGTGGCATATCCATGTACTATTTACTCTGATGTTTATTCGATAAATCAATGGACTAGCTTTGTTATTTTTAGTTTCGAATTTAAAATCTTCACAATCAGCACTTGATTATCATGAATTGAAACGTTTACAAGAGATCTCAACTGAATTGGACAATCGGTAATTTATATGAACTTTGCACAAAGATTGTTTATTGAATTTCTTTTTTTTTATAGAGAAGAAGCACATAATTTATTTATGAAAGAATATGCAGCTGTGATTAAACCACAACCAAAACGAGCATGGACATCGGGGTAAACAGATAAGTTAGTTCGATCGTGATATGAATCCAACGATTGATCTTTAGAAGTAAACCTAGTCGAATGCAAACAATCGATTCATCGGCAAGTCCTATGGAAATTCTACCGAATTCATCAGTTGTATCACCGGTATTAACACGACGATCACGAAAGATAATCTCACCATTTCAACGAGATATTCAAACACTTCGACGTCTTCTACGAAAATTGTACAATTGAATTTCTCTTGTTTAAAACAACAATCTATTTTGAGAATTCTATCTTAGACATGTTCAACGAACAAATGCGGAACATGATCAAATCTTTCAAATAATGGCTCAATTTCCTCAGTTTATGGCGCTTGATCCACGAGCTGATCTTCTTCGACAGGCGATTGAAATTGCTCATTTAGAAATCTGCGATGAAAATCGACAGCCAAGTTGTCATTCTTCATTTAGTTGACTTTAATTTGACTTCATATTTAGTATTACCATCGAATGGTTACTTTTTTATTTTAAAAGGTGGTGTTATACCTCCACCTTTATTATCTCAATCATCGTTGGAAATAGTCTGTAGTCAAATTTTGAATCGATTTTCTATTCAATAGATTGAATCTATTTAGTTAACTGTTGGACAATCTTTTGGATCGTTAAAACCAAATCCTGAAGGCAAACCTAAGTCAGAACTAAAAATTTCAAATATAATCGAATATTTTCTTCGTATTGAAGATCTCCATGGTTTGCAACATCGGAAGAAAATTGTGAATTTCTTAAAATTGATAAAGATGAATTTGCAACAATAAAAACCGTAAAAGAAAACAATGGAAAGATTGATTTTTCGTTTTCTTTGATAGAAATTCGAACAAACTGAATATCAAGAAAAATATTCTTTAATACGTTCATGTGGCGAATATAAAATGTGGACAAAACAGCCGACAGATGAAGTCGTTCGTTTAATCGAATGGATTGAATATCCACAAAATACAAGTTCGAGAGACAGAGAGAGAGAAAATTCGTTTGTTTTCCTATGATATTTTGTGTATTTAGTATTAGCAAGCGAAGGTTTTCGTTGTCCGTTCATTGCATTTATGAAAACAGGCGAATGCCATATACTTCGAAAAGTTGACGTCGTTAAAACAGCACAAAATGGAACTAAAGTACGAGAATGATTTCCATGTACGACTAAGATTTGACTGGTGTCTATTTTCAGAGTCGACAAATACGACAAGTTGTCATGGGAAAAGTCTGTGCGCCCGATTCATTCGGTGAAATAAGTGTTCTATGTCAAGAAGCAATGGTAACTGATAGTGTAATTCAATTGAAATATCTTAAATTCTTTTTTTGTCAAATAGACTTGCACAGTTGTTACGGCAACACATTGTAGATTAGGTATTGTTCGACCCGATAAGACAGCTGGTAATGTTCAAATATTTTCGAGAAGAAAAAGAATTTTTTTTTCATGAAAGCAATTCATTCAATTTGTATAGGACTACCTGAAGTAACCCGCAAATTACTGTTACATACAGCTCAACGAACATTTGCTCATTTATCTCAAGATGATATTCGACGTGAATATATCAATCAAGAAACACGCAAAGAATGGGGTGATTTTAAGAAAGATATTATTGATGATATTATGTTCAGAAAAAGTATTCAATCAGGTCATGGAAAATGGCAACATACGGTTAGCACACCGACTACTGAACGAGTTACGAAATCATCAATGAAATAATCTGATTTTCAGAACAAAACTTGAATGATAAAGATCATATTTTTTTCAAATAAAATAATATACTTTACTGATATTTGTCTTATTAGTAAATGAGTAATAATATTAATTAAATTTGATTATATACCGTAGAGTGCAAAAGTCTTTGCCTTGGGTATTTCATCCATTTATTATAAGATGAGTGATGAAAGAAAGAGCTAAATATATGTTTAGATGAGGCGTAGTCTAGCACATAAAAGTAACACAAGTAGTAATGAATTTTCCTTTCTTTCGATTCAATGGACGTCAAATACTTTCATTAAGTTTATAATCCTAGCAATATTATTTTTGATAGTTCTAAGGTAATTGCGGTTGCTTTGGGAATGTAAGCTGATTGAACGTCACGAAATAGCCGATGCATCAGTTGACTGACATGTAAGGCAAAGACTTTTGCACTCTGCTGTATATTTAATTGTGAAATACAATGACAACATCAACATTGAAAAGTTAAATATGTCTAAGATTCATGATGTTCATGATGTTTGTAAACTTTAGTTTGAATGAGCGATTGCGTGCCATGCGAATGAAGTGTTGTCGGTTCGTTTGACGGCTGACGGCAAAGAATTAGACATATAAAGTCATTACGAAATTTAGCCGATGCAAATGCATATTCTAAAATAGAGATCATTAAAATAATGAAAACAAAATACTTCTTACCATAGAATTGAGCACAACAGTACATAAAATTCAAAAATGGACTTATAATATATCCAATTAATCCTTCGACAGCTATTCTCATCGGACTTTTATATGCAGCTATGCTAGCTGTAGATACACTGTAGATTAAATTAATAGGATAGGGTATTGTTGTCAAACAATAAATAAACACTTCGGCACTTAACATTTTCATAAGATCACGATCTCGTTGATGTATATGTATATTTCTTGCATTACCAGTTGGTGTTACACGTGATCGAATCTTTTGTAGATTATACCATGCAAGTATACTGAATAAAATCATTAAAAATAATGGTAGGATGCCAATGACAATTAATGAATAAATAGCATAAAAGAATGCATATGCACCTGGCAATGCAATGCATCGACCTGAATCGTTACTGAAAAATACAGCTAAATGAATTGGTATGATAGTCCAGACGATGATTAGCAGAATGATAACACGAATAGCAACACGCGGTTGACTAAATGATCGAATGGTTGCACTTTGTGAACATAATGCCCATCGATCGATACAAGCAGCAATCACTAGAATAGAATATGACAATGATCAATATCAAAAACTATTCGATGAACATACTAAAACTGCGTGATAACATGAGAAGTGCATGTGTGCCCGACCATCTAACTTTGCAAACGATATTCGAGGTCTGCTGTGGATCAGTATGATCAACACCAACGATATTTGAAACCAATGCTGTATTTATTACAATCCAGTTTGAGATACATGCAGACAGCAAATACAATGAACAGGAATTCAATTGCCGTTTGGCACCTTTTCCTAAGAGAATAATGGTGAATATATTACCGAAATTACCGGAAATTAATAAAGCTGATAAACCGTATCGAGCAATATTACGTTGAACAGCTGTGATAATAGCTGTAGACATTGTTGTACACACAAACCTTGAGGATATAACGACAGTAGAATGGTAGGTAGATGAAGTCTACAAAAAAGTTTCCGAGTAAAAAATATCTACGAAGAATAGTTAATTATTCGAATAGAATATTAGGATAGGAATTTTTCATATCTTGATTGACATTTTTATGCTTACAGCAAGAGTTTCTTTTAATTAGAAACTATTGTTACACGTAGACATGAAAATAAAATATGCTTAGTCACTTTCACCTAGCTAAATGAAAATTTACACTCTTATTGTCTTTGATTTTGTGCTCTGAGATGTGCAACTACAATGGTACTATAATTTAACTGCCAACAGCGAGCATTATCAGTTAAAAACTGACACAAAAAAAACAGAGAATGTTTTTGACAGCTAGCCTAGTTACTAAAAATACTTCTTTCAAAGTTTTTGACTTTTTAATTACATTCTATTCACCTTTTACATTATTATCTTGTGTTCTCAGAATTTCATTACAAGTACGTCCTCCATCACTGAATTACAAGTCGTCATGTATCTTTCTCAAATTAATATTTATCAATTCAATTATGTCACAAGAAAATCTAAAATGTTAAACAATAGAAATGTATCTAAAATCATACACACTTTCGAATGAAACAGAAACCTTCATCAGACTTAGATAAATGTTGACATTGAGTCAATACTCAAATTCAAACAATCGCGAAAAGTTCGAAACCACGACTCGGACTCTGTTTATAAATATTGACATTTTGGATTTATGTGAATCATATTTCAGTAGTCTTCACTTCTTTTTCTGTTAGAATATCAACAGAACATCCAGTAAACAGTTTCAAACACGTGTTGTATTTATGCATTTCTTACATAGAGTTTATTTTCGATGGTATTTGGTTATAGTTTTTTGCAGTGCAGTGATGTCTATTTTCATATTAAATCTATCTTCGTTATTTACAAATATAATCAAAAATGAAAAACGAATATTTGATAATAGAATATTATCAAATCGATTACCTGTGTCTTTACTAGCTCGTAATCAAAATCGTTTGGATCGATTAAAGAAATACTACAGCCAGTTCTTAAATCTTAGTTCGTTTAATCAACCAAAAGGTGAAAAAACAATGATTTATTCTTGTTCTTCGATATGTTTTGGTTGGGGTGATCGACTTCGAGGTATTACATCCGTTTATATTTTAGCTTTATTAACTCGTCGTCGATTTATGATCGATATGAATCATCCTTGTTCAATATCACATGTATTACAACCGTATCAAATCGATTGGCGATTTCAAAATTTAACTAGAATCTGTTCGAAGAATCGAACTCAATTGATTATTAATGTTATGCCACTTCGACCGCCTTCTATTCGAACTAATATGATAAAATTAATCAAATCTCAAGATTTCTATTCTCTATAGTCTGAATATGACGATATTCATATTACTACCAATGCATTCTATATAACATATGCATTGAGAAATCCATTTACAAATGCTTCATGGTTACTTGACAATTTACCTTTGAAACAAGCAACACAAGAACTCTTATTTCCATTACTTTTCGAATTATTATTTAAACCATCTCTGATTGTTCGTCGTGGTGTCGAACAAATCCTTCAACGCTCCCACCGTCAGTTAACCTGTCTTCATTTACGATTCGGAAGAAATCCATCAAATCCATTTGATGTTCAAATCTCGCAACGTGAAAATCTAACAAAAGTAGTACTTGAATTTCTCGATAATAATCCTTGTTTAGTCAAACCTAACGAAACATTACTATATATTACATCTGATAGTGATCAAGCAATACAAACTATTTTAAAATCATATCCAACTATGTCTATAACTGTTCCTGGACCCATTTTACATATTGACTATGCAAATCATTCACTATCACAAAAATCTATCTGTAATGGTTTTATTAAAGTCGTAACTGATTTTTATATTCTTGGGGAATGTGACATATCTATTTTATGTCGTAGTGGATTTTCTTTATGGGCGAATAGACGTCGATTAGATCGGAATTCTCAATTATTTCTCTATAGAGACGACTTAAATCGAATTAAGAAAATAAAAATCCATGTCATAGAATTAATTGTTAGTCTCAAATGGATATTTAGATAAAGCCAAGTCAAACTAGATTTCCACTCAACACAAAGTCGAGTAGAGAAAGCGGTTGACTGCAAGAGCTTGCAAGTTGTAGCAACATGACTAAGTTATTCAATAAAATAGAAATTTGACCTGCTATACTATCAAAGGATTTAAAGAACATCACATTAGTTATCTCTTGTTATTTTTAAACTAATGGTCATCCGTTACGATAATTTAAGTTGTGTTTGAAAATCTTTCAGCATCGACTTTAAGGTTAGTCGTTGACCCTTAGAATCAGGCCTATTATTGCTACATCATGATTTAGCATAATCATATCTTTTTAGATATACCAGCGCATTGTGTTCGAAGTATAAAACCAATAAAAGCAAACATGTACATATACATATAGCGGTTCTGAATAATATTCTTTCTTACCTTTACTACACGTATAAAGCCATTAAATCGTTCATAAGATTTAAATTTCTTTGCTCTTTAGAGAGTATCCTATGTTATATGAAGAGTCCCCTTCTCCTCAGATCAGAGAATCAACTTTTAAACAATCACATATTCTTATAGTCCAGTAGTCTCTTTCACAGTATGTACAACCATTTAATTTGAATTGTTTTCATAGTTATCAAGAAATTTTAAAAGTTGTTTTTCATCCCTATCTTTTCTACCGTCAAATGCATTAAAAAATGGCGACATCACTAAAAAGCAACGGTCGTTATGACTGTTTCATCCAACTAATATTGCTACAACACCTTTGAGTGATTCTTTTTCTTTTCTCACCCGTACGTCATCATTCATCATATATTTAAACAAGACTGACAAATAAAATGCGTAACATATTTCGTACGTTTTACTCCCCGTGTTCATTCAATCCAATAGGTAATATTTCAGATTTCAGAGAATTATTATCTGTAAAATAAAAATGATCCCTATCACATGAGTTAACATATTCATCCAGCGAAGTTGGTGACAATTATGTGCGCACACGATCTGTCTATCAACTTTATAAACAAAATAGATTTTTCACACTCAGTTTAACTTTGAGATCTCGATATTTTAAGTTCAATTCAGTAAAATCCCAATCACACTACACCCGAATAAAATGTTTTCCCATTTCATACTATCTAAAACCCTATGGAAATTAACTCCATTTCTTGAATCATTCACTTTTTCCGATCAACCGACTCTTTCTACACGGCGAATTCACAAAAACACCTCTTATAGCGCATAGGTGCTATAACGAGTCTATTCTTACGCTTCACAAACACCAATCGCAACTATTAATTTGAGTAACACATATCATTTTAGATTCAACGAACCATGTCTTTATCACTTCATACACTACCAATCGACATAATCTATCGAATACTTGATCATCTGAGCGAAAAAGAGTTATTCATATCCACAAACCTCTTGAACCAGAGATTCAATGCTATTCTGAATTCTTATCAAAGATTTCAAGTAAGTTAAACTAACACCCTAACGTAATTTGCATGCAAATTCTAATATTCATACTTCAATCAATCAATCAATGCTAAAGCACTCGTGTCTCCATTAAATGTACTATCATTATTCTCTACAGAGAATCCACTCTTTATCGTGCATAGACAATTACCACACTCGATCTCGCCTTTAATAAAATCGGAGATGCAGGTGCACAATCAATTGGGCAGGCATTAGAAAGAAATCAGGTTAGATACACATTTAATTTTTCACTTATAATAGCTTTCTTTTATATTTATTGCAGATATTGGCCAAACGCATCGCCGTGGAGAATGAAATGTGAGTAGAAAGTGAAGAGATGATCTAGAAAAAGTTTGGAAAAAGTTGAATTTTGCGAATATGCTTCTAGTTTTTTATTTGATGAAAAGTTTCGTGCGAACTGCTAATTTTTGGTTTATATTAATAAATATCTGAGACATAAAAAGTTTGAACGAAGTTGACTGCCGTCTTATTTGAAATTGAATTTTATTGATATAGATTAGATAAAAGTTATTATTCTCTCGGCCGTAGGCAGGGTCATATGGAAAAGAAACGTTTGTGTGTATGTATGCGTGCTTGTTTGCATTGGAATCGAAAGAATATCAGTTGTAGAAGTCACTAATTGTTACGAATGATGTTGGAAATTTAGTCGGATCCTCGGCAATCGAAGTCGGAGGGTCTGAATTGATAGATAATTATTTAAAGCTTTTAATTTAGTATTTTGGACTAAAAACTGGATACTATTGGAAATTGACGATTTTTCCTATGGTGTGATTAAGTCAAATCAGATATGACGATTTGGAATCTATTGTTGCTTTTAGAAAACTGTAAAGCCGTCCTTCTGCTTACCAAAGACTCTGCAGTTGATAAACTTTAGCTTCAACAAATGAAACTAAATCGTGTATGCGTAAAAGGCATGTGACGTATCAATGGTCAATTAAAAATGAGTCATATATGACCATATAAGGGAAAACTATCATATGTTAATTAGTAATTTTGCGTATTTTATCACAAAAAATTTTTCGAGTATGCATCGTGTGCAAATATAGAATTTTGTTAAAGATTTACTGAAAAAACGTCGAAAACAAAATCAGAAACACTACGTTTCATCTTACATGTTACGGACACTGATAGTTCAATTTCTGGGCACCCTCAAATTGATCGATACAAGCAGCAATCACTAAAATTAGATTTATTAGTTATGTTCACTGTACCATCCTAGTTTACATAGAAAATTCGAATCCCATATCGTCCGATTTGTTATCGAATATTGTTTCTCTCTCTACTTTTATTATTATTCTAAGAAGGAAATAAAAGATTAAAAAACAAATGGGTAGATTAAAGAGAGACTTTATTTTTGTAAGAACTAATTTAACACTGTCGTTTAAGTGCGATATGGCAAATCACACCAGGGTTTATCCACATCACAGAAAATGATATTTGTTCGAGCATGAGTAACAAAACTTTGCCAACTCTCATTTTGACTACCTAATTCTGTTAAATTTCCAAAAACATACAAAGCATTTTTGGATCGAGTTAACATGACGTTGAGTCGATTCATATCTTCCAGAAAACCTATATTACCACCACTACGAACACAAGACAATATCACAATATCTTTTTCTTTGCCTTGCGAACTGTCAACAGTCATGATTTCGATATACGATGGCAGATACGATCGAAGAACACGAACTTGTGCTTTATATGGTGTTATGACAGCTATACGTTGTTGAATTTCTATTGATCGAGGATCATCGTTGTCTAATGGTTGAGAACGACGAATTTCTTGTCGAATTTCATAGTCACTATGCGCAGAATCTGATGAACTGCTCGTAGTGGATTCGTCATCGTCATCACTCTCGCTTTCATTTTGACTTTGTCGTTGTACGAGGTACATAATTAATTTTTGACAAAAATCTTGAATATATTTTGCTTCACCATAATTGTATGACGAATTTGCATCATCGTAACCATGTGGTGAATTTTTTATATTGTATAAATACAATGGTTTTAGTGGATAGCTTCTCATTCTTTTATGTACAGATGGATCTGTTCGCAAACGGTTTGAATAAAAACATTCGCTTGGAAATCGACAGATTTTCGGATGCATTCGATATTGAGTATTTAACATACTTATTGGACCATTTTCATAGTGTTCAAATGCATTATACAGTCGCAGATAGAGTGATTGAGATAAACCGTACATTTTGCCTGCATCGCTAAGAACACACGGAGGTAATTGATTTGGATCACCGACCAGAATGAGTTTGTTACATTTAAATCGAAGTGGTAGAAGAAAATCAGCTTCCAAACTTTGACTTGCTAAAAACACACACACACTTTAAATACGTATATTCAATCTATTATCGTTAATTCTCACCTTCGTCAATAATAATAAACGCAGTCGATGATTTTAATGGATGCATTCTTGTACTTCCACAATAGTTCAATGTTGAAATGACTATTTTAGCTTGTCGTAAGATATGATTCTCTTTTTCTTGAGCGATAGTTGGCTCTGGTTTTTCACCGGTTTTTAAGATCTTTACTATTTCGTCCAGAATCATGAAATCAAGAAAATGATCACATAAACGAAAATCATCAGGTGGTTGACAACCAATACGTACAAGAGTATCTAATAAAACAAAAATCTTATAATTCGATTACTTTATCAAAAATTAGATATACGTACTAGGTTTAAGTGGAACTTCTTGTTTATCAAATTCATCAAGAATACGACGAGCTAATTCGTCACAAGCATTATTCGATGGTGCACATAGAAGAATCTTATGTTTACGTCCTGATTCAGGTAGTTTCGACAATAATTTTAGAACGATACCTGCAATCGTTCGACTTTTTCCAGTGCCTATAAAAATCGCAACGACAGACTTTTTCTAATAACAAAATTTCAACACAAAACTTACCAGGTGGACCATGTATAAGATGCATGTGATCAAATATATCGTCATATATGTTTTCAGCTAATTCTATTGTTTTTGATTGTGCTAAATTAAAGCCATTCGATGGTATAACATCTGATGGATCATAATTGTCTGGAAATTGAAAATATAGATCATCTATCATCGGTTTCAATAAACTACGATGATAAGACCATTCATGTAAACTGTGTATTGCACTGATCATACGTCTCGACGACGTTATATTACTTAATTTAAACAATGAAAGACTTTTATCGTTTGTTTGTTTTTGACGTTGCTTAATTTTATCCGAGCAGGTACGAGAAATGTATACGCCGATCGTTGTTTGCAGATCGAATCTCAGATTTTTTCTTTCATTTTCAGTTGTAAAACTAAAACGTCTGTCCTCATCGTCATTGACTACTTTCACTTTGTTTTGTTCAACATGAACAATCATACCGAAATAATTAACATTGTCAATTTTAATGAGAATGAGATCGAAAAGTCCGAGTTTTTTTGATAGAGGTTTGTAGCTATCAACTAAAATAAACAAATAAATAAATCAATCAATCGAATGATCAATACATAGAACATTACCAATTGTAACACGATTCGTTCCAAAAATAAGTGCACTCTCACATTCTTTATCAAGAGTTGTCTGGTCATAAAATAACTGAACGTCAATTGTTGTTTCACGTTCCTGTAATTTCGTATCAACATTATGAAAATCACTAACGATTTCACTCCATAATTCATGATAATGCAATGGTACAAGACATTCTTGATAGATCTTCAATGCTTTGTCAACATTAAAACTATCGACGTCATCGTCTGTCTTATCTAAGACAAATAATATCGTTGTAAAGTCTATTTCAGTGAAAGAAATTTACTCACCATATTTCTGTTGAACATATTGTAAACGTACTGGAGTCAAACTTCGATGAAGTTTTTCGATATTAATTTTCGATTCATACATATACTTTGGCATCCATCGAGTAACAATTCGATCGAGTAATGTACGAATCGAATTTTCTGCATCACGAGTCCATACTCGACCTTTTTGAGACGCTTCTTCATCAGTAAGCATGGTTTTTCGACTGCCAGTCAGAACGGTACCTTCAGGTCTCGATATGGATTGTATGGCTTTATAATCAAATTTAAATAAATTTAATGCTGACGAGAGATTACGATCGAATAGAAACATTTTTCTCGCTCGTTTCCATAGACGACCGTCAGGACCATCAAGACGTTCTTCTAACCATGCACTGCCAGAATAAAAATACTTAGTTTGTTCCATAGACTGTTTATTTTATCTGAAAAAAATTCTCTCTGACATTTTTATTTACTTATTTTTATAAATAAATACAGAAATAAATCATTGTGAAATGTATTTCTATTAACAATAAGGCAAGTCGAATGAAATCGAATTTACATCCGAAATACACTTCTTTTTTTGAGCATGCTCAAGAAAAGCTCGCCAATTTTCATCAACTTCAGCCAATTGTGTCATATTGCCGAATATATACAGACCATTCTTTGGTCTCGTTAGCATTACATTCATTCGTCTCTTATCAGTTAAGAAACCGATATCAGAGCCACCACTACGTACGCATGACACTATCACAATATCTTTCTCTTTTCCTTGCGCACTGTCACCAGTCATTAAATCAATATCTGAAGGTAAACATTGTTTAAGACGACGCATTTGAGCTTTGTAAGGAGTTATAATAGCTATTCGTTGTCGAATATTACGAGCAGCATTTACATCTCCTGGTTCTTTTGTGACAAGATAATTAATTAATTTTTCACAAAAATACCGAATTAATTTAACTTCCTTATCATTGAATGATGAACAATCGGAATCAACTGCATGTGATGTTTCAGTTACATTGTACACATAAAGTGGTTTCAATGGAAAATTAACGAGTCTATCTAAAATCTGTCTGTCCGATGACAAACGACCATAGTAAAAGTGTTCACTCGCAAATTCGCAGATCTCCGGATGCATACGATACTGTGTATTAAGCATACTAACCGGTCCTTGTTGATTTTCTTGAAAAATCGAATACAAACGTGCATAGAGTGATTGAGAGAGTCCAAATTTTTTGCCAGCTTTACTTAGAACACAAGGAGCAAGCTGTTTAGGATCACCAACTAACATAATTCGATCACATTTAAATCTCAATGGTAGAAGTAAATCAGCTTCAAGACTTTGACTCGCTAAAAAGCAAACATTAAAAAGAGAAGAATTAAACATGAAAATGTTCAAAAAGAATTTACCTTCATCAATAATTAGAAATGCAGTTTTCGATTTAAATCGATTCATTCGTGCACTACCACAATAATTTAGAGTCGAAACAACGACTTTTGCACGACGCATCATTCGATTTTCTGTCTCAATAGCTAAATCTACATTCGGTCGTCGGTTTACTTTTAATTCTTCGACCATTTCTTTTAAAATTATAAAATCAAAGAAATGATCACATAAACGATCATCTTTCGGTGGTTGACAGCCAATACGCACGAGTAGATCTACATTATCATCTTTTTTTTCTATTATATGGAAAAGCAACAAAATTTACTTGTCTCATGTGACATTCCACGACGATCGAATTCATCGAGAATACGACGTGATAATTCATCACATGCATTGTTCGATGGTGCACACAGAACAATCTTGCGTTTATCTTTAGTTTTAGATAATTTCAATATTAATTGCACGACAATGCCAGCAATCGTTCGACTTTTACCCGTACCCGGTGGTCCATGTACTAAATGCATATGATCATACAGATCGTCATACATGGATTCAGCAATAGCAATAGTTTTTGATTGAGCTGAATTGAAATCATCAATAGCAGGCACATTCTTTGAATTATAATCTTCGGGTAATTGAAAATACTTATCATCAACCGTAGGCTTCAATAGACTAGGATGATAAGACCATTCATGGACGTTGTGTATCGCACTGATCATACGTCTTGATGATGTTATATTGCTTAACTTGAATAATGTTAGAGTTTTATCTCCGGTTGATTGTTGTTGTTCTTTGATTCGATCGGCACATTCACCAGAAACATAGATGCCAACAGTAGTTTGAAGATCAAACTTGAGATTGCCTTTACTGTTATATTGTTTATCTTTGCTTTGGTCAGCTTTAAGTTGATGTACATGAACGATCATTCCAAAATATTCTTTATTGTCGATTCGAATGAGAACTAGATCAAAAAAACTTGGTTTTCTTGATAGAGGATTGAAATCATCATCTAGTCAAAAGAAATTTCAATATTTGTAAATTAATTCAACAAGAAACTATCTACCGAATGTAACTTTATTGATTCCAAAAATCAATGCAGTGTCATATTCTTTATCGCGTGTTTGTTTAGGATGAAATTCATAAATCTGTATCGATGATTGACGTTCATCTAATATTCTTTCGACATTAGAAAAATCATTGACAATTTCAGTCCAGAGTTCGTGATAATGCAATGGTACTAAAGTATCTTGATAATTTTTTAAAGCTTCCTCAACATTATAATTATCAACGTCTTCATCTGAATGATCTGTCAAGCGAAACAGAAAAATTATAGAAAAAAAAAATGAAAACAGAAAATAAACTATTATTTACCGTATTCACGTTGTACATAAAGCAATGGTGTGGGAATGAGTGATTTATGTAGTTGATTCAAATTCAGTTTTGGACAACGTAAATATTCAGGTTTCCATTGAGTAACCATTCGATCAAGTAAAATACGAATCGAATTCTTTGCATCATCAGCCCAAGCTTGACCTCGTCGATATTCTCGTTCTTCGTTTGGATCGAGATATGTCTTCTTTGCACAGTGAAGAACTCTAGTACCATCATGTTGAAGTTCATCACTTAAAGCTTTATAATCAAATTCAAATAGATTCAACGCCGATGCTAAGTCATGTGTGAAGAGAAACATTTTCCTTGCTTTTCTCCAAAAAAATCCATCGGACCCATGGATTTTACTTTTGAACCATGTATTATCTTGAAATAAATACTCGCCTTGTTCCATATTAGTAAATGAACTGTTTTTTTTTATGTTACAGAGGAAAGATACGCAGAATTTATATAGTATTTACAAACGAGTCAGATTTTTTTCCCAGTCAGACGCCGCAAAAACACTTATGTTGATAGCTATAGAGAGAGATATGAGAAGAAGAAAGAAAAAGAATTGTTTTTTTGATAAGAATATTAAAATACCTGCATTTTTTTTTATATTCTTACTCAGTGGGTTTTTTCTCACTGCAATGACTCATTGGATTCGCCATGCGTCGTTTAATGTACCTGTTGCAAATACGTATGTTTACATTTTATTGAAAGAATTATACACAAAAATTTGACAACAACACTGAAGAAGTTTGTTTTTTTTTTAATATTTATTGAACAGAAATTCGTTTTCGAAGAATCGATTGATGAGTTACAGGTCGAGATTTGAGGATCGGTTTGAGTTTCGTTTCTTGACGTGGTCGTCGTGGTAGAAGCGTTGACTGTCGTGACATCAGAATATCTTCGCCTGTAACCGGTTCACGAATACGTTTCGTGTGAGGTCGTTCTTGAGGCACGACCCATTGATTTGCTGCAAGTTCGTAAACAGCACCACCGACAACTAAACCACGATGATCTGGCAGAAATCGAATACAACATGACAAATCATTGACAATCTAAATTCAAAAAAAAACAAACTCATACACATGATTCTATGAAAACTATTTGCTAACCGATAATCGATGTAAACAAAGTCCAGTAAGAATATTCCAAATTCGTACAGTATCATCATCGACACTAGCTAATGTTACACCTTCTTCATCGTCACGAAATGTGACTGCTTGAATCCAACCCGTATGACCGAAGAGTCGTGTACGTATACGTGCTAATTCAATTTGCCAAATAACGATGATTTTATCCCAACCACCCGATGCCTATTTATAAATAGTTACTTTTAAAATCATTCAAAAACAAAATCTCTTATCAACGAACTAAATATGGTAAACTTGAAAAAGCTAATGCACGAACATTGCCAAAATGGCCTCGAAGTATTAACGGTTTTAACGGCATCGATTGATCGAAATTATATAAACAAACAATATGATCACGCGAACCGGTTGCCTTTTAAAAACAAAAATAGAAAAATAACATTTCTTCTTTACGTTCGATTCGCCTCACCATAAAATTCATCGTTGAATGGAACGAAATCGATTGAATCGCACTGGTATGATGATGAAAATTGTACATTTGTTCTCCTGTCTATCATAAATTTCACTTAAATTACTTCAAATTAAAAAAAAATCAATTTTCCTACAATAACATTCCATAAAATCGTTCGGTAATCCCACGCACCACATGCTAACATTTCACTATCGCTTGAGAAAGCTAGACAATCCGATGAATGTGTATGATCTAATTTAAAAAAACAACAACAATCTGTTCGTATTTGCTCTTTTTGAATAAATTCAACTTTCTACCTGTGAACGTATACAATAGTCCACCGGTTCTCGTTTCATATAATCGAACATTTGTATCATTTGCTGTCGAAGCAAAATATCGATCATTATTTGAAATGGCTAATGCTCGAATAAGACCTTTTAAAACGACAAAGAATCGAATTAAATATTCGATAATTAATTGCAATAGACATGCCTGCTTTTTCTTTAATTTTGATAGTTAAATGTTCATAAACCGTATTCCATAATCGGATAAATCCGTTAATCGATGCCGTAAGAAGTATTTCAAAATCTCGAGAGAACACAAGCGTATTGATTTCGTCATCATGTCCACCATACAATGATAGATTACGACATGGAAACATGCTCATTGTTTGTTCTTATTTAATTCAACGATGAATTTTGATGTTTTGGTATTGTTATTTTCTTATTCTATCAACTTATAAAGGGAAAGAGGGAGGAGAAAAGAAAACTTGTAAGAGACGTCGGTTATTTTTTACTTTCTTTCTTTCTCTCTTCTTCCGTCATCTCGTCAGTAGTCAAGACAAAATGAGATTTTTCGTTAAGAAGACATAATCGACAAACAAAATACAACTTCAAGCAAAAGAATTTCGATAATTCTCAAAGTAAAGCAATCCATTGTCTTCTTCGGTTTTTGGAAATCATTTTTCTAAAATCTCTGTTTTTATGCGTGATACGGTTTTTATTTTTTCTCTCTTTCTTTTTCTTCTCTTGTCATCTATAGTTAGTTGTCAAGACAGAAAAAGATTTTTCTTTTATAAAATATAATCAACAAACAAAATTCTTTCTTTTTTATTATATTTTTGCTCGAATACAAGAATAAATTGTTTCTCTTTTTTTTTGTCTTCTTCAAACAACATCAAACTTCATTTCTAATTCAGTCAATTTCTCGTTGATATTATTAAAGTATTGCAATCGAGCGAGAATTTCTTTTGCTCGAGTTAAATCCATTTGATTCAATGCTTGAGAGAGATTCTTCATATGATCATCAATTTCCTGTCGAATTTCAATCGCAATGTCAATTGGAAACGAGCTCATTTCTCCCGCTAACTGTTCATTGACTTCCATAATACGTAGAAGAAAATCTTGCGGCAATTCCACCGGTGAATTTTCTAATGTTATATTTTCTAATTTCAACAGATAATGAGCTCGAGCAAACGGCGATAGTAGCGTTTTGTAAGCTTCGTTCAATTGAGCTGATTGATCTTGAGAATGTTGCTTTTCAATCTATGACAATGCATAAGATTTGTTTATCGAAAGAATGACGTCCTCACATCAGATTTCTTCGTGTACAAGTCCGGATGAAGATATTTGATTTTATTTCGAAAGTTTCTTGTCAGTTGTTTCGTATCGATTTCGAATGAACGCGTGAGATCCAATAAACGAAAATAATCGATATCCTTTTGAACAGGCAGAAGAACGTGTTTACTGCATGGACAGTAGGATGGACATTCGAATCGATTGATTTCTTGTTTACATTGCCAACATTGTTCAGTCAATGGTTTCGCATTGATTGAAAAACGTGAAAGAACAATTCGATTCAACGAACTTCAATGAAAATTTTTCGATATTGAAAAAAAACAACTTTTCTTTCGAACAATTGTCTTACTATTTAGAAATTAGACTTTTGAACATCTAGAAAAAGAAGATGAACACGATAGATTAATCAAATAATCATATTTAGTTTTATTTCCAAAGAAAAAAAAATCGAATCAAATAAAATTTTATAAGAAGAAAAGTGTTTTTAATTAGTTTGCCGTTGCTGGAATAACAAAAATATGCGTTGGAAGTTTTTTCTCAATCATTTCATCGATTTCTTGTGTTTGAGGACGAATAACTGATAGTTTAAATTTTGGCAATTGAACAAATCCGCAAAGTGTGGCAATAAATGTATAATTAACATCGGATGAACTATGTGGCGGCACAAGTAATGAAGTCTAAAATTCAAATAGAAATGAATACTTTTGAAAAAACATTTTTGCTTTCGTTTTACTGTTGTACTGCCGGAAACAGCTATGGCTACTAGATTCGCTTGATCAAGATTGATTTTATATTCGTGAACAATATTTGATCGATTATGAATACGATAATTGATTTGAAATGGTTTATCTAACGGCACAGTATTTGGTAGATTAGCTTCGACATAGATTTGTTGTTGTTCGACGTTGAAATCTGCTAGAGAAAATGTTGTGCACAATTCAGGAATGTTTGGATGACTGGATCTGAGAAGAAAACGAAAGTCTACAGTTGAATTTCAAGAGAATAACGAATCGCGAACCGTCGCCAATATAAACTATACTCTCCAACGAGAAAATTTTGAACGATTGGTGCCGCAATCGGTTGAGTACGAAGTGAAAAGCCTTCGGTAACAACTTCATTTAATTTCAATTGTGCTTCAAGGAAAAGAAAAGAAGCAATTTTATTGTTGAACAAAGATTTTTTTTTACTATCTTTAATTTGTGATTCAATTGCACATTCATTAACAACCAATTGACTCTACAAAACAACTCAATATAATCATACCGTGTTTTTTTTTGAATTGTCAAATGAGAACTTACAGGTTTAAATTGACTACTGACTATTGTTATTGGTATTGTCGATATGCATCGCGTGTCAATCATGAGAATAAATGGTTCTTGGGCACGTAGAGATGGTAAAGGTTCTAACTGAAAATTTTTAAAAACAAAACGAAAATTTATTATTCAAATTTCGAAAAGCAAAACTAGACCATCATTCCCATGGTTTGAAATTGAAGAGAGAATGGATTGACAACTGTTAATTGCAGAACAATTTCTTTCATACAATGCAAATTCAAACGTTCGTAAGTTAACTGAAATCATTTGAAGTATGTTTGTTTGTTGTTTTTTAATTTCAAATTTCAACTAACTTTAATAAGTATCTCTCGCGAACGATTATTCTGACAACGAACGTATAAATCTTGTTCGATCTACAAGCGAAACTCTTCATCATTGACTCGGAAAACTGTTTTTTTTATTATTATTTACTTCGGCATCTTTATTAATACTTGAAAATGACGTTGAACACGATTGAGTTGCTGTTTCACTGTTAATATCGTTCGGTGAATAGGAAACAAAAGCTATAGGAAAAAGAAAATTTAAAGTCGATTTGTATTGTAAGTTTTTACTGTCATCTGTTGCTTGAGAGTCATCATCTGGATTCGAACACGTAGAAGTCAGTCTAAAAAGCAAAAATTAATTCGATTTCGAATAGAAAATCTCGTTTGATTGATTACACAGCTGATTGAATATCGACATTTTCACAATTTTTTATTTGAATTTTAATCGGATACGATTCATAGAGAAGAACAGGCAATTGATGTTGAGCATTTAATTGTACTTCAGCTGGTCTCATAATTATACTAAAAAAAATCGTGTTTTTCATTGGTTTTCTTCGATTGTTTACGTCATTTTTCGTCGAACTGGTAGATTTTCCCAAAGAACATGTCCAGCTTTGAGTTTCCATTTGGGTATTAATGGAACTTGTGTTGCTGAAAGATTCGTCGGAGAAATTGTACTTCGCCATTGAAAATCAATTTGATTTCCGTAGTTCAATGAAACCGATATGACCTAAAGAAAGATTTCAGTTCGAATTATCGAAAAGAAACTCGAGTCTACTTCGAGTGTTCGTTGTGCGTGTTCATTTTGTGGTGGAAAATTAAACGAAAATATTTTCTGTTCATTACAATTGAATTTTAATTTGCCGGATTCAGTTATTTGTGCTTGAGAATCATATTCTTTGATATTAAAATGAACCGACAGTTCATGGAATTCAATAGGCAATGGAAAAGCATTTCTATTCATAAGAAAAGAATAAGTTTTTTTTTCCGACGAGAGATGATTGTTCGTACTTTAATGCGATTTGAAGAGTTATTTCATTATCAATTGAAACTGCTTCATAAGTAAAATAGACTTTACATTCCACTAAAACATAAGACAGATGAGTATGTCATTGAATATCAAGTCAAAGTAAATGATTTACATAACCCTTTGAATGTATCAGCATCGAGACTGATGAGTTGATCGCGTGCTACTGATTTCCATTGTTCGATTATTTTTTGATCTTTTTTGAAAATGAAATTTTCAAGATCAGTTTGTGCTTGATTTTTCATTTCAATTGGTAGATTAATATCTATATTTAGCAAAAACAAAATAAACTTTTCAAATATTGCATTCAGTTTTTTCTTCCTTTACTTGGATTAAGTACTTCCAAACTAAATTTGATCCAATCTTGAAAATTTAAACCTAAATATGCACATCTAACAACGAATTTCAATATTTTCTTTCTCGAAAAGAATTTTATATTTTACTTCAATGCAGCTGGTAGAATCGATTCTAATATTGGCCACCATTGTTCTGTTCGGTAGACGTGGATAATATGATTATAATAACTAACAAATCAGAACAAAAAGAAATTTATTCGATTTCCTCAAAAGATTATTGTTTCTTTTTACTTCAAAGCCTTTTCATAATCTTTACTCGATGCATATTCTTCCGCGAGATTATACACTAAACATTCGAAATTAAATCAACTAAAAATCAACTATTTAGTTTTACTCAAATAGAGTTTCATTCGATTGGATGAATGTTTTTTAAAATGTGTTATAGCTTGAACAAGTAGAGAAATAATCAATTCCTAAATAATAATAAATGATTGAATTGTAATGAAAGAAAAAAAGATCATTACTGAATGATTGACACGTGATTCAGCATCTCGTAGGATCAAAATAGCATCGCGTTCTTTTTGTGCATCGGTGATTTCCATACCTGAATTAAAATGTAATTGAATTTCGTTCGAATAGAACAGTAAAATTAAAATTAGAATTAGAATTTTAATGATCACCGAAAATAAAATCAAAGCAATTTTAACTAATAAGAATACGAGACAATGAAATGTTCGGTTTTTCCGGCTGTTATCATTTACGAAACAAACCTCGTTGAACTTTTGTTAAAGTTCTACCTATAATATGAGTTGATGATTTAGTCGAATTAGAGATATTTATCGAGAGAAGGAATCGATATGGTGTTTTTTTGTTCGAGATTTCTAATATTTACTTTGATGATGTTGTCTCCATGGTCGTTGACCGTAGAATTCAGTTGATTTAAGAAATTCATTCGAATCAAGATCAGTTTGTTCGATTCGTTGACATGTTGCTTGTGCGATTTGTTTACGAGCCATTGATTGATAAGCAGCTTCTTGATAATAAAAACCTGGATGTTGAGTTTGAATAGCTAATGTACAACGACTGAATAAATCACCGAATGTTTGAAATCTACCGAACAAAAATGTCAAAAATAAAGATTATTCACCATTGAATGGATCTACTGTTTCGACAGCCAAGCTTTGTGTTCAAATGCAAGATCATTTTGACCGATCTTACTTTTAAATATATCTGCATGACGACGGAAATGATTGATAGCTTCGACTGGTTGTGATAAATCAAATGACAAACGACAAATCTTTACGAGAAAAAAAAACAACGAATACAAAATTCTAACCAAGTATTTATCGATTCACTTTATTAGTTAAAAATCCGGCGACCATTTTCATTTCGAGTATATTCGTGTCATGAATTCGAGCGTTTTCTGTTAAATAGGCATAGGCACTTTTATACGATTTAACGGCACTGTTAGCATCTTGTTTTAATTCGGAGAAGAATCCGATTTTAAATTGATGACGAATGTGTAATAATTGATGAGTGATATTGTTCAATGATTCTTTGTGTTTTCGAACAGTACGAATTTCGTTTGCATAATAATTCTGACTACTTTCAATGAATGTTTGTTCTAATCTGAAGGAGGAAAAGAAGAAGAAAAAAACAGAGATACAATTGAGACTTTTGTTTAGCAATAGATTATTACCGATCAATCCAAGCTGAAAGATTATCAGGTTGTGGAAGAACAGGTAATACACATAGAGAACGTTTTGATATTTCAAGACTATTACATAATGTATTAGCTAATTGATCACGTTCAGAACTGTAGACTTCATCGACTAGAAAACGAAACGAAAGTTTATTGAGAAATTCGAATTTGAAAAGGAGAAATTCACCTGTTGGAAAACTGTTTTTATTTTGAAGTAAAACAACGGATATGGTTGTACCTCGACCATCCAAAGATCGTCTAGAGAAAGAGATTTATGTGTAAATCATAATCAAACGAGAATCCTACTTAATCATATCGAGTTTTTCTTTTAAATCATTTTGTTTATCTTTAAATGATGCATCATTCCAATCAAGTTCATAGAAAACAACGACTAAACTTGGTACTAAATGCAGATGTTTATGCATCCAATTCGTTTTGAGAATGCCTTTTGGAACGTACCATTCATAAGTTGTACGCTAATATAAAAAAATATGTTTCAATTTCAAAAGAAAAGTCTCAGAAAACTAACTTTTGGTTTACTATGCGGATATTGTTCATCGATATCAACTAATTTATAACAAATTGGTGCGTTAGGTCGTTCTCTTTCCAATAGTTCCCAAATCGAACGATGCACAGGATTCTGACGTGTATGAAGATTAGCTAGACAGATAAGACCTCGTGAAGCAGTCGCCAATTCCTCAGGCATAAGACAAGCCCAAGACATATTGAATTTGGTTTGTTAAAGCAAAAATAACAAAGACTGTTGACTATTTTACAATTGTGCCGAAACGGAGCAAGATAATAATAATACTTAGTAGTAGTGATTCACTAGATCGACGAATCGTCAACTAGTTTCACCAATATTAATAAGAGAAAAGCGCCATCTGTCTGTGTTTTAAATGAAGAATATTTTCATTTTTATTGATAGATATGCTTTGCTTGGCAATTCAAAGAATCATACAAAATATAGTAAAAAAATAAATTAATATAAATTACAGAAAAGAACGGAAGCGTTTGATGACGCAGAAATAAAATAAAAAATCAATCATAACGACGCAACTTCAGCTGTATCTTCAGTAATCTTTCTCTCTTTTCGATGTTCAACGTATGTAGGTTGTGCAGGTTCAGCAGCATCAGTCGAACTTTCACCGATAACATCATCTCGATCTTCAACATACATTATCGATTGAGTATCAAATGGATCATCCATACGTAAAATTGTACCACGTCGTCGACTTCGTCGAGCTCTATAGATAAAACTTGAACCGGCTGCTAATAATACAAGTAAAACGACGAATAATCCGCCCATAGTACCAGCAAATGCATACGGACCAATACTTCCGATTAAACTTGTATTCGGCGGATCTGTAGTTGGATTTGGAAGGGTACATCCTGATAGTGTGAATTGATTTTGTGTATTACATCGTTCTCGTGTTTTATTAAATAGACAAACAGGATCGGGCAATGAATCATTCATAAGATTACGATACACTTGATCATTATAGAATAGATCAACGATGCAATTGCATTGTTGTGTTGTATCGAATTCGATTCGAATTGAATTTGGTGCATTGTAAAAAACTTGATAATACGAACAGAAATCTGTATCATTCATTCTATAGCCAACTGTTTCAATATTCGTAGTTCGATTGGCATCTTTACTGATGATATTCAACAATTGACCGAGCATTTCAGAAGTAAAATTTGTGTAGGATAAATTAACAGATGCTAATAGAGGCATTTTGGGCACATAAGTCGGAATAAAATTTGTGTCCGATGTTAGAATTCGACTGTGCGAAAAATCAATTGATTTCAATTGTGTCAATTGTGTTAAAATATTTGATTGTAGAAAAATATTCAATTGTGATTGATTGCCGAGAATTAAATTTTCTGTTGTATAAAATCGTGACCAATCATAATTTGGATCTACTGATGCTATTGAATTGCCAGTTAAATCCAATGTTTTCAAAAGAAAAAAACGTCCAGAAACAATCAATGGAAATGTTCGTAAATTTTTATTGTTTCGAATGATTAAACTGGAAAAAATATATTTCCAACCTTCGAATGCTTTTTCTTCGATAGTTTCTAAGCCCGTATCCGATATTTCCAATGTTTTCGTATTTGGTATTGCTGGTAGATTATTTTTTGTTAAGTTTGTCAACGATGAACAATGTTGAATAAGTAAATTTGTAATAACTGGATAGGCGAGTCGATCATCCGAAAGAAAACCTGTGATCTGCGAATGTCGAATAACTAATGTATCAATCGTCACGTTATCTCCGAAGATACGTGTGTTAAACATTGATGTTTCATTGAAATTACGAATACTTCGGAATTCTAGTTTTTGTATACGAACATTACTGAATGCATTTGATCCGATAGATAAATTGTCATAGTGTTTATTTTCGATAATAATCGAAAGATTTGAAGTAGCCGGTAGTTTTAATGCCGATGAAAATGCGCCCCATTGGATCGATGTAAAATCTGTAAAACGCATGGTGATTAATGCATTTTCAAGAAAGAGCATATTATGAAAAGCATTCTCTTCGAGTATTCTGTAATTGGCAAATGAATAATTTTTCACCGGTTTTATATTGCACGTTGGTGGAAATCGTTCTCGATGTTGACCATCGCATATAACTTCACTGGTTGTTTGATTGTATTCACACAATTCAAAAAATGGACAATCGGACTTCACCGATGCGAAGGCATGTCCGATGAATAGAAGAAAAACGATGAAAACTTGTTTCATCATCATTGATGAAAAACTTGCTTACGTTTGAGTTGCAAGTTAGAGAAATGTTGTTCTTTTTTCTTTTTTGTAATTTCTATTCTATACTTGTCTTATCTCTTTTTCGTTTTCTTCTGTGTATTCAGTCACCTGATAAACTTTTGACGGCCGAACGAAGTTACGAGCCTTTTGAAATTACACCAGTTTCTCGTTTTTTTGTTTTACTTTTTTTTCGACTTTTTGTCGTACGAAATCAAGAACAGATTAATTTTTGTAACATCTGAATAATGTCTGATGTGTCAGTTTTTTGTTTAATTAGAGATCTGTTACAGCTCAATGGATGACAGAAACAGAATTCATGCTGGTTGTATTTATACTTAATAATTGTACTTGAGTCATGTAAAATGAGTTCTTTTATTACGTAAAATCATGATAAATATAATTTGAAATCTTGTCATAATTAAAATTCTGTTGAAATTCGAGAAATTTAACGAAGAATTTTAAATAGATATATCATCAACAATTGCGTAGGTGGTAGCGCGCAATAACAGAGATCGTCTATCGATAATAATCAATTTTTAATCTCTATCTTTCTCTCTCGTCTGTTTCTTTTCAAGATGAATAAAAAAAAGATGTAATGTAATTGATTGTAGCAGAGAAGATATTTTTGAATTAGTCTATCGATTGAGCTTTATACTTTCGTTGAAAATAAGAATGCTGTTTCCTTTTTTCCAATTTTAGAAACATATAAAGTATACTGCCGACAGGCTCGTTTAGTTCATTTCTTTCACTATATTAGTTTGGTAACTTTTCTCGAGTAAGCAATAGATAAATTACATTGTTGTTGTTTTTTTCTCCTTGTGATATTTAGATCAATATGTTTCTATATCGATTGCTATTACGATTCTATCTTCTTTTGCTAATATTGATCATCTGTATTCATGATATAAATGTATCAGCAAATATGTCCGATGATCAAGAATCTACCGAAGATCTTAGTGAAGAACCTGTTTTTCGAGCTGAACGTGGCGTTTGGTCTCGTCTATTTCGAACTGATGCGAACATACCACAAAAAATCAAGGCTCTAAATGCAAAAGTCCCAGCCCAAATACAATTCATACCCTACGATAAACGTACAATCCCGATTGAACTTCGAAAAGCTCTCTATGCTCATGGAATTGTTGGTTGATGTCAACTTTGATTAAAAAAATATCTTGTCAAAATTGATCTCATTCTCTTGCAATAATAAATTTAAAAAATCAACATACTTTCTTTGTCTTTTCTTGTTTTTTTAATCTTGAACATTTTTGTTCTCAAATCTCTGTCATATACTGACCTCTGTCAGACTGGTTTTCATGACAACTCGTACGTTAAATTTTTGATTATGGTTGTTGACAATCGTTTGTTCGCAAACATTTTTTCTTTCACATGTCGACAAAGTAGGTTATGACCTTAGTTTTCAAAATCTCTTGAATTTTAAATGTATAGAGCAAAAGCTCGACCGTTGAGTGCAAGTCGTAAACAACGACAACAACAGCGTAGTCGCCGCCATAGTTTAAATGACAATCGAACGACAATCGACCGTGAATATACGTTTAATGGATCTGCAATTGAACCGAATACGTTCTATGCTGAAACGGATTTTCGTGCACCAAAAGAAATCATTCGAAGTCTAGAAAAAGAAATTCTCGAACGCAAAGACAATTGCACTGTAAAGGAAAAACTTCTTTCTTTTTGTTGTTTTACTAGTATTTCTTCTTTCAGTTCGAAGAACATTTGAATTCTCTTGTTCTTATCCAACTCTATGCCTATCTCGAATATGGAGAATATTCCATTGAAAATATTCGAGCTTATTTCAATCTTAGTAAATTTTATTTCGATCAAAAAAGTATAAAGAATTTCATTTTGAACTGGATTTCGTATTTCTACATTTCTCATGATTAGATATGATTCGACAAGCAACAGCACATATTCTTACTGCTCGACAAATTCTCGAGAAAATGTATCTAAAACCAAACAAAGAACATCTTGTTGAAGATCTTCTTGGTTTCGATGTTTATCTACTTTCACTTCAATGTTTATTCAATGCAAAAGATTCGTCAACGAAACGAGATCTCCGAACGAAAAACAAACAACTAGAAAAGAAAAAAGAAACCGATGATCTTCTCGATATCATTGAAGATTATCTAATCAATCTTAAAGAATTAATGAGTAACGCGGATTATGAAGAAAAATATTTACAAGTTTTATTTGTTAAATTCGATTTATTTTTAACGAATATCGATGAATGGAATTCGAAAATTATTGATATTGTTGATGATCTTATTATTCTACTCGAAAAAAATTCATCCGAAAATTTAATCAAACAAAAAATCGATATTTACCTTCGTTATAGTTCTTATTTAACGAACTTTAGTGATAAAACTGAGCCAGCCTTAGAATATTACAAAAAAGTTGTTCAATTGGCTGAACAAGAAGAAGAAGAACAACCTTCAGATGAGCATAAATATCAACTTGCTAATGCATTATTTCAATGGGCAAGAGCACGAGTGAGAATCAATCGTTTAACAGGTAACCATGACATTCATTCATCTGTCAACTCGATCTTGTATTGCAAATATGTTTTAGATAATACGGAAAGAAAATTCTTACGTGCTATTGAATTACATCGAAAAGTGAATAATGAAAATGATAAAACGATTTTACGAATCATTGATGAATTAGCAACGTTCTATACAAAAACAAAAAAATATCAAGTTTGTATACGAAACATTTTTTTTTTAAATTAAATGCTTGGAAATTTTGAAATTGATTTTATTAGGATGCATTGAATATTCTTTGTGACACTCTTTTGGATAAGAAGAGATTATTCGGTGAGTTTTCGGATGAAGTCATCGATACAGAATCTCGTATCGGAGCAATTTATCTTTGCGAATGCGAATATTTGAATGCAGCTGAACATTTCAAAGAGGTAGAACGCGCAATGAAATGTCATTAAATCAATCGAATTCAATTTTACTTTCTAGTGCCTAACACTTCAAGAATTCGTTTATGGTTCACAAAATCCACGAACTCGACAAACACGTGATGCACTTGAATTATTAAAGAAGTAGGTGAACGAGATAAGAAAGAATCATTACATGTTTTTTGTTGCCTCTTTGATAGAGATCCGCAAGTATATCGAGCATTCTTCTCTCGGCCACAGGATCAAGCTCGACCAGCGTTTAAATTATCGAATAAAATTTCTTATGACAAAGACGATCATCAATTGCTAACAACTAAACCGCCGATTACTCCAAAAAACTAGCCTATTCTCTTCGTTTTTTGTTTCTTGTATAGTTGATCTATTTATTATTATTATTATAAAATAAAAGATGTCTTGTTTCGATATGTTGCTTAAATAAAAAAAAAGAAAACAAAGCTGTAAATCTATTGCAGTCGGAAGATATTCATGAAGAAAAATGAAAATAGATTAAATAGTATAGCGTTCAGGAGCTATTTGAATAAATTCGTCGAATATTTGTGGAATCGGAAATGATTCGAGATCATGGATTGTTGATTGAGATATAGGAAAACCCCAGAATTTAAATAATGGTACTAAATTGTAACCAACTTGTTGAGAAAATGTAACGATCCAAAAGTCCATTTTTTGTTGATCAGAATCGAGTGATGGTTCGATTTGTTCGTATTTACGAAAAACAGATTTATAATTTTGCCAACCATATTCTCGTGCCAATTGTGCATAGATGAACAATGCTACACCGGGTTGTTCTTTCCATTTTTCGAAATGACATCCGTTTTCGATATATTTTCGTGTATCCTTCATTTGACCTTGTAGCCAAGTGTGTATCCATGGTTGACGTTTGCAAATACTATCCATGGCATGAAGAGTGAAAATATTCACTGTCACTTCACCGGTGCCTTCGAAAGCTGAAAAACAAGATTTGTTCGATGATGATGATGATGATTAATGAGAGAGAAAGGAAAAAACACGTACTCCACCAACCACGTTGCATATTATGGCCAATTTCATGGAATAGACCCCAAGCACCTTCTTTTTCTAATCGATCAGCATCGAATAGATAACCATCAGATTTCGGATCACTAACATCGAGATGTGTGACTATTGGATAGCCGCTATCTAAATAACATCGATCGATTTATTTTAATTAAATCATTCGAATTAAGATATCATCAACATACGCATGTAACCAGCTGATGTTTGTTCATCACAGACAACTCGTTCTCGATTTCTTGGCTTGGTTCCACGTAGTTCATGATGAGCAAGAACGATTGAATCCCAAAATTTCAATGCTCGATCGAGCTGTTTATGATCAAGATGTACAATATTTTTTCGTGGAACATTAAACACAATATATTCTCCGGCAATATCAGCCCATAAGCCAGCTGCTTCCTGTCGACGATATTGCCAAAGTTGAGCACGATTTGGATCGGTGAGATCGTATGTTGGTGACAAAACAACATGATGAAGATTAACTGTAATTGAACTTGGTTCATCATTAGGACTGTGAAGAAACAATAAACCACCGAATGCTGAATTCATTTGAGTAGTTTCAGACGATAGACCTTTGCAGATTGATATACATGGCCAACGACGAAATTCATCACTATGCTAGAATGACTGAGAATATAAGTGAAGAATATCGATTTGATTTTACGTACACTGATATCGTCAGTGTGACATCCGATTCGAGCTGTCCAACTGTCATTCGATCCTTTTTTATCAATAATATCAATTTGAATCGGTATACCAGCAACGACATAATATCCTATTAGAAAATAAGTTTTTTTTTCTTCTAATCAACAAATTTCGTTGATCAGCATCATCGTACCTGTACAATACCATTCACTTGCTTTGGATTCAATACGACATTGCACATTAGTTAAAATCGATGGTGGACGATCAAAATCTCCAGGAAAATGTCGAACACCTACGAAAAATTTATTTATTTATCTATGAATTTCTTTAACTGTTCTACCTGGCGCTTTGACTCCTGGTAAAGCACACATAATTCCACAGATACCAGTTGATCGATCTCGATGATTTTTATTTCGAACAGGACATGAACTGCCTGGTACAACCTCTTCCGTTGCACTCATAACAATATTTTTCAATGTTTCAATCGGAACACCAGGTAATGTATCGCCTAATTCTTTTACAGCCGAACCGATAATAGCTAAATCATCAGTTTTATTCGGATTTCGTTCTAAATCACGAACGATATGATGAACATTTTTGAATTGAATTAAATCTTCTCGAAATTCAATTGGATCTGGACAATTCGCAAAATTATCCGTTACTTTAACACCGATATAATCACAAAAACGTGCAAACGGAAAATCTGTTAATAATTTGCCGCTATTTAATTGCAACCAACCCCAAGCAGTTGTACCACAGATCAATCCACCACCACGTTGTAGAAATTCACACTAAACAAAACAGAAATAGTTCGAATTCAGTTTTATATTGAATTGTCTGCGTACTAGATCGTTCATAAATCGTTCGGATTTCGATTTATGACCATTCCAAACAAGAATCTTGCCGTGTGAAGCTACGTCAAGCATTGATTTAGCATCATCAATGGACAAGAATTCAGCTGGATGACCTCGTGCTAACCATTGTCGACAATTTTCAACGAAACGTCGATGTTTATCTTCTATTTTCAAGAATATTCCAGGATAACCATTATGTGCAAATACTAAACAACGTCCTAGGCCAAAACGAGTTGCCACAATAATGACATTCATCGAATCTTGTCCGCATAGAACAGCACGTGTATCATTCGTTAATGGAATTAATGTACCTGGAGCACCGATTTTTTCAAGTGATGGTACGCCATTGAATAAGATTTTTCCAACTCGATCAAATTCTTTGTCATCCATATTTTTAATGAAAAAAGAAACGAAAAGAAAATCAAATATATATAGATTTATTTACACCGATGAATGAGTCAAAACGAATGAATCATTCATCATTTTTATAGGTTGGTTGTTGCAACGCTAATAAGAAGGAGCTTGAAGAGAAGAAACGAAGAATCAAAATAACGACTGATGCATTGATATGTTCTTTACTGGTAACAGCTTTATGTAAACGAGAAAAAATTCTGGCGCTTGAATATATTATTGAAATGAATCAGTTTTAAATGCTTGATTTATGTGAAAATAATATCTTACTCATTTCATTTCGTTTTAAATCAAATGATCATTAAAAGATGAATAAGCATATCGTTTAGGCGCATAATCAATTAGAATATCTTTTATGTTTGGTATTGGTAATTGAATGAGATTGTCGAGAGAATGTTATTACCCAATAATCGATTTTTTCTTGATTTGAATTTAAAATTGGTTTAATTTGTTCGTAATGACGAAAAACAGATTTATAATTATCCCAGTCTTTATGTATACACAAATCGTTTTATTTTAGATACACCATTCCCGTCGTGTATATAGTCATGTACCTGGCGCTTTTATGCTTGACAAAACATGCATAATACCGCATAAAGCTTTAGTATTATTTCGACATTTCTTATCTTTGATAGGACATGTCTTAGACGGAATTAAATCATGACTGATATTCATTATTATACTCGCTAACTTTTCTACAGATAAACCGGATAAAACTTCATCGATTTTTTTCAATGCTAGTCCAAGAATAGTAATAAGTTCTTTATTTTGAGGATTTCGATCTAAATTCTCTATAACTTGCTCGAGACTTTGAAATTGAATTAAATCCGACCGATATACGGTGGAATTTGTTTACACTATAATTAATTAAATTCTTTGTCAATCGTATTTCAAAGCAAACAGAATCTTACTAAATCAATATTATTCCTTCGAATTCAACAGCACGTGTATCTCTTGTTACTGAAATAAAACGTCCAGGTAAACCTATTTTGACAAGAGATTCAACTCCCGTAAATAATCATTCGAATACATGATCAAAATCTTCACCTTTCATTTTCGACTTAATTGTCATATAGTAATCAATAGAATGAGAGTATCAGCTGGCTTTAAGTGTATACTTTCTAATTTATTATTAATATTAAAAAAAAAGAACTTAGTTTTCAAATATGAATATTACTCATAAAAAAATATGAGTAAACTTTTCAAGAATCGACAAATGAGTAATATACGTAGGTGTTTGACCGCTTACTTTTTGGTATAAAAAGAAACTGTACAAGAAAGAAAACTACACACACACACACAATGCCAACTGGTACATTGGAAATTACGATTGTCGAAGGACGAAGTCTGAAAAATTGTGACTTCTTTGGCAAGAATGATGCGTATGTTGAACTCTATTTACAGAAAAAATATCGACAACGTACAACAATCAAAAAAAATTCGAATAATCCCGTTTGGAATGAACGATTTACATTTAATATTTATAAAGGTGATGAAACAATTCATTTTGCCGTATTCGACGATGATTTAATCGGTCGAGATTCCATTGGTAATTGCAAAGTCAAATTAAAGCATGTTTTCGAAACTAATCACTTCGATGAATGGATCAATTTACCAGCTCGCTTGGGACTTTCGTCCCACGGTGAAATTCATATTGTCATGAATTTTACTGTAAGTTCATAATAGTCATATATCTTTCAATTATTAATTAGCTAATTTTGTTCATTTTAGCCTACAGAAATTGAATAACTCGAATATAATATAATCTATGTGCGTTTATAATTAACATAATAAAAATGATATTTCTGTTTGTTTTTTTTGTTTGAATGACGTATCTACAAAATAGAATATCAATGTAATGATGAACTTGAGATGAATTTTAAAAGGTCGTTTTCATCATTAAATATAAAATATTCATAAAAGTATAGAAGTCATGAACAGACAACGTCATTCAAATGCATACGTATTCTACGGAAGGATGCCATCATAGAGAATAGAAATCATTTTACAACTTATCTAGAACGTGCAGGTGTTCGATAAGCCTCGTCATTATAGGACAAAGCATGTAAATGAGTCGACAATTGAAAATAATTATTCAAATTAATGAGAGACTCTCGAGTTGTGTTATGTATAATGGCAAACGGATATATGAATTCAATGAGAAAGAAGAATGAGCTTCAGAATAACAATTGCACACTTTCGATTTAGAAGTCTTGATTCACGGCCCAGGTAAAAAAAAAGTTGTGAGAGAACATATCCATTGAATGTTTCATTTATTCAACCGAGAATATTCCCTATTGACACGAATATTTGAGTGTCTTTTTGTTTGCTCGAATTCACGAAGAATGACTGATTGACCCAAATAAGTATTTATTCTCGTCTATTATTTCTATTCTAGTAATTTCCCATGCATAGAGCATGTTTTGTTTAGGAAATGAGCAACAAAAGAACGTTCTAATCATGCCGAGTTAAATAATTAGAATGTTATTTCTCGAAAGAATTTTTTTCTTATAATGATTTTCATACTGTATTGAATCTACAATAAACCAGTCCGCTGTTTCCGTTTACCACCCACTGATTATTCCAGGCGTGTAGTAAAAAAGAAAGAAAAGTTAGCTTTTGTTTTCTTCGTTTTCTTTCT
>Ga0209960_1000847_pt1 | contig 52765 bp, 45 predicted proteins | sample ThiBiot_500_plan_2_FD_183947 | JGI IMG/M metagenome (GOLD analysis project Ga0209960, IMG submission 183947) | Wastewater bioreactor microbial communities from Cape Town, South Africa - Thiocy_expt_500_plan (SPAdes) | ecosystem: Engineered > Bioreactor > Thiocyanate-remediating >... | reverse complement strand
TAGTCTCCTCAAAAGATGGTGGCGCAACCTGGCAAAGCGTAGAATATCCTTATGACAATCTGGACAGCTATTACTACGGAATAAAAGCAAGCTTCAACCCTTTCAAAGCCGGAGAATTATTCATTACTGCAAATTACAAACCTTTGTTTTCCACAGATAACGGAACAACTTTAACCCAGATTCAGACGCCATATTTCAGTTCTACAGGAAGAGTAAATCTTTACGAAACCGAGACTTCGAAACATCTTTTCTATAGTGTCCAGAATGGTTTTGTTCACAGGAATCTGGCAGACAATTCTGAAAATGCCTACCAAATCCAAGCTCTTAATATTTTTACTAATAATAATGGTCCGGTTTATATACCGGATTCTAAAAAAGAAGGCAGAGTTTATTCTTTCAAAGGAGGTTTCACGGGCTCTACCTTATCGATAAGCAATAATTTCGGCGCCGATTTTTCTTCTATATTTGAAACCTTCACTAGCGGACTTACAAATGTGATTCCGGATCCACAGGTTAATAACCAGATTTTTGCAACATTTAGTAATTGGAATCAGGGCGAATTGGACAAAATCAATTTCAACAATCCGAATGATATTGTAGTGACCAACATCCCACTTCCGGCACAAGGGCCGGTTTACAAAATCCTGCATCCGAACAATATTTCGGACGAGTTTTTCATTTTGGTAGGTTCAGAAATTTATAAAACAACGAATGGCGGAACAGATTGGACAGCAGTTACAATTGACGCTAATTTCCCTTTTGAAGCTGCAATTTTTGATATTGTTCAGAACCCTAAAAATCTCAACCAATTGGCTTTAGGGACTTCGGAAGGTGTCTTTATTTCAAATGATAAAGGTTTAACCTGGAAACAGGTATCTGATTTTATGGCATTCAAAGTGGCTTATTCTGATGTTAATGACGGTGTTCTGGTTGCTGCAACCTATTCTTCTATGTATACCCAATTTAATATTCATTATTCCGTAGATCATGGAAATAACTGGAAAACTGTAGACCGTTCAGATCTTTTATATACAGAAACAGGCTCTGTGACAATTGACTTCTCGGACAAGAATGCATTGATTTACATTGCTTCCTCGGATTTGGGATTATTAGGTTATAACTTGGATTTTGACATTTTGGCAACAGGAGAAGTTTCCGGAGAGAAAGCCAAAGTTTTGGTTTACCCGAATCCGGTTGTTGATGTTCTGCACATCGATGATAAAAACCTGAAATCTGTTGCACTTTACAGTATGGACGGCAAAAAACTCCTTGAAACGAAGAGCAGTGAAATGAATGTTTCCAAACTTCCAAATGGTGTCTATGTTCTTAGAATTGTAACTTCCGATAACAATATTGTCAGCAAAAAAATCATCAAAAAGTAATAGTTAGTAAAAATGATCATAAAAGCTTCTCTTTCCTGAGAAGCTTTTGTTTTTATGGTCTTCAAAAGCTAAATATACGCCTCAAGATTAAAACCTAAGATTTTTCCAATTTCTAAAAAGCCGGGATTCACATTCAAACTCGCATTGAGGAAAATATGCTGATTGGTAATGGGATGTTTAAAATTAAGCTGGTGCGAATGCAAAGGCATTGCAGTCACATTAAACGTATTCAACCACAATTTATTCTGCTTATTGCAACCGTGTTTTCTGCAGCCCAAAATCGGATGCAAAATATGCTTGAAATGCTTTCTCAATTGATGAAACCTGCCTGTTTCCGGAGTCGCTTCTACCAAAGAATAACGAGACGTTGGATGTTTCAGAAATGGTAAATCAATTTCGGAAATCATTAGTCGTTTGTAGTAGGTTACAGCATTTTGAACGATTTCATTTTCATTCGTCAAATCATAATCAATCGTTTCTTCCTCTTTTGTCCAACCACGCAGAATCGCCAGATATTTTTTTTCAACTTCCCGATTCATAAATTGATCACTGATTAATTTAAGTATTTCTTTATCAAAAGCAAATAGCAAAACGCCCGATGTTTTCCGGTCCAAACGATGAACAAGATGAACCTTTTTTCCGATTTGGTTCGTCAATTTTTCTACCGCATACTCGTCTGCCGGCCCGGCATATTTTGACTTATGAACCAAAAGTCCGCTCGGTTTGTTGATAGCAATCAGGTAGTCGTCTTGATAAAGAATGTCTAACATTGGGCAAAAGTAGAGATTTTCACATCATCAATTCTTTAAGAACAATAAAAAGATTTTATCTTCACTTAGATTGTAACATTTTTGATTGAATGTTCTCTAAACTCTAAAATAAGCCAATGCAGATTTTAAACTTCGAAGACATTTATCACGATTACTGGAAACGGATTTTTCGGCTTTGTATGGGTTATGTGAATGATGATGAATTGGCAAAAGATCTCTGTCAGGAAACATTTGTCGCTGTGTTTCAGCAATTGCCAAAATTCCGTCAGGAAGCAGCGGTCGGAACCTGGATCTACAGAATTGCGACGAATATCTGTCTAAGGCAAATCAATCTGGAAAAACGAATGCCCAAAAGCGAATTGCCTTATCAAATCAAGGATAATTATGAGAAAGACAACAAGCTGGAAAAAGATAAAATGACGGATTTTCTTTACCAATGCATCTCCGAATTACCCGAGCTGGAAAGAATCATTATTTCCCTGGAACTCGAGGAAATGAAACAGGCAGAAATTGCTGAAGTCGTCGGAATTTCTCCAACTAATGTTCGAGTCAAAATCCACAGAATCAAAGAAAAATTAACCGAAAAATTCAGAAAGCATGAAAACCAATTATAACTTTCAGGAACTCTGGAAACAGAAAGAATCTAATAAGCCTGACACACAATCTATTATTAAAAAAGCTAATACTTATAAAAGAAAACAGCTTCTTGCTGATATTAGAATGCTGATTTGTATGCTGGCAACGGCAGCCGGAATTATTGCCATTTGGAACGTGATTGATTTCCGAATATTCACAACAAGATTAGGAATCATTCTGATTCTCATCGCGATTGGAATGTATGCTTATTTGTTTACTCAAAACATCAATGTTATCAGAAAAATCAATCCTTCTACAAGCAATCAGGAATATCTGTCGGCGATAAAAAAACTGGAAAAGCAGCAAGTTTATATGCAGACGAGAGGAATCAGCATTTATTACATTTTGCTTGGATTAGGTTTAGCCTTTTATTTTTATGAATTTGCTTTACGGATGTCTATGCTGGGAGTTATTTTATCTTATGGATTAACTTTTTTTTGGATGGCGATCACTTGGTTTTTCATAAGACCGAAACAAGTGAGAAGGCAGAGGGAAAAAATTGCGGCTGTTATCCAATCTCTCGAGACTTTGGAAAAAGGTTTTGAGGAATAAATAACCACAATGCTGGCTGCGCAAGTGCGGAGGGCATTGTTGGAGCTCTCCCAGAAAACTTTGCAAAGTTTTTTGGGAAGCGACTGCCCGTAGAACGACCCGCTTGTTTTGGTTTGGGAAAAGCGTTGGAGAAACAAAGGGTTGCGCCCAAATCCTATAAAAATGAATACGAAAAATTTGCTGTAAAATTCCTACTTTTGCACTTCAATTCAACATAAATTATGGCAAAGCAAGAAGATGTTTTCAAAAAAGTGGTTTCCCACGCTAAAGAATATGGTTTTATTTTTCCTTCCAGCGAAATCTATGACGGACTTTCGGCCATCTACGATTACGGACAGAACGGCGCAGAACTGAAAAATAACATCAAACAATACTGGTGGAAAGCGATGGTTCAGCTGAACGAAAATATCGTTGGGATTGATTCTGCCATTTTTATGCATCCAACCATTTGGAAAGCTTCCGGACACGTGGATGCGTTCAACGACCCGTTGATTGATAACAAAGATTCTAAAAAACGTTTCCGTGCGGATGTTTTGGTGGAAGATTACTGCGCCAAAATCGAAGACAAGGAAAATAAAGAAATAGAAAAAGCGGCAAAACGTTTTGGTGACGCTTTCAACAAAGCTGAATTTGTAGCAACCAATCCTAGAGTTTTGGAATACAGAGCAAAAAGAGAGGCAATCCTTTCCAGATTGGCAAAATCTCTTGAAAAAGAAGACCTTGCGGATGTAAAAGCTTTGATCGAGGAACTGGAAATTGCTGACCCGGATACTGGTTCTAAAAACTGGACGGAAGTGCGACAATTCAACCTGATGTTCGGGACTAAATTGGGTGCTTCTGCAGATTCTGCAACAGACCTTTACTTAAGACCGGAAACGGCTCAGGGTATTTTTGTGAATTATCTTAACGTTCAGAAAACTTCCAGACATAAATTACCTTTCGGGATTGCTCAGATTGGTAAAGCCTTTAGAAATGAGATTGTTGCGAGACAGTTTATTTTCAGGATGAGAGAATTTGAGCAGATGGAAATGCAATATTTTGTTCCGCCTGGAACTGAGCTGGAATTCTATGAACAATGGAAAAAAACGCGTCTTAACTGGCACTTGGCACTTGGTTTAGGCGAAGATAATTACCGTTTCCACGACCACGAAAAACTAGCGCATTATGCTAACGCGGCAGCCGATATTGAGTTTAATTTCCCGTTTGGTTTTAAAGAATTGGAAGGAATTCACTCCAGAACGGATTTTGACCTTTCGGCTCACGAGAAATTCTCCGGTAGAAAAATCCAGTATTTTGACCCGGAAAGAAATGAGAATTATGTGCCTTATGTTGTAGAAACTTCGGTTGGTCTGGACAGATTGTTCCTGGCGATTTTCTCCAACTCTCTGAAAGATGAGGTTTTGGAAGACGGTTCGGAAAGAAATGTTTTGAGTCTTCCGCCGGCTTTGGCGCCTGTGAAAGCAGCAATTCTTCCGTTAGTTAAAAAGGATGGACTACCTGAATTTGCAGATAAGATTTTCAATGATCTGAAGTTTGATTTCAATGTGATTTTTGAAGAGAAAGACAGCATCGGAAAACGTTACAGAAGACAGGATGCAATCGGAACGCCTTTCTGTATCACGGTTGACCACGATTCTTTGAACGACAATACCGTAACCTTAAGATACAGAGATACAATGGAGCAGGAAAGAGTTCCGGTTTCTGAACTGAGAAGGATTATTGATGAGAAAGTGAATTTCAGGACTTTGCTTTCTAAAATTTAATAAATAATACTTTTATATAATGAAAATCCCAACTTAACTGTTGGGATTTTTTATGTTCAATTTGTTTTAATTTTAATATCTTCTGACTGGATAAGCTTCACTAGCCCAGAATTTTTGTCCTGTTGATAGTGCTCCAAAATAAACTAAATAGGCTGATTGGGTATCAATTTCAGAAGATGTCCAAGTTGTCAATCCATTATTAAGAGACATTCCTCCTTTTTGCAAGCTAGTAAATATAGCCAATGCTTCATCTTTTGAAGGCAAAAACCAATCTGCAAAACCATTTACAGAATATTGCTTACAAAATTTCGCAGCACTTTCTCCTGAAATTTTATTAATAATAAAATTTGTATTATTAAGACCTTCTCCCATTTTTTCTGAAGTTCCAGCAAGATAAGAGTAAGGGCTGATACTCCACTTAGCCTGCAAACTTGAGTTTCCTACATCAGAATAATATCTTCCAACACTCTTTAAATTTATCTCAAGATATCTCCAACCATCGGTAGTAACACCTTTATCATAAGCTACAATTCCACCAGCCGGACCAAAATAGCCAGCTGTTTTTATTTTCTTCTCTTCTCCGTAATAATACCTATTATCAATCTTAGTATATGACCGAATGTAATATTCTGTATTTCTTGTAAGCCCCGTCAATTGTACTTTAAAGTTCATTGTTCCTAAAGTAGCAGCAGAAGCAGTACTACTATCAAAAATAGTTGGTTCTGAATGAGTTGCATATACGAAACCTGCGTAAGAAAGATTTCCTAAAGGCTGATAATATTTACCATTAAGAGTAGCACTTACTGTGGTAATTTCTGTTGGATCCAGGGTCTCTATTACATTCCTATACTTGTAAGAAACCACATTTCCTAAAGCTGTTCCTTTATTATTTTGGGCAAAAGCGCGGAAATAATAAGTTGTATTAGGCAAGAATATTTTTTTGGATCTGCATTCAAAATCCTCATTGGAAGAAAACAGTTCTTCTTTATCTTCAGTTGCATAATTTTCTAAGGAAACATTGGCGGAAGTACTCCAAATAACTCCGACTCTGGAAATTTGATTTCCTCCGGTATTGGTTATTTTACCACCAATTTTAAGAAGCCCGTCATCATCCAGACTGATATCTTTCGTTGTTAATTGTGGAACAGATTCCTGCACCTCATCATCAGAAGACGAACTACAGGAAAAAAGGAATAAGCTGAGAAATAAAATAAAATATGTTTTCATAAAAAAGTGTTTTTGCGAAAATAATATTTTTAATTTTGATTTAGCTTTTTTATTATATGAATCACACAATTATTTTTTCTGCAGAAATCCAGCAACACCAAGATATCAATGCTGCATTTATCAATTTTCCTTTTGATACGAATGAATTATTTGGAAAGAAAGGACAGGTCAAAGTCAAAGTTTTACTTGATGACAAAGTGGAATACAGAAGCAGCCTGGCGAATATGGGCGGCGGATGTCATAGGCTGGGATTGACTCAGGTTATCAGAAAGGAATTGGGGAAAACATTCGGAGAGATTGTGGATGTTAAGCTTTGGGAAGACAAAGAAGAACGAGTCGTTACTGTTCCCGACGATGTTCAGGAATTACTCAATCAAAATGAAAAAGCGAAAGAATTTTATAATAAAATGTCTTACACACATAGGAAAGAATACATCCGCTGGATAGAAGACGCTAAGAAAGAGGAAACGCGTGAACGCAGGAAAATCAAAATGATAGAAATGCTTCTGGAAGGTAAAAAGGGGGTTTAAAATTATTAAACCCCTTTTGTTTCTTATTTGATTTTACCCAAATGAATGATATTATTCCCCTGAGAAATCAGAAGCGAATCTTCGGAAGATTCTGCAGAAATGCTATTTCTTTCATATAGCTCTCCTGTTGGTGTCGCCTTAACAAAATCAAGAACATATTTCATATTATTCGCTTCAATAGTAATAGTTTTGGATTTGCCATTATCGCTAAAAGTGGCTTTGGCCCGGCTTCCGTCACTGGTTTTATAAGGATAGGAAACAGATGTTATTTTTTTGCCATTAATTTCTTTTTCCATAGAAGTTGTTGTAACGCTATCGACTTTACCATTTTCATCAGTAACGGTTGTTTCCGTGGAATAAGACTCGGAAGTCATTTTGGTGTCATTCTTCTTGCAGGAAACTAATGCTAAAACAACTGCAAAGCCTGTAATTAAGGTGGATTTTTTCATAGTTATAAAGATTTAAATGAGTGATTTGTTTTGTATCAAATTATTGTCCAAAAACAAAAAATCCCGAAACTAATTTCGGGATTTTTATCATAATAATTGCAATTTTACTTTTTCAGGGATTTGATTCCCATTTCGAATAATGCAAAACTCAAAAGATCAGCATTTTCACCAATCACTTGTTCCGTGGAACGACCAGCGCCATGACCCGCATTTTTCTCAATTCTTAACAAAATTGGGTTGTTACAAGCTTGTTTCTCCTGCAACTCAGCACCAAATTTGAAAGAATGTGCCGGCACTACTCTATCATCGTGATCACTGGTAATGATCATTGTTGACGGGTAGCAGGTCCCTGCTTTTACATTGTGAACTGGCGAATAAGACTTAAGATAATCGAACATCTCTTTGCTGTCTTCTGCTGTGCCGTAATCATAAGACCAACCAGCACCAGCCGTGAATTTGTTATATCTCAACATATCCAGAACGCCAACACCAGGAAAAGCTACCTTTGCAAGATCTGGTCTCATCGTCATTGTCGCACCCACTAAAAGTCCACCGTTGGAACGTCCAGAAAGCGCCATATATTCCTTTGAAGTGTAACCTTTCGACTGCAAGTATTCGCCCGCCGCAATGAAGTCATCAAACACGTTTTTCTTTTGTTGTTTGGTTCCTGCATCGTGCCATTTTTTACCATATTCGCCACCACCTCGGATATTCGGAACGGCATAGATTCCACCGTTTTCCATCCAGATGGCATTGACTACAGAGAAACTTGGCTGAAGACTGATGTTGAAACCGCCGTAAGAATAAAGGATCGTCGGATTCTTTCCGTTCAACTTAGTTCCTTTTTTGTAGTTGATCATCATCGGCACTTTAGTTCCGTCTTTTGAAGTGTAGAAAACCTGCTCAGAAACATAATCTTCCGGATTGAATTTCACTTTTGGTTTTTGATAAATTTCCGATTTTCCAGATGCTACATTGTATTTATAAATCGTTCCCGGCGTGATATAATTAGTGAAAGAATAGTAGATGTCTTTATCCTCTTTTTTTCCTCCAAATCCGGAAACTGTTCCTTTTCCAGGCAATGCAATTTCTCTGACCAATTTTCCTGTTTTATCGAATTGTTTTACAAGGCTAATCGCATCTTTCATATATTTTCCGAAAAAGTAACCGCCAGCTTCAGAGATGCTTAACACATTTTCAGTTTCAGGAATCACATCTTTCCAGTTTTCCGGGCTTGGGTTTTTGATGCCGACCTTTACCAAACGCTTATTCGGAGCGTCTTTGTCTGTGAAGATGAACAGATCATCGCCTTGCGTATCCACAATATCTGCATTGATGTCAAAGCCTTTGTTGATCTGTACAAAGTCACCTCCGTTTTTCAGATCTTTGATATATAATTCGTTTCCGTTAGTAGCATTAGCCGCCGAAATAACAAGGAATCTTTGGTCTTCGGAAACATCTGCAGTCAGATATCTTCTTGGCGTTTTCTCACCACCGAATATCAACTGGTCTTCGGATTGTTTTGTGCCTAATTTGTGGAAATAAACTTTGTGTTTATCCGTCATTCCGGAAAGAACGGTTCCTTCTTTCGGTTTGTCATAGCTGGAATAATAGAAACCTTCGTCGCCTTTCCAGGCAATTCCACTAAATTTCACATCAAGCAAAGTGTCATCAATTTGTTTTTTGGTAATCGCATCGATGATGATGATCTTGTTCCAGTCACTTCCACCTTCGGAAATAGAATAAGCGGCAAGGTTGCCTTTTTTGTTGAATGACAAATTGGAAAGCGAAGTCGTTCCTTTATCAGAAAAAGTATTGGGGTCAAGGAAAACCTCAACGTTTTTGGTTTTATTATTAGTCCTGTAAAGTACCGATTGTGCCTGTAACCCGTTGTTTTTATAATAATAAGTATAATCACCTTCTTTGAACGGCGCTCCTATTTTCTCATAATTCCAGATATCTCTCAATTGGTTTTTAATTGTTTCTCTAAAGGGGATTTTGGAAAGATAATTCTGGCTGTACGCTACTTCTTCGTCTACCCATTTTTTAGTCGCCTCGGAATCGTTTTCCAGATCACGGTATGGATCTGCAACTGATGTTCCGAAATATTGGTCAACTTGAGTTCCTTTTAAGGCTTTGGGGTAGTTAGAATTGGTCATAGATTGAGCTTGGGCACCAACATAAAAAATAACGGCTGCTGTTGCAAAGATTGATTTTACTTTCATTTTTAACTTTTTGAATAGTTTCAAAAATACAAAAAAATAAAACTCCAGAAGTTTGTAGCAGGTTTGTTTGCGAGCAGAGGGCAAGTGGTTTATATTTCCAGTGCCTCAGTATGCTTCTTATTTGTATCAAGTTATAAAATCTATAAAAAATAAAAAAGCACGGATTATAAATCCGCGCTATTTGGGTAAATATTTGGTATTCTATTTTGGCGGAAGATTATTTTAGTTTAGCGGAAGGCTATTCTATTTCGGCGGTAGTTTGTTTCATTTCGACAGTAGCTTATTATAGTTTAGCGGTAGTTTATTTTACTTTGGCGGAAGCTTGTTTCATTCTGGCGGAAGCTTATTATACTTTAGCGGAAGGCTATTCTATTTTAGCAGAAGCTTATTTTACTTTGGCGGAAGCTTACTCTAATTTATCCGAAGATAGTTTTTTTAGTAATAAATCCCGATGTCACGGATTTGTAGCCCATGTCTAATTATAATTCACCAACACATCTGGAACACCTTTTATGATTCTCAGTATTTTAGATAGCCTGTTTTTCTAATTTCTCCTGTTCCGGCTACCTACAATGCTATTTCAAAATCCCTTTTCCAATCTTAATTCTATAAAAATAGTATTGAAATTCAATACTATTTTTATTTATCCAACTCGTTTGGAACGTTACCTAATCATCCTCATACATCCCATCCGGATCTGTGAAAGAAATAGGGTTGTTAAAAGCATAACGGTAAGGGGATAGATCCGGACTCAGCTCTGCCATTGGATCCGCACCAAACCATCTGCCAACATCCGGCATATAGTTTCTTGCTCTAAGAGTATTTCCAACACATCTGAAGCATTACTCTTATCTCTTATTTTTAATTCTGCTTGCATAAATATGATTTAAACTATCCGCAATAATCACATTTTTTTTAAAGCCAAATCCGTTTCTGTATATTTTTTCACATAAAAAAATACATTCAATATCATTTTCTTTTAAACCTAAATTGAGATAATACATTATAAATTTTTTATCACCTTCATTAAGCTTTCCTAAATACATTATATCATAGTGTCCTCCATTATTAATAGAAATTATTTCTTCCGCGATTTTACTATAACTATGTTTGTAATTATACTTATTAATCATTATTAGACAATAAGGAAGAGTTTCTCCATATATTTTCATGTTTTCATTATATGTGGCTAGCTCTATAAAGGCCGATGGATTTCCATTTTTTACAATTTCATTCTTTAAATAAAGGATTTCGTCAGATGATTTTTTATGATCATTGTCACAATTAAGTAAAGTAGAAATTAAAATTATATATGTAATGATATTTTTCATTCTATAAATTTTTAGTGTTTTTCTTTTCCATTACGATAAGTTTTCATTTTACCCCCATCTTCTAAGCCTCCATCGCCAAGCAAAACCGAGAAAGCTTTTTGTTGTCCAATGGCTTGTTGGACCGGAAACATTAGCATTTGGATTTAGTTTAGATAATTCTCTTGCAATATTAATTCCGGTGTTACAAGCCATTAATTTAACATTAATTACATTGCCCTTTTCAAAAGAATTTTTATATGTTTTACTATGTTCTAATAAATATTCGTGTAGTTCTGCCGCTCTCATTTGATTTACTGTAATATCACTTCCATGTGAATAAATACTTACCGTATTTTTCTCTGGTCCATTTTCAACGGCTTGGTTTGCATATAACCACGAAGAGGTATTACCTTGAACATTTGGGTCGAAAAAATTAAACACATCTCCATATTGTTTATCTACATTATAACCATCTTTTTTAGGTCCAGGTCCATTTTCAGGATAAGAATCCTGCACTGCATCATCATTCATCATGTCATTAGAACCATTCTCCTGCATCATATCCTGCGCAAAATCATTATATGAGCCACTACCATCATGCCAGCCACTATGGATATCAATATCCGATATTTCAAAGTCACCATGTGCTATATTCCAAAAATAATCCCAGAACCTCCCAAATCCATTGCTTTCTTCACCACTCCAGCGCGAATCACCCGTCCATTCAAAACCAATATGAAAACGACCATAATCATCCCTGTCATCTCCGCCTCTATCAGAGTCATCATAATAATCTCCGCCGCCGTAATCATCCTCATACATCCCATCCGGATCTGTGAAAGAAATAGGGTTGTTAAAAGCATAACGGTAAGGGGATAGATCCGGACTCAGCTCTGCCATTGGATCCGCACCAAACCATCTGCCAACATCCGGCATATAGTTTCTTGCGCCAAAATCATACATCCCCGTCTCCTGCAGTTCTTTGCCGCCAAACTTGTAGTTCAAAGGACTGCCATTCACACTAAACTCTGCTCCCTGCAAAATGTTCAGACCGAACGGATAATAATCATTCCTGTCAATTATCTCTAGCTCATTGGTCGTTGCATTCCTGGCATAGCTCAGTCTTATGTTCCCAATCTGGTCTTTGTACTGGTAAATATACTTCTTATTCTGGTAATCATAAAAGCCGTCTGCCGTTGGGAAAAAAGATAATCCCATTACTATCTGGGGTTGCGCGATGTTACCTATAGCCTCGGGATCCGGCAGGCTGGAGTCCTGGTAGATCTCTTCCTGTCTCGCAGTCCTTACCGCAAGGGTGCCGTCATCAGTCTCTGCCAGCGCTCTTCCCATAGCAATAGGGCTGGAAGGTGTATAGTGAAAGCCCCCGAGATATTCCGTAGTGGTGCTGGTGCTGCCTGTAGCATTGTTCAGCGTAAAGACTCTTTTTATCTTGGTGCCGTCTGCTCTATAAGTGTATCGTGATTCATTACCTCTTTGGCTTACCAAAGTGGGCAGGTCCAGGAAGTTATAACTGATACCGGCAATCCCTTTATCCGGCATTACGGTCATGTTACCATTAGTGTCATATTGTATCGTTCCTCCGCCACCTTCGTAGCCGCTGGTGTTATTGGCCGCATCTGTAATACTGGTTACTTTATTTCCACTGTAGTTATATGTCAGGTCATCGATCTTTAAAGCAATAGTACTTTTCGGCTTTCTTGCAAAACGTTTCAATTTTTTGATATTACCGTTCAGGTCATATTCTTCTATAATCTCATGATTATCGCCTCTTGCACGTCCTGCGGGATTCTGATAAAAGCCAGCCTTCAGCCTGTCCAGGTTGTCATAGACATAGCCGTAGCGGTAAGGTTCTGATGAGGATACCTCATCTTTTACATACCAGTCAACTTCTGCTATATTCCCATTGTATCTTGGTTTTACCTTGTACTCGGGATAATTAACATTGGGAGTCTCCAGCCCCTGCCGGTCATTATAACGGATTTTATAGGCAAACAGGTCATCGGTTGTTTCTGCAGTGGCAATATCGTTGATATCGGTCAGCCAGCCACGGATATTGTACTTGTAGTTAACGGTCTGCAGAGGTACACCTGTCCCGCCCACCTTTTTCTCTATTACCTGTCCCAGATCATTATAGGTATATTCTGCAAGTGTTTCTTTGGGTGACCGTCCAACTACTTCATGCTCATATTTGGTCAGGTAATTTTGGGTATTGTAGGTGAAGGTTTCTTCTACAGTTACATTTGGCGTAGTTGGATTACTACGGCTGTGCTTCGTCACTTTCTTTTTAAGAAGTCCTGCAAAGTCCAGCTCATTTTCCGTTTTGGTAAAGCCTCCCAAATGGTTCTTGGTCTGTGATGCGATGATTCTTCCTTTAGTATCATACCATGTATAGGTTTTGGTCCAACTGTCGTCTTCTATATTTTTAACGAAGCTGGCTGTGGGGAAACTTTTCGTACTAATACTTAAGGTTTGGGCATTCTGCCCTAAAATGGCTTGTCCCAACACTGGTGAAGTAGCGGAAGGGGTGCCAACAGGATAAGTGTCATAATAATTGATAGAAAGTAATGTTGTAATTACCGTAGGAAAAGCATTGTTGGTATAGTAAAGGTCTTGCCCGTTATAACTAGAAGGCGTTGTCGTTCGGGATTCGTTATTGGTAGCACTGCTGCTGGTATCCACAATATTCTGTACCACGCTTCTTACATCATTGCTTGCGACAAAACCGGTATAGACTACCCTGTTGAACTGGTCATACTTGGTAAAAAGCCAGCCTTTGGCACCAAAAGAATTGTTGACAGAAGCGAGTTTGCTATCCTGATAGAATATTAAGCGGTCTTGTTTGTCATACACCATATACTCTTCGTCTTTACCGGGCAATTTCTTTTTTATAAGGCGGTTTTTACTATCATATTCATATTCGTAGCAGAGGTCTCTTTGATTGCCATAATGCATTGATGCTATAGCCGCCGCTTCCGGTGGAATGATGTATCTAAGCTGACCATATTTATTATAAATATAATAGGTATCAATTTTTTCCTCAGTATTGTCCTCCAGCTTTTTATTAATTTTTCTTTTTAAGATCGTGTGTCCCTGCTTATCTTGGAATGTATATGTCTCATTTCCATCCTCATCCGTTGTCCTGAGTTTGTAAAGCTCATTGTAAGCATATGAGTCCGGTGTTCCGGTAGGTGAAGTATATTTTTTGATGGTTCCGTCCTGGGAGGAGTTGGTGTCATAATCGTATCTTACGGTATTTGGCGGGGTTGTCTGGCCCGTTGTTCCTTTTTTCCAGTCTGCTCCGGGAAAAGCAGATTCTTTTACCCTGTTTAATGGAGAATCGTCAAACACTGTCTCAGCGTAGGCATTCGGCACATTCCCAAAGAGTGTATTGTAATAATCGTTGATATCATTACCGGCAATTGGCTGGATGTTACCATTAAGAGAATTGACTGGCAATGGCAGATAGCTTTTCGCCGCTCTGCCATAGTTATCATATTCAACAGGAATTACCATGTCTTTACCATTGGGATTGGCTTTTATGGCAATGCTTTGCTTTGGTCGGCCAAGACCATCCATATATTGTATAGCCTGGACTTTTTTGGTCTTATTCTCATTAAGATATGTCGTAGACAATATATAATTCTCCGTAGATGTCTGTGCGTTCAGGTTTATCGCTAAAGACAACAATCCTGATATCAAAAATATTCTTTTCATGATAATTAGTGTTTTTAAGGTTTGTAATGGTATTCGTACTCTTTCAGAGTTCTGTAAACATCATTACCGCTGGCATCTTTCTCCATTCTTTTCACTTCTTTCAGCTTATTGGTAACCGCTTCATATACATAAACTTCCCGCATTCCGGAAGGTGGTGTGACAGAAGTAACTCCTACCAATGGGTTATAAGTGAATGTAGTGACAGCATATCCTGCCAAGTTAGCTTCTTTCCGGAATGAATCTAAAGCGGTGATCAGGTCATTTTCTGTAGTCTGATCCTTGTCAAGATCAGATTTTTTAACAATATTAAGATTTAAATACGACGTATTTGTTGTGGGTACTTCTCCCATCGCCGACATTACCTGATCATATGTTGCTCCAACTATCTTAGCAATTGGGTACAATTGTTTGTATCCATATATATATGTGGTCGACAATCCATCTTTGGTGGATTGAAGCAGATTACCTTTATCATCATAAAGGTCAAACTTGCCAACTTCATAGAAAGCATCCTGCCCAATTGCGGTCATAGCTTGTGTTGGCATAATCATGTTACTTGTTTTGTTATCATTGGAAAATATAATCTTTGATTGAGATGTCATTTTCCAAGGTGCAATATAACCTATGTTGGCAGGATCAATCTCTCCCGAATAGCTCTGAGTCAGGACAGGAGTGTCAAACTTATTAATTTCTTCAAAGGTTTGAAATGGATAGTTTGGAATATTATAAGGATAAATATATTTTTTTACATCCAGGTTAGGATAGGTAACACCATTTCCAATTTTATGTGCAGAGCCAACTAGATTTTGATTGACTCCATCGTAATATCGATAACTTTCATCTTCGATATTACCAGATGGCAGATATTTTGTGGTTTTGGAGTAAGTAAGATTATAATTAGTCGTGTAATATGTTTTTTGAAACTGCATTAATTCATATGAATCATAGTTGCTTGAAAGTGGATCAACATATATTGCAGCACCTACAATAGATTGTCCATAATCCATATCATTTCCTGATTGGTCTAAATAACCATTATAAATATTTTCCTTTTTGGCTTTCAAATCTCCATTTTTATCATAGAATGATATATACTTAGGTTTTCCTCTTCTATGGCTGTTATCAATGTAAAAATTATTTCCATATCCACTGTTAGAAATCAAAAATTGACTGAGTGGATGCATATTTAAAGGACTCAAAGTATTATCATATTTGGTATATGATCGTGTTAAAATATTAGGCTTTTCTTCATTAGTAAATTCATAAACCGTCTTTATTCCATCCTCGTTCTCTTCAACTTTCGAATAACCAATAAAGAAGTTGTTTAATAAATCGTAATTCAGTTTAGCATTATTGTAAATAAAAAAATATTCTACTAATGATAATCCATAGCTCGATAAATTTGGAGAAGTAGTTGATACAGGAAACAGCATTGATGTAGGGTAGCCGGCTTGCGGCACATTAAATAGATATCCACTTGTTGTTGTGGCATTTTTATTATAATAGTAATTAATTGTTCTTTGTTGCCCTCCTGTTTGCTCTTTAATGATTTGTTGTTTAATCCTTGAACCGCCTCCTTTTAAAGTGTTTCCCCATAAATTAAAAGTATTGCTTTCCAGAACATATGTATTTTTACCACCCGTAGGAAGAGTTACACTTTTAAGTGACCAAGTCTTGGACAAATCATTTGGCTCTTTATCAATTTGTTCATTTAGGAATCGTTCATTTATTAGCAAATAATGATTAGAATCATTAGTTATATTATATGGAAGAATACTATACTCATTTTTGTTTGGGTAATAATAGTATTTTGATAAAATGTATGTTGGTGTTTCAACCGTTGTTTCATCAGTATTATTGTAACCAAAAAAATCTTGCAAAGGAGACCCAACATTAGGAAGTTTATGATCCTCAAAATATTCAAACTCATACTTGTTGTGTCCCTTTTCTTGAACAGATAACAATTTTAATCTTTTACTGAATTCGTTTTTAATTAACGTAGATTCGAAATAATCATATTTTAGTTCAAATTCTTTTACAATATTATTATTTTCATCCTTTATAATAATCCCTGTTAGTGCTTTACCATTAGTCAGATCATCTCTATTTAAATCATAATTAAACTCGACAGATCCCCCTCTGAATTTGATTTTCTTTAGACGCTGAACTTCCAAAAGACGGTTATAATATCTTCCATAATCTCCATCATATAAACTAGCCTGATTGTCAGACCTGAAATAAATATTGCTGGCGATATTCGAAGCATAAGATGCTGGAAATTTTGATTCATAACGATAATATGGATGACTGTTTATAATGTTATCTACTTTATTCGTTGTTTCGGTAGTGTAAGACTCATAAGTGAAATCAACCTCTTCCAGTCCATTTAGATTTTTTATTTTGGAAACATACCAAGAACTCACACGGGGATAAGTCCCGGTTATATTCCCAAAATAAGTATTATTTCCATTTTCTGCAGAATTAATGAAACTATGAGTAATATCTTTAGGTTGAAATGAATAAGAAATACCATCTTTAGTTATTACTTCAAAGCTTTTATAATCGATAATTTCAAATGTATCATTTATCCAAACATCATTTATTTCTTTACTGTCTAATAGGTACTTATGTTTTTTACTTTCTAACTGATAAGTAATATCGGTTTTCTTTTTATCCAACTCTATGAATTGCCATTCATTAGGGTAGTAAAATCGAGTACTATTGGTTGGAGACACAAACTTGAAAAGATCCGGATAGAAGTCGATGGATTTAGTCTCATTAAAAGCCGCTGAACCTGCTCTTAAATATTCATAATATCCATATTTTGTTTTCTCTGACCCCGTCTTCGTATCACGAATCGTTTCCCAGTCAGCATCTCCAACAACAGTTCTGTTAATAAAAGAGGATGTCAGACTCCAGCCCAAGCCTACATCAGATGATACAGTATTAACTTGTATTCCTCCTTGAGCATAATACAGTGATATTGGATACTTTATTCCTCCGACATTAATCTCATAGATAGGTATCGAAAAACTACTTTTACCATTGTAATAATTAACTGGTGATTCCTGAAATCTCATGAATCCTGCTGCATTGGGCGAGGCTGTGTTACTCATGCTATTTGGATTTTGGGATGTAGGATCTATTTGGCAATATATAAATGATGAAAATGCAAAGATTCCTATTATTATTATTTTTCTCATAATTTATGTTTTATTCTTTCACGATTTTAGTAGTTAGTTTTTTATTTTGTTGAGTCGGGATGCTCGCTTTGATGATGTAAACACCCTGTGGAAGCTTTGAGGTATCGATCTTCGTCACCCGATTTTTGGTGCTCAGGGTCTGGATCACCTTCCCCGTCATATCATAAACATAAACATCTGCACTCTCGAAGTCCAGCCCGATCTCCACATAACAGTAATCCTTCACAGGATTCGGGTAGATCTGGATGTCCTTGTTCTCCATCAGGTCTTCAATTTGTTTGTCCTCCAGCTTCACCACCTTCCAGTTCTCTTTCCCCAATTCCTCTGCACTTGTCCCTGCCAGGATATATGAGCCGTCTCTGTTCAGTAATGCGGATGTTAACCGTTCTTCCTTTTTCTTGTCCTTACCTTCAACATACTTTCTCCAGACTTCTTTACCATTTCTGTCAATGTACAGCATCCAGAACGTTTCATCATTCTTCTCCACCTTGCCTTCCGACTGCGTGTAGCCACCAATCAAAAAGCCTTTGACGGATTGAGACCCTTCGGCTCCGCTCAGGGTGACATTGTGATGCCTGATAGTATTCAAGGACATCATCACATCCCGGTTCTTAAAGTTGTAAGACTGCTGCCACTCTTCGTTACCGTCTTCATCCAAAGCCAATACCCAAAGGTCTGTCCCTTCCTCCAGTTTCGCCCTCTTGTTACCCGAGGTTTCTGAGCGGCTTTCGCCACCAATGATATAACCCGAATCCGTCAATGCCATTGTTCTAACATGGTCATCCTCACTGCCCCCAAAGTTCTTTTCCCACTGGACATTGCCATTCTTATCCAGCTTTATGATCCAGTAATCGCCTTCGCCATAATTGTTGCTGGTTTTGGGGTAATAGTTGACAGATCCTTCGGCTCCGCTCAGGATGACATTGCTGCTATTGCCGGATTGGGTATTTGTCATGCTGAGCGAAGTCGAAGCATCTCCTTTGTTTTGTCCCGAACCATTTTTAACGTTGAGTGCAGTCGAAGAATTGCTGATCCTTGACCGCTGATCATTAATCATTGATAATTCTTCATTCCCAATAGCGCCGCTTCTGGAATAGATGCCCATCAACACACCGCCATCTTTCGTCGGGATCACTTTCTCCACTTCATCCAGACCCTTGCCACCTAGAATTAATTGACTAATGATCCTGCCTTTCTTATCCAGCTTAATGACCAGAACATCTTTGGAGCCGTAACCTGATTTTGGATGATTGGTAGAGCCTGTAACAATGAAACCTTCATCTGTAGTCTGAGTCACACTTCTCGCTTCTTCGCTGTATCTTGTGCCGATGGTTTTCTGCCACTGTTCTTCCCCATTTTCATCGATCTTAATCAGCCAGATATCAGAAGAGCCATTAGACTTCTCTTTTTTATCCAATCCTAAAGACGAATACGAAGTACCTGCTAACAAAAAGCCACCTTCACGGGTTGCAACGGTGGCGCTGAGATAATCATGCTGATTCCCTGAAAAATACTTCTCCCAAACCTTCTGACCCTGCTGGTCCAGCTTCAGGATATGGTAATCGTAGCCTTTGTTTTGATTGTAGGTTGATGATGGATTTACTGCAGTTGAGCCGGAGCTGTCACCCTGAGCCTGCCGAAGGGTCTGAATAGATGATCCCGAAACTAAATACTGGCCGTCTATCGTAACCGCCAGTCCGGAAAGAAAATCCTGTGTTCCGGAGTCGATATTCTTTTGCCAGCTGACCTTTTGGGCATAGGAAAGACCCACCGCCAGCATTCCCATGCTTATGAAGAGTTTTTTCATAATTTGAGTTTTCTTTTTTGGTTATTGATTATTATTCACAATGCAACAATGGCATTGTTATGCGACAAATCTTGTCGCTTTATTATCACATTCATGTTTTTTTATTATTTGCTAAAATAATAACATTTTAACAACTTTTAAAATATTTTTTAATGTATTTTATTATGTTAAATCGCTGGTCTTATTAAGATCATCCTAAACAACTAATTATCGAACGAACATCGAACTAGGATAACCAACGGATATAGAATGGATATACAAACCTGCATATTATGTTAAATATGAAAATATTGAATACTAATAACCAACAACTTGAAAATAAATCACGACAACTTTTGACGCATTAGGAGACTTTGAGATAAAAAATTCCCTCGCTAAAAACGAAGGAACTTGATAAAATATGAATGTTGTGTTTTATTTCTGGCTTAGAAAATATTCTGCCTCTGCTTTTCCCCATTTTGGGTCAAGAGATGTTTTTGACTTATAGGTTCCAAACTGCTCAATAGTTTTTTTGAATAATTCTGTACCTTTTGCCTTGCTTCCACCAAATTGCTCCGGTGTGAAATAAGCATCCTCCGCAAGCAAAACAGTGATTCTAGGATTATTAGGATCCAGTTCCTGCGCCTTTGCCAATGCTTGCTGCGCAATAGGCGCTTCGCTCATATACCTGGACATTGGGTCGGCCATCATTCTTAGTCCACTTGTCATTTTTTTCAGGATATAAAGTTCTGCATTATTGGGACTAATTGCTTCTGCTTTAGCAATATATTTTTCTGCCTCAGCCGCAACAGGATCAAGTTCATTGGTTTTACCGGACTGCATCAGGATTCTGCCTTTCTGAATCGTTGCAAATGCAGCATAATAATACGGTAACCATTCTTTGGCTTCTTTGGTTCCAATCCTGTCAAAATCATTAGCTAAAGCAGTGAATTCATCCGGCGTTTTGTGGTCTTCTACTTTGGCGATTTTCTCTGTCATTGCTTTTTCAAATGCAGTCTGAGCAAAGGCTGTAAATCCAATTAAAGAAAGGCTGATTGTTAAGATTAATTTTTTCATTTTGAATATTTTTTTGTTTGTTATTTTAAATTTCTGATTCAAAGATAGAATGACTTTTTATTTGTTGAAATTTTATTCTACCGAACTGTTATTTTTAATTACTGAACCGTTGTTTATTTAAAATCCTCGCTGATTTCACAGATTAGCTGATTTAATAAGTTAAGAAATCTGCTTGATTAGCTTAATCTGCGAGATAATATATCTTTAAAAATTAAATAATATTCTTTTAAAAGATAGGCATTCGAATGTAAGTCTTTTATCTTTTCTCTATTTTCTTTCTTCTAATTATTACAAATTATTATTAATCGCATCATTCGTTTTATCAACCCCGAAACTTACAAATACTCCTACAAAAACAAACGTATTAACAGGTGGTCTAACGGCCGTTCTACTGTTTCCATCCGCAGAATAATTATAGCCATAAATATTTTTATTTCCAAGAATATTATTAATGCTCAAAACAAATACAGTAAATGACTTTGAATCTTTCTTCCCAACACTCGGAACATAATTGATACTGAAATTCAGTCCGCTGTAATCTTTCAGCTTTCCTTGGTGACGAACGATATTCTCTCCATTTTCTGAAACCAAATCATAATAAGGTCTTCCTTTCGAATAAGTATATGACAAATTAAATCCTGTTTTCCAGTCCATCACAAATTTCTTAGCAACGGCATTGAATGTATGTTTCGAAGCAAAATTCGGTGCTAAACTAAAAGGATAGTTTAAGAAATCTCTCTTGGAGTCCAAATAAGAATAAGTCAGCCAATAATCGATGTCTTTGAAGGTTTTCTTATCTCTCCAGAACAATTCGATTCCTTTTGCAAAGCCTTTTCCAGCATTGCTATCAGCAATTTGATAATATTGATTTTGATTACTGGTCATTAAGCTATCTGAGATATAAGATTTTGTTTTAATAAGACTTTTATAATCTTTATAAAACGCTTCGAATCTCAAATTTCTTCCGTCAGAATTCTTTTGAACCTGAAATATATAATGGTCTGCTCTCTGGAAATCAAAATTCTTGCTGTAAAGATATTTGCTTTCCGGATTCTGATAGAATATCCCGTAAGCGAAAGAAGTTGTCCAGTCTTTGGAAATCCTATAAGCTAAAGCTGCTCTTGGCGAAAAATTCCATTTTCCGAGATAAGAAGAATGTTCTGTTCTCGCCCCAATTTTTGCCGTCAGATTATTAGTAAATATCAAGTCGGTTTCCGCAAAAGCTGACGAAATCAAATCTTTATAATCTCTTTCAAAAGAGCTGTACTTCATCGTTTCATCCGCATTATTTAATTCAAAACCAGCTCTCACAATGCTTGCTCTGTTGATCTTTCTTTCAACAACTGCTTTGGCGTTGATGTAATTTGATTGATTATTGATTGGCGTATTAGATTGTTGCACATCATTAAGAAAAGTCGCAAAATTCAGGTCATTGGAATTGTATGTGTAAGAAGTCCCGATATTCAAAAGATACTTTCCGAATTTTTCTTTGTAGGATAAATTGTGATACATATTCTGCCCTTTCAGACTGACCATGTTTCTGTCAGAATCTTGCTCCAGGCTCTCAGAACCAACGGCCATTTTGTTTTCATCAATGCTTCCATAATATTTGATGAAACCGCCTTTTTTGGTTTTGATTCTGAAGTTTCCATCAAATCCATAACCTTGCGGGTATTTGTCAAAATCAGTATTAAAATTGAATAATTTTCCCATTAATCCAAGATTCGAATAACCACCTGCGACGCCCCAGGAAGCTATTTTTTCCTGATTTAGTTTCTGATAATTCGCACTTAGAAAAATCGGAGAAACACCGAAATCAAACGACGTTGTATCCGGCAAATCCACACTTTCCAAAATCAGAACAGAAGACAACGCCTGTCCATAAACTGCTGAATATCCACCACTTGAAAACACATTACCTTTAAATAACGATGTATTGAAACGGTCTCTACCAGCAATTCCCGGAACTGAATTGGTAAAATAATTATTGACCAGATTGCCGTCTATAAAGATTTTGGTTTCGGCGCCTGTTCCACCTCTCACAAATAATCCTTCGCTCTCTCCTACTTTCTGAACACCCGGCAAATAGCCTAAAGCTGAGGAAATCTGTCCATTAGCGCCGGCTGTTGTATAAACATCCAAAGGTGTCAGTAATGCCGTCGCACGTTTTTTATCGCTGGCTTCTATACTTCCTGCAGTAATCACAACCGCATTGATTTCACTGATTTGCTCCTTCAGATTAGCATTCAACGCAATATCTTTTCCCTCAATTTTCACAGGTAGTTCAACCTCATCATAATCTTTTCCGGAAAAAACCAAAGTCTTATCTCCTGTTTCTGTGGTTGTGAAAGAATAATTTCCATTTGCGTCGGTAGTTGCGCCGTCATAAGTGTCTTTAAGCGTTACGCTGATGTCTTTCAACGCTTTGTTCTTATAAGTGACTTTTCCGGAAATAGTAATTTGTGACCAGATGCTAATACCAACCAAAAGAAAAAAAAGTGTGAAAATTCTGCTTTGAGTTTTCATAATGTTAATTTTCGTTCAAAGATATTTCAGCCCATAATAATATAAAATTAATTATGACCGAACCGTTGATATTGCTAACCGAACCGTTGATGTTTCACGTAAAACAATTCTTTACCATATTGGCTTTAAATTTGTTATATCAGAAATCAACAATAAACTATCTTATGAAAAACTTATTACTAATTGGAATCGCTGGTTTGACACTGGCATCCTGCAAAACCGTATCAAAACAATACACTATTCGTCCAAAATCTCACACAGAAACCCAGGGAACAGCAACTTTCATACAAAAAAAAGGTAAAGTTGAAATGGATCTTAGCGTTTTCAAATTAACACCTGGACTTCATGCTGTTCACATCCACGAGTTTGGAAATTGTAGTGCAACTGATGCTTCATCTGCCGGCGGGCACTGGAATCCTTCCAAAGATGATCATGGAAAATGGGACACAGAGCATTTTCATATGGGAGATATCGGCAATTTAGACGCTAAGAAAGATGGTCAGGCAAGATTGGTTTTCACCACTGATAAATGGTGTCTTGGTTGTGACGATCCTATGAAAAATATTATTGGAAAAGCGATTGTTATCCATGCCGGAGTTGATGATTTCCATACGCAACCGACCGGAAACGCAGGCGGAAGAGTTGGATGTGTGGAGATAAAATAGTAGATTAAAGGTTCAAGGTATTAGGATTAAAAAAAACTTCAACCTAAAAATCATATTTCAAAACTTTGGAAAGCATCAATAATATGATGGATTTCCAAAGTTTTTTGTTGATTAGGAAGGACAGAAATAATATCAAATCTAACTTCTTTATTAATATTATTTTCTTCGATAAAATAATTGGTGGCAGAAACTAACAGTTTGATTTTCTTTTTGTTAACAGCCTCCTGAGGTTCCAGAAAAATATTCGTATTCCTGGCTTTTACCTCAGCAATGATGATTTGATTTTCAAACTCGGCGATAATGTCAACTTCAGCTTTCAGATAACGGAAATTACGCGCTAAAATTTTATATTGATTCTTAATTAAAAAATCAACAGCAAGGTCTTCCGCTATTTTTCCAAAATCATTGTGGTCAGCCATTCCCAGTATCAAAAATTTGAAATTAAGAGATTTTGAAATTCACTAGAACATTTTTTTCAACTTTCAGATTGATTTCCGCACCGATTATCAAAGGCCTGTTATCAAAAATGTGACCGTTGGGAAAACCAAAAACTGTTGGAAAATCATATTTGGAAACCCTGTCTGCGATCAATTGATATGTGAATGAATCGAAAGATTCTTCGTATTCTTTGTTCTCATTTTCTTTTCCCATATTGGTCATCCCGCCAACAATTAATCCTTTGATTTTGTTGAAAATACCTGCTAGTTCAATGCTCATAATCATTCGGTCAAGTGCATAGAAATTTTCTCCGATATCTTCTATGAATAAAATCTTATCTTTAAAGTCAAAGGAATATGGAGTTCCTAAAAGTGCATAAATCAAAGCGAGATTACCACCAACCAAAATTCCGGAAGTCTCTCCTACTCTATTATTCGGATTTGAATCAATTTTATAATTAGGTTTTTTGCCTTTCAGAATATCAAAAATCAGTTCATAACTTTCTTCTGTAACTCCAAAGCTGGAAGTTTTTATGGTTTGACCGTGGATAGTAGCAAAACCTTTTTTCAACAGATAACTTTGAATCACCGTGTTGTCAGAATAACCAATATACCATTTAGGATTCTTCCTGAATTCTGTCAATTTCAACTCCTGCAAAAGATGCTGGCAGCCATAACCACCTCTTGAAGCCCAGACTGCAGAAATTTCCGGATCGTTTAAAGCCCAGTTGATATCATTGATTCGTTGTTTTTCTGTTCCGGCATAAGAATAGCCATTTTGGTATTTTGTGTAGAGATTTTCGCCTAAAACAGGTTCGTAACCTTTGATCCTGATTAATTCCAAAGTTTTGTCCAATTGCTGGATCTCAACAGAACCAGCCGGCGAAATGATTGCAATTTTATCTCCTTTTTTCAAAGATTTTGGGAAAGTTGTGTTTTGCATTTGTGTTGATTAATGGTGTTGATTTAACGCAAAGGTCGCAAAGATTTTTTGAATTTATTGAAAATTTTTTTTGTTAGCAAAGGCGCCTTAAGGACTGATGTAGATTAATGACACAATCTTCAACTTTGCGAAACGCAACCCCGATCTGAATGGCTTCTTTGAGAGCTTCAGAGTGATAAAGCGGAACTAAGGACGGATATAGGCACCCAAATTTTTACTTAATCTTCGGTTGTTGCTTTTCTGCTTTTTCTAATTTTTCTTCGAACTTATTGAACTTTTTAAAGCTTTGTAAGAAAATAAAAATACTGAAGAATATAAGAATAATTCCAACGCCTTTTCTGATCTGGTTCGCAACTCTCTGATTAAGTTTATAATGAAACTGTTTTGCCAAAAGGATTTTGAAAAGATCAATTAACAAATAGGTTCCGATAACAATAGCGATATAAAAAACAAAGTCCTGAACTTTTGGATAGGCATTCCTAACGGATATCACCGTAACCAGCCAAAAAAGTACGACGCCAATGTTAAGAAGATTGAGTAAAAATCCATTAAAATAGGTTTTGAAATAATTCTGATTGATTAATCTTTCTTCGCCTTCGATATGCATTTTTGTCTTAGAAACGAGCATATAAAGAGCATAAATGAAAATCAGAAATGCCGATATCTTGTAAAACCCGGGATGTTTATCAATAAGATTGACTAAGTCCGCGCTGGCATAGTAACTGACCACAATACAGAGAATATCTGCAGAAATCACCCCTAAATCCAGGGCCAAAGCGTGCCTTGGCCCACGGGAAAAACTTGTTTCTATCAACAGGAAAAATATGGGACCGATAAAGACCAAGCTGAGCATTATTCCTAATCCGATAGCGTATAAAATGAGTTCGAGCATTCGATTTTAAATTTCAGAACCGGCTGTAAAAATAGAGATTTATAATTTAAAGCAATGTTTAAATTTCATCAAAATCGAATTTCCAAAAATCTGAATAAACAATTCTGACGAAATTTTTAATCATTAATAATCTTAAAATCCAGTTGCTTAGCGATCAAATTAGCCTTTACAACTTTAATTTTTATCTTGTCACCAAGCTGATAAGTGTTTCCGGTTCTGGAACCTACAATCGCATAATTCTTCGCATCTAAAGAATAGGAATCATCAACCAAATCTCTCAATTTAATCATACCTTCTGCTCCATTTTCAGGAATCTCTACCCAGAAGCCATATTCTGCAACACCAGAAATTACACCTGAGAAGACTTCTCCAATGTGATTTTCCATAAACTTGACCTGCATAAACTTGATAGAATCTCTTTCCGCATCTGCAGCCAGACGCTCCATTGCTGAACAGTGTTTTGCTTTCTCCTCTACTTCCTCTTTGTTAGGCGACTTTCCGCCATCTAAATAATGCTGCAATAATCTGTGGGCAATCAAATCCGGATAACGACGAATGGGCGATGTAAAGTGCGTATAATAATCGAAGCCAAGTCCGTAATGTCCAATCGGATCTGTAGAGTAAACGGCTTTGCTCATACTTCGCATCGCCAGAGTTTCGATCATATTTTCTTCTCCTTTTCCTTTGACATCACTAAGTAATTTATTCAAAGATTCAGCCACTTTTTTAGTATTTGCCAAATCCATTTTGTATCCGAAAGTGTAAACAAATTCCTGAAGTGATTTCAGCTTTGCCGGGTCCGGATCGTCATGAATACGATAAATAAATGTATTCCCGGTTGGTTCCTTTCTTTTATTTAATGAAACAAATTCGGATACTTTTTTATTCGCCAATAACATAAATTCTTCAATCAAATGATTAGAATCTTTACTGACCTTGAAATATACCCCAATCGGATTGCTCTCCTCATCCAGATTGAATCTTACCTCACTTCTGTCAAAGGTAATCGCACCATTTCTGATACGTTCCTGGCGCATTATCTTGGCCAATTTATCCAATTGTAGAATTTCTTCAGTCAAATCTCCTTGCTGGGTTTCAATTCTTTCCTGAGCTTCTTCATAAGTGAATCTTCTATCGGAATGAATTACTGTTCTACCAAACCATTGCTTATGGATTTTCGCTTCTTCATCCAGTTCAAAAACGGCTGAGAATGTGAATTTATCTTCATTCGGACGCAGTGAACAAACATCATTACTCAAAACCTCCGGAAGCATCGGCACTACTCTATCTACCAAGTAAACCGAAGTCGCTCTGTTATAAGCTTCTTCATCCAAAATCGTCCCTGGTTTCACATAATGAGAAACGTCTGCAATATGAACACCAATCTGCCAAAGGCCGTTTTCCATTTTCTGAATGGATAAGGCATCATCAAAATCTTTTGCGTCCTTCGGATCTATCGTAAAGGTGCAGATATCACGCATATCCCAGCGCTTAGCCACTTCTTCTTCATTAATGCTCCTATCAATTTTATCTGCATCGTGTTCTACTTCCGGTGGGAAATTATAAGGCAGTCCATATTCGGCTAGAATGGAATGGATCTCGGTCTCATGTTCTCCGGGAGCGCCAAGAACGGTAACGATCTCGCCTTCCGGATTTTTGCTGTTTGTATCCCATTTCAGCATTTTGACAACAACTTTATCACCATCTTCCGCATTATTGAAATGATTTCTGGAAATAAACATATCTGTATTGATGACCTTCTTATCAAAAACCACAAAACCGAAATCTTTTTCAGGAATTTTCTGGAAAGTTCCGACAAACGTCTCTTTTGCACGTTCCAGAACTTCTACCACAGAACCTTCCAATTTTTTCCCTTTATAATTGTAGGTGATTATAAGCACTTTGTCACCTTGCAATGCATCTTTTACATTTTTCTGATGAATAAAAATATCATCTTCCAAACCTTCAACTTTTACATATGCGTTTCCGGATTGATTAAAATCGATTGTCCCTGCCAAAGTTCCTTCAACATTAAGGTTGACAATATATTTTCCTTTTTCGGTTTCTTTAATTTTCTGAGTAGCCAAAAGCCTGTGAAGCGCCTGAATTACCAGTTCTCTTTGTCTTGGATTTTTGTAATCTATACCTTCCGCTATCTGTTTGTAATTATAGATTTTGGAAGTTTTCTGATTCATAAAACGAAGGATTTTTCTTCCTAAATCGAGGAGTTTCTGTTCGTTTTTATGACTTGTATGTTTTTTGTTTTTCATTTGTTTATAATTATAATTCAACATCATTTATCAACAACAATAATAATCCATAATCGGATTATTTTATTCAATAAATATATAATAAAAATAGGGGAGTTTTGGAAACCTTTATATTAATTTATGGTTTCGTGAGAAAGAACTTTCTCTGTGAAATGCACTGCAAAGATACAACTTTATTAATAATATGAATTTCCATTTAATTTCAAAAAAAAGACTTACAAAAATGTAAGCCCTATATTTAGCAAAATGCAATTTTATCAACCCTTTTCTGATGTCTCCCTCCTTCGAAATCAGTAGTGAGGAAATTATCTACAATTTCTATAGCCAATTCTTTTGAAATGAATCTCGCAGGAATAGAAATCATATTCGCATCGTTATGCTGTCTTGCAAGAGAAGCAATTTCCGGCATCCAACAAAGCGCACATCTTATTTTCTGATGTTTGTTTGCGGTAATTTGAACACCATTTCCGCTTCCGCAAATAAGGATACCTAATTCGTTTTCTCCGTTTTCAACAGATGATGCTGCAGGATGTACAAAGTCCGGATAATCTACAGAATCAGTAGAGTAGGTTCCAAAATCCTGAACTTCATATTTAGTTTCAAGATATTTTTTAATAATTTCTTTATATTCAAAACCGGCGTGATCCGCGGCTAATGCTATCTTTTTCATTTTATTTATTTAATATTTATCAATTGTTGGTTCGAATAGGTTAGTGATTGAATTATTTATTTATAAAATTACTACATATTTTGCAATTGTTGGTATGATATTTTAATACCATTAATAAATATAACTTATAATGATTAATTATACATCAATATAATTTGTATTATGATATATAAAAAACAAACAATTTTTAAAATTATTAATTATTAGATAATACAATGTTAAAAATTGTTAGAAAACCTGTGGAAAACTTCTATTAAATATTTCTTTTAAAATTCATCAAATTTTGTAATGCAGATTTTCTAAAAATGTTTGATCAAAAATTTCGGAAAACTTTTATTTCATATTTGCTTCTTTTATCCGCATTAGAGTTTTAAATATTCATAAAATATTGGAGTTATAAACAATTGTTAGTAATGTATTTAATTTACTGAAAATCAAAATAAATATTATGTTGAATTCTTATTGATTAAGAATTAATTCCTGTGATGAAATATTTACAATTTAGTTATCCGCAAACTCTCGTCTACAACAATATACTACAATCTTATTTTTTTTAAAAAAAGAAAAGAAGTTGTTTATGATTGTAAATTGACTTTGTGGAATTTTTTTGAGAATAAAATTTCCGAAAGGAGGGAATAAGTTTTAAATTTGTGAAACAAAGAGAGGAAAATTTTTCAATCTCTATTAAAAACCTCAAATAAAAATTTAATGAAAACAATAAAGGATTTCGATTTTAAAAACAAGAAAGCTTTAGTAAGAGTTGATTTCAATGTTCCTCAGGATGAAAATCTTAATGTAACTGATAATACAAGGATTACGGCTGTAAAACCAACTGTAGATAAGATCCTTAATGATGGTGGTTCAGTAATATTAATGACTCACCTTGGTAGGCCAAAAGGTGAAGTGAATGACAAATACTCTCTTAAGCATGTTTTAGAAGAAGTTTCTAAAGTTCTCGGTAAAGAAGTAAAATTTGTTGAAGAATCGGTAGGAGAGAGGGCAGAACAAGCAGCAGCTGAACTTCAGCCGGGAGAAATCTTGTTATTGGAAAATCTACGTTTTCACAATGAAGAAGAAAAGGGTGATGAAGCCTTTGCTGAAAAGCTTTCAAGATTAGGTGATGCTTATGTTAATGACGCTTTTGGAACAGCTCACAGAGCACATGCTTCTACAGCCGTAATTGCTCAATTCTTTCCTTCTACTAAATTTTTCGGTTTACTAATGGAAAAAGAATTGATTGCTATTGATAAAGTACTTAAATCTGGTGAAAAGCCTGTAACTGCGATACTTGGAGGTTCTAAAGTTTCAACAAAAATTACAATAATAGAAAATATTCTTCCGGCAATTGATAACCTGATCATAGGAGGTGGAATGTCTTTTACATTTATCAAAGCTCTTGGAGGGAAAATTGGAAAGTCCATTGTTGAAGATGATAAATTGAATCTTGCTCTAGAAATTTTAGCTAAAGCAAAACAACATAATGTAGAAGTTTATCTTCCGACGGATGTTATTATAGCTGATGATTTCAATAATGATTCTAACAGAAAAGAGTGCAGTATCAGAGAGATACCGGAAAATTGGCAAGGCTTGGATGCAGGTCCTAGATCTAGAGAAATTTTCAATGATGTTTTACTAAATTCTAAAACAATCCTGTGGAACGGTCCAATCGGTGTTTTCGAAATGCCTAATTTTGCTGCCGGAACTAAAGCTTTAGGAGATAGTATTGCTGAAGCTACAAAGTTGGGAGCTTTCTCATTAGTTGGTGGAGGTGACAGTGTTGCTTTCGTAAAACAGTTTGGTTATTCTGATAAAGTGAGTTATGTTTCAACAGGAGGTGGAGCAATGTTGGAAAGTTTAGAAGGGTTGGAACTTCCGGGAGTTGCTGCCATTAACAAATAAAAATTTACTTTTCCGCATAAATTAAAAAACCGGCAAATTTTTTGTCGGTTTTTATTTTGCTTATACTTATCAAGGTTCAAATATATTTTTTTAAGCGATTTTCAGCGAATTTAATTTTAGATTAAAAATAACTTGAGATTTTCTATTTTTTGTAATTATTAACAATTTTTGAACAAAATAGCTGAAAATTGACCTTCATAAATACATCAAAAATCGATTTTCTAATTTTTTTCGATAATATATATCAAACTTGAAAATTCGTTGGAAAAAAGTGCTTTTACGTTAGAAACTGTTCCATGATAGACTGCTTTTAGCCAAAAAAGAGGTGATTTTTTATATTTTTCACTCAACATAGAAATATAAAATGAATCGAGTAGGAGCGGTTTGATTTTTCTTAATTTCCAATCCGGATTTTTAGAAATCAGATTTTCCATTCCATTTTTTGAAAAATGATAAATGTGTCTCGGTACATCATAAGCTGCCCAAAATTCTTTATAATGTTTAGCATCATACGAAGTTGGATTTGGAACAGCAATAATTAGTAATCCTTTTTCTTTTAATTTTTGATTAAATGTTTCCAACATCTCACTTTGATTTTCTATGTGTTCAAAAACATGCCAAAGTGTAATTGCAGCTAAACTTTGATTTTCTATTGAATTTAAATCATCAATAATTTTTGCTTTTTGAGTTTTATTGATTGCAGCATTTCTGGCATCTGAATTAGGTTCAAATCCAAAAGTTTTAAAATCATTTTCAATATATTTTACAAATTCTCCAGCGCCGCAACCATAATCTAAAACCTTCGAATTTTTTTTAATTCTATCAACAAGAATATTTTTTTTGTATTGAAGATTAAAGGACTGCAGAAATTTATAAAGCTTTTCTTTCAAACTTCCTGAATCCTGATGATGTGAAATATAATCTTCACTCTCGTAATATCTTGAAATATTGGTTGGAATAGGAGAGGTCTTATAAACACCTTTTGTTTCCGTTTCTACAATTTCAAATTCTTCTTGTGTAAGAAAATGATCTTTAATTTTCATAAATTAATTTCAAAGTTTTTAAACAAAAAGAACAATGATATAACATTGTCCTTTGGTATGTTTCACGTGGAACATTTATAATTTTATCTACCTAAATAAATCAGAAGAACATTAATATCTGCTGGCGAAACACCACTAATTCTACCTGCCTGAGCAATAGTTTTAGGTTTTACTTTACCCATTTTTTGCTTGGCTTCAGCAGAAAGAGAGGTTATTTTTGAATAATCAAAATCTTCAGGAATTCTGATGGTTTCCAATCTATTCAATTTAGCAACATTTTCTTTTTCTTTCTCGATGTAACCTTTGTATTTGATATTGATTTCAGCTTGTTCTCTTACTTCATCAGTATAAGTGGAAGCCACATCTTTAATCGCTTCAATTGCTTCTAATCTATCCAAAGTCATATTTGGGCGAGTCAGGATTTGAGCAGCTCTGTAAGCTTGGTCAACAGGAGAGGATTCTATTGTTTCTAGAATTGGATTGATGATTCCTGGTTTGAGAGAAGTTTCTCTAAGGAAAGTCTCTAATTCATCACTTTTAGTAATTTTTTCTTCCACTTTTCTTAGTCTATCTTCTTTTGCTAAACCAAGATTATATGCCTTTTCAGTTAATCTGATATCTGCATTATCTTGTCTAAGAAGTAATCTATATTCGGCTCTGGAAGTGAACATTCTATAAGGTTCTTCTGTTCCTTTTGTAATCAAATCATCAATTAATACACCGATATAAGCTTCATCACGATTAAAAATGAATTCTCCTTTATCGTGAACTTTATTATGCGCATTGATTCCGGCAATTAAACCTTGTCCGGCAGCTTCTTCATAACCAGTAGTTCCGTTGATTTGACCAGCAAAATAAAGGTTTTCAACCAGTTTTGTTTCTAATGTATGGTTCAGTTGGGTAGGAGGGAAGTAGTCGTATTCTATGGCATAACCAGGACGGAATACTTTTACATTTTCGAAACCTGGAATATGTTTCATCGCTTTGATCTGAACATCTTCCGGAAGTGAAGAACTGAATCCATTGACGTAGATTTCCACGGTTTTCCAGCCTTCCGGCTCTACAAATAATTGATGTCTGTTCCTCTCCGCAAATCGATTGATTTTATCTTCAATACTTGGGCAATATCTTGGTCCTAAACTCTGAATTGTTCCGTTAAACATTGGGCTTCTGTCAAATCCTTCTCGTAAAATATCATGTACAGTTTCGTTAGTATATACAATATGACAGCTTAATTGTTTGGTTAACTTAGGCGTATCTAAATAACTGAATTTCTGAGGATTTTCATCGCCTTTCTGTTCTTCCATTTTGGAATAATCGAGGCTTCTTCCATCCACACGTGGTGGTGTTCCTGTTTTCATTCTTCCTGCTTCAAAACCTAAAGAAACCAATTGTTCTGTAATTCCAAAAGCTCTAGGTTCTCCCATTCTTCCACCGCCTAATTGTTTATCTCCAACGTGAATCAATCCATTAAGGAAAGTTCCATTCGTTAGAACAACAGATTTGGCTTTGATTTCTATTCCAAGAGATGTTACAACGCCAGCAACCTTATTATTTTCAATAATCAACTGCTTTACCATATCCTGGAAAAAATCTAGATTAGGTGTGTTTTCTAAAGCTAATCGCCATTCTTCTGCAAACAACATTCTGTCATTCTGTGTTCTTGGAGACCACATTGCAGGACCTTTGGAAAGATTCAACATCTTAAACTGAATGGCAGACTTATCCGCTACAATACCGGAATAGCCTCCCATTGCATCGATTTCTCTTACAATTTGTCCTTTTGCAATTCCTCCCATTGCAGGATTACAGCTCATTTGTCCAATGGTTTGCATATTCATTGTGACAAGGAGCGTTTTTGAACCAAGATTGGCAGCAGCAGCAGCAGCCTCGCAACCAGCGTGGCCTGCTCCAACTACAATTACGTCATATATTTCGCTTATCATATTCTATATTTTAAAGGTAATGTTTCACGTGGAACATTGACCATAATATTGAAACTAGCCCCGATTGACTCAATGTTTTTTAATTTATTTTTATTGAATCGTCGAAGTTCATTCTTCGCTTTGTAGCGGTTACCCCGCAACTAGCTTTGGGAAAAGCATTGGCGTGAGGGGTATGAGCGGAAAGCGGGAAATAGCTCCTAAAAATTTTTAAATTGATTGATATAAAAATCTTCTTTTGCTCGCATTTGGGTTTGTTCTTCCTCGGTTTTATCCTTGTATCCGCAAAGGTGAAGAATCCCGTGAGCCAAAACGCGATTGAATTCTGATTCAAAGTTTTGGGATAGAGTAGAAGCGTTGTCCAAAATGCGCGGCAAAGATACGAAAATATCTCCCGAAATGGTTTTTCCCTTCACATAGTCAAATGTGATGATGTCTGTATAATAATCGTGGTCGAGATAATCCTGATTGACCTTGAGAAGATACTCGTCATCGCAAAAGATATAATTGATTTCGCCTAGCTTTTTGTTTTCCGTAAGAATCAAATTTTCCAGCCATTCTGATGTGTGTGAATGGATTTCTACTTTATCAATTTCTTCAAAAAAATAGTTTATCATATTTTTAAAACCAATGTCCTAAGATGACACTGAAAACGCCTTTATGTTTGTTAAGAGATTTGCTGAAGTTAACTTTTATCTGGCCAAAAGGAGATTTGTAACCAGCGGTGAGTCCGATAGAACTGTAATTGAGCTTGACAGCGTCTTCAAATTTGATAGAGCTGAACATATTTGCAAAACTGAAATTCCCTATCAGGAAATAGTTTTTATTGAATCTCAATTGTAGATCATTGGAAGCAATGAATATATTATTATCTGTCAAAGATGCAAACGGATAACCAGCAAATTGTTTATAATTGACAATAGGCTGCTCAAAGATTCCACCGACTCTATATTGATAAAAAGAAGGTAAATTATCGCCAATCGTGATTCCGCCATACAGATTCAAACGGTAAGTAAACATTTTCGAGATATAGAAGTTCATCTTGATATCTGCTTTTATATTGATTGGCTTTTTCTCTAAATCCGAATTGAAAAGATCAATGATCTTCCCTTCAGCGTTAAGATAAAATCCTTTTGTCGGAAAATCGCGGTCGTTCTGTGTATCACTTTTTAAGAAAACATAAGGATTAAGATACTTTTCAATGATTTTATTCGTACCATTACTCTCACTTTCGAAATAATCATGACTCAAACCTCCGCCGATTGCAAATTTATCTTTCCAAACGGACTGAATAAAAACCTCATTTCTGAACCAGTCCCAAGTTTCGGTTGTATTATTGTCAAAATTTTTGAGGTTAAATGTCATTCCTGATGAATATAAACCAAAACCAGGAATATATCCGTTATCTATAAAGTAGTTGAAATAATATCTCGGATTATCTCCAATTACTACATCTAAAGACAAATTGGAGTTTCTAAATAACAACCGCTTTGCTGAATAATTGAGCAACAATCCGGTCTTGAAAACTTCGTCGTAATGGAGACCGAATTTCAAAAAATGACGGGATTCATCCTCAGTTACGTATAACTTGAGATAACTGCTGTTATTTTCCTGAACAATATCGTAATTAATGAACTTATAATTGTTGGTTGCGTACAATTTATCAATCATCTTATTCACGCTACCATAAGTCTGCATAGAAGGCAGTTTAAGCCCCATTTTTCCACGAATGTAGTTGGATTTATAGATCCTTCCATTTTCTACAACAAGACTGTCTATTTTGTAAACGCTGGAATAAATTGGATTGATTGATGATCTAATTCTGTCAAAATTCCGTTTTGGTAATTTGTTAAGAATATCAACATATTTTTGTGCTTCAACATAACCACTGTCCAAGATTTTCCGTTTATCATCATAGCTTGTAGCAGTCATTCCGGTAAGGTCCGGTTTGATATTGATATCTGTGTACTTATACTGGTTGAGTGTTTCTTTTTTGATGTTGATATCAATAATTTGATTAAGAATAGAAATAATGCTATTCAGATTCTCACGTTTTGCCAAAGGCTGATTGAGGTCAACACCGATAACAATGTCAATTCCTTTATCTTTCAAAGGTTTTGAAGGAAAATTGACCGTCATCGCACCATCAACATAAATACTATCACCAACTTTCACAGGATCCAAAAGTGAAGGAAAGGCTGAACTTGCCATAATAGACGAAACCAAATCCCCTTTCTCAAAAATCTTCATCTGGCCACTTTCTATATTGGTTCCGATGCACATAAAAGGAATCGGAAGTTTGGAGAAATCATCAATATTTGAAACGTTTCTCAGAAGTTCTTTCAGCAGGTAAACATTTCTCTGACCGGTACTAATAGAAGAGGGAAATGTAATCTTTCCATTTTTCAAGGGAACGGTAAACAGATATTTATCAACACTTTTGTTGAAAAAACTGGTTTCCTGTCGGGTTTTTGGGTCGGTTATTAATGAGTAGAAATCGGTATCCATTACGATTTTTTCGATGTCTTTACCTGTATAACCAGCCGCATAAAGTCCACCGACAATTGCACCCATACTGGTTCCGGAAATGTAATCTATTTTAACACCAAGAGAATCCAAAACTTTCAAAACACCAACGTGTGTGAAACCTTTTGCGCCACCTCCGGAAAGAGACAATCCAATTTTAGGATTTTTCGGAATGACAAGATTTTCCTTTATCTGAGAATAACACATCAGATAAGCTAAAAATGGAATCAGATAGAAGAGCTTCTTGATCATTGTTAATTTTTTATATAGATTCTTTTGACTCTGGGAGAAATAGAAGTTAATACTTCATAAGTAATGGTGCCACAATATTTTGCAAATTCTTCTAATGACGGATTAGAATTAAAAATTGTTACGGAATCGCCTTCTTTTGCATTTACATTATCTACATCAATCATCATCATATCCATACAGATGCTTCCGACAATTGGGCAAAGTTGATTGTTGATACCTATATTCCCGACCTTGTTTCCAATCAATCTCGGAATTCCGTCCGCATAACCAACAGGTATGGTGGCAATCTTTGTATCTTCTTCCGCTTTGAATCGTCTGCTATAACCAACAGATTCTCCAGTTTTTATATCAGAAATTTGAGAAATAACGGTTTTAAAACTGACTGAATGTTGAAGCTGCTTTTTAATTTCCGGGTTTGAAGTTTCTCCGATCATTCCGATTCCGATTCTTACCATATCGTATTGATAATCAGTGTAATTGGTAATTCCAGAAGAATTAAGGATATGTCGGATTGGCTCATAACCCAATTTATCAATCAAATAACTCGAATTTTTTTCAAAGGTTTTTAATTGATTCAATGTAAATTCTTTTTCTTCCGGCATATCAGAAGATGAGAGATGACTGAAAATACTTTGAACTTTGACATTCATAGCGTTTAATTTTTCAGTTAATTCATCTAATTCAAAATCCTTAAAACCAAGACGATGCATTCCTGTTTCCAATTTGATATGAATCGGATATTTCTGCTGATTTCCTGATTTTATCAATTGCTCATTGAATAATTCTAAAACCCGAAGACTGTAGATTTCCGGTTCCAGATTATATTCGATAACGCTGTCGTAACTGTGTTGTTCAGGATTCATAACAATAATCGGAGTTGTGATTCCTTTTTTTCTCAGTTCAACACCTTCGTCTGCAAATGCAACACCAAGATAATCAATATGATGGTGTTGAAGAAATTCGGAAATTTCATAACTTCCCAATCCATATGCATTGGCTTTTACCATTGCCATCATTTTGGTTTCGGGTTTTAATAATGATTTATGAAAATTAATGTTATGAAGAATCGCATTCAGATTAATTTCCAAGACTGTATCGTGTTTTCTGAGCTCAAGAATTTCCTTAATTTTTTCAATCTCGAATTTTCTTGCACCTTTCAGAAGAATAACCTGATTTTCTATATCGTTAATAACTTTACTATCAATAAATTGGTTGGTATTATTAAAAGTAAAAGTTTCGGAATTAAACAGTTTATAAAATGAGCTAATTTCCTCTCCAATCAAAAAAACTTTATCAAAATTTTGTTCATTCACCAGCTCAGAAACTTCGGAATATAACTCTTGAGAATTCTCATTTGTATCAAGAATATCTGTAAGAATCAGAGATTTTTTTGGTTTGTTATATTCACCGATAAACTGAAACGCAATTTTCAAAGAATCTAAATCCAAATTATAAGAATCATTGATAATCAGATTATTTCTAATGCCTTCAATACTTTCCAGACGCATTTCAATCACTTTGAGCGCATCGATTTTTTCTTTAATCTGGAGATTTGATAGCTTCAATTCTTTCAAAATTCCTATCAAAGCCAATACATTGGTTAATGTTGCCTCATCTCTTTGATTGATTGGAAGTGAGAATTCTTCTTCGAAATATTTGATTTTAATATCCTGAATTCGGTCATTAACATCAGAAACTATTGTGATGTCATTATTATTCTTTAATCCGTAAGATATTAATTTTTTACTTGAATATAATTGATTGATTAATTTGTCTGTCAATTCGTTATCAGAGTTATAAAATATAATTTCTGATCGTTTGAACAGTTTTAATTTTTCTTTAATTAATTCTTCCTCGGAACTAAAATTAGCTGAGTGAGCAGTTCCAATATGTGTTAATAATCCAATCTTCGGGTGGAAAACATTTTCCTGTTTTTCCATTTCATCAGGTTTGGAAATTCCAACTTCGAAGATTCCTAGTTCGTGTTTTCTATCGATTTGCAATAGTGACAGGGGCAAACCAATTTGAGAATTGAAACTTTTCGGGCTTTTAACCGTTACAAACTCATTAGAAAGGCATTGATATAACCATTCTTTCAGAATTGTTTTTCCATTGCTTCCAGTAATCCCAATCGAATTGATATTGGAATGTTCAAAATGATATTTGGCAAGAGCCTGTAAAAATTCAACCGAATTTTTTGTAATGATTTGATTGATAGAAGGATTGTCAATTTGATGTTCAGCGATAATCGTATCAATTCCTTTTTCTATAACACTCTCTATATATTTCTGCCCGGAATTCTTTTTGGTATTGATCGCTAAAAATGCAGTATGTTTTGTAGAATAAATCGTTCGGCTGTCAAAAGCAATATTTTTGATTTTGATATCTTGATTTCCAATCACTTCAGAATCGGTAATTTCTGCAATTTCTTTTATTGTATAATTCATTGAATATCAAAAACTAAACTAATTAATTTCATTATTTTTATTCAAAACTTCATCCACAAAAATTCTTCTGCTCACAGCATCGTAAGCTTCGGTTTCTCCAAGTTCCACCAACTCTTTTCCTGCAGAAGTCCGCATAGAATAGTTGGCAAGATTTCCTGTTCTTCGGCAAATCGCGTGAACTTTGGTCACATACTCGGCTGTTGCCATTAGATTCGGCATTGGCCCAAACGGACGACCGAGAAAATCCATATCCAGACCGGCAATCACAACCCGGATTCCATTATTTGCTAATTGATTGGCTACGTCAACAATGCTTTCATCAAAAAACTGTGCTTCATCTATCGCTACTACATCACAATTAGAACCCAACAAAAGAATCTCGGAAGGACTTTCCACAGCCGTACTTCGGATTTTGGTCTGGTTGTGGGAAACGACATCTTCCTCAGAATAACGTGTGTCGATTTTTGGTTTGAAAATCTCCACATTTTGGCCGGCCATCTCCGCACGACGAAGCCTTCTGATGAGCTCTTCCGTCTTTCCGGAGAACATAGAACCGCAGATCACTTCCATCCAGCCGCTTTGTTTGGAATGATTAATTGTATTTTCTAAAAACATTATTAATTTAGCAAAAAATTGTTTTAAAATTTTTGTTTCAACACAAAAGGCACAAAATCAGTTTCTCTAATCAAAATTTTAAGACGCAGAAAAGACATTTGTCAATTAATTTTGCGACTTAAAAAATGTTTGCTTGTAAAAAAATAGCACTTTTGCGATTAAAATTTACCGCATTCATAGATTAAAATAATTACAACAAAAACCTTTTGGGAACAAAATTGTTCTTAAATTTATATTCATCAAATTTAAGTAAAAATTAATAAGATATATTATGCAAAATTGGAGGGAATCATACGAGAAAATTTTCGGAGAGATGAAGAATCTTTTGTCAGAATTATCAAAATCTGATAGTTATGAAGAGATTTTGACGAAAGAAAATGAAATCAATCAGCTTTATCAAAAATTTTCTTTTCTTAAGGTTTCTCAGAATTTTGATATTTTGCCGACCGAATTCAAACTCTTGCAAACGACTGAAAATCAGAATTTAAACACTAATTCTGATTTGTTATTGGTTGAAGAATTTGAAGATGAAAATAAGGTTGCAGAAATTATTGTAGAAGAGACAGAAACGCAAGATATTTTCGCGAATGTTTCGGAAGTGGAAGAAGTTCATTCTTTTGCCGAGATTGATTCTCAGGAAGATTCGGTGGAAGAAATTATTTCTGAAGATAACATTGAGAAGATTCATCAACCGGAAGAAATTATTGAACAAGAGGGTGAGATCTCAAATGAAGAATTAATTGAATCAATTTCAGAACCCGAAATTGTTAATGAGATTGAAGCTCAAAATTATCACGAAGAAATAGTTGAAGCCGTCGAGGAAATCGAAGCTGAGGAAGAAAAACTGTTAGAAGAACCAGCTGGAAAACTTGAACCGATGCAGGACAGCCAGTTTTCTTTTGCAATGACAAAAGATGAATCAAATGCGGAAAATTCTCAGGATGATTATGAAGCAAGATTGGCTGAGAAAGAAGCGAAACTAAAGGAACTGGAGGAAAACAGACGAAAAATTGTAGAATTTTCGAAGGAAAATACACAACCTAAAGAAAAATCTCAGGAAGTCTACGAATCACAGACTCAGGAAGAACATCATGATAAAAAATTCAAATTGGCTCACATCAAAGGTTTGAAAATTGCAAAATCTTTGTTTGATGATGACCATTTGGAAGAGGTTGAGAAACAAGCTCCTGGTCAAAATTCCGGAAGTCTTCTGAAAAATAATGTGCCGACAGATTATATGGAAGCGCCAAAACCAAAACCGGAATTCAAGCTTGATCTGAATGACAGAATTGCATTTTCTCAATATCTTTTTGGTGGAAGCCAAAGTGACCTGAATCAGGTCGTTTCTGTTCTGAATTCTTTTAATTCTTTGGATAAAGCTCAGGAGTATTTAAGTGATATTTATTACGAAAGAGACTGGAAGAAAGTTGATAATTATGCGCAAAGACTTTGGACTTTGGTAGAAAACAGGTTTTTGTAGATGAGCGGCATTCTTTATTTTGTTCCGACACCTGTTGGAAATCTGGAAGATATGACTTTCCGGGCTGTGAAGATTCTGAAAGAAGTCGATTATATTTTGTGTGAGGATACTCGAACTTCCGGCGTCCTTCTTAAGCATTACGAGATATCCAAACCTCTGAAATCCTATCATTTACATAACGAACATCAGGCGACTGACAGAGTTGTTCAGGATTTGGAAAACGGGCAGAATATTGCTATTATTACAGATGCGGGAACACCGGGAATTTCTGATCCGGGTTATCTTTTAGCGAAAGCCTGTGCAGACAAAAATCTGGAAATGATTTGTTTGCCAGGTGCAACGGCCTTGATTCCGGCTTTAGTTGTTTCGGGTTTACCAAATAACGAATTTCTTTTTGCCGGATTTCTTCCTCAGAAAAAGGGAAGGCAAACCAAATTGAAACAATTAGCTGAAGAAAAGAAAACAATTGTTCTTTACGAAAGTCCGCATAAAATCAATACAACACTTGAACAAATCAAAGAATTCTTCGGAGAGGAAACAAAAGTGAGCCTGAGCAGGGAAATTTCCAAAAAATTCGAAGAAACTAAACGTGGAACAATCAATGAGTTAATTGAATTCTCGAAAAGCAAAACTTTGAAAGGTGAAATTGTTCTGATCGTAAATAATTCTTAAAGTATTATTTTTGCCATAACAAATTTAGAAAACATTATAAAAATATATGGGATTACTACAAGGTAAAGTTGCAATCATCACTGGTGCAACGCGTGGAATCGGGAGAGGAATTGCAGAAGTTTTTGCCAAAGAAGGTGCAAAGATCGCATTCACTTATGCTGGTTCTGTTGAAAAAGCTAAAGAATTAGAATCAGAATTAAGCAAAATAACACAAATCAAGGGCTATCAATCAGACGCTTCGGATTATGACGCTGCTCAAAAATTGGTTGAGGATGTTTTGGCAGAGTTCGGAACTATCGATATTTTGGTAAATAACGCAGGAATCACTAGAGATAACTTGATGTTGAGAATGTCAAAAGAAGATTGGGACACGATTATCAAAGTTAATTTGGACTCAGTTTTCAACTTGACAAAAGCCGTTATCAAGCCGATGATGAAAGCAAAATCCGGTTCAATCATCAATATGACCTCGGTTGTAGGCGTGAAAGGAAATGCTGGACAAGCCAATTATGCCGCTTCAAAAGCCGGAGCCATTGGTTTTACGAAGTCGATCGCCTTGGAATTAGGTTCAAGAAATATCCGTTGCAACGCCATCGCACCAGGTTTCATAGAAACTGAAATGACGGCTGCTTTGGACGAAAAAACGGTTCAGGGATGGAGAGACGGAATCCCTATGAAAAGAGGAGGACAGCCTGCAGATGTTGCCAATGCGTGTGTTTTCTTCGCAAGTGAATTATCTTCTTACGTTACAGGTCAGGTTCTGAATGTTGACGGCGGAATGTTAACTTAATTAAAAGAATACCAATTATTTATAAAGCTTTTTGTTCACTATGCAAAAAGCTTTTTTTATAGAAATTATGACAATCGATTTTCCTGTGACATTTCAGATTTTTGGAAAAACAGTTTTAGCACATCCTGTGTTTGAAACTGTTGGGATTTTTCTGGCAATGCGTTATTACTTTTATCTGAAAAGAAAATCACCGGAGAAAATGCCGCTAAGCCAATCATTAGCTATATTAATCGGTGCGACAGCTGGTGCACTGATTGGTTCAAAAATAATAGGGAACTTAGAAAAGCCAAACATACTTTTCGGGCAAGAGTTTTCATTCGTAAGGTTTTGGACCAGCAATACCATTACAGGTGGTTTAGCATTTGGATTGATTGGTGTAGAATTGGCAAAAAAGATTGTTGGCCATAAGCAGAGCACAGGAGACCTTATAGTTTTCCCTTTGTTGCTGGCTATGATTATTGGCAGAATAGGTTGTTTTTTTACGGGAATCTATGAAGAAACCTATGGACTTCCTACAAATGCTATTTTTGGGATGCATCTCGGAGACCGATATTTGCGGCATCCTGTGGCATTATATGAGATTATCTTTTTATTATTGTTAGGATTTGTAATTTTCAAACTGAAGAATACCAAGAGATTGGTTTCCGGGTTTTTGTTCCAGTTTTTTATGCTGAATTACTTTTTATTTAGGTTTTTCTTAGATTTTATAAAGCCTCATGACAATTTATTTTTGAACCTAGGAACAATCCAGATTCTTAGTTTGTTAATGATTTTTTATTACATTTATGAAATTAAAAAATCAATTAGGATTATGAAAAGCACTATAGCAAATCATGGATAATGGGACTACAACGATTACATTCTTTGGAATAGCACTTTTGGTCATTATTTTGGTAATCAGTTTTTTAAGTTTGTTTAATGTATCTAAAAAAAAGGAAAAGACCTCTACACAATCTATTTTTTTTAAGCTGTTTATCATCTTTTCATTAGGTATAATCCTTTTTATTTTGCTTTGTACATTAGCATTAGGATTGCTTTGCAAATGAGACTTTACATATGACAAAATTTGATATACCACAAAAACATTAAGCTATATGATAATGTTAACTATTTTGGAAGTTGGCAACCTCGGTGGTTTAGTAGCAATGATTATTGGTATTATACTGATAGTTGCTTTTATGATTTCCCTGTTTATAACAATATTTGTAAAGTTAATTTATGAATCCAAAGACGGACGTAAGTTTTCCAAATCACAGTTTTGGCAGACCATGCTGATATGCCTGGTAATTTGTGGGCTAATAAGCGGAATTATTTGTGGAGGAATGTAAAAAAAAATTATGCCGGTAAGAAATTATACCTATTACGATTATACGATCAGTCTTTGCCCTGAATGTCTCAAAAGAGTCGGAGCAAAGATCATTATTGAAGATGAGGCCGTTTTTATGACGAAAAGATGTCCTGATCATGGATTTTTTAAAACTAAAATTGCATCCGATGTTCATTATTACAAAAACATCAGAAATTACAACAAAGCTTCGGAAATGCCGCATCATTTTGGAACAGACGTGGAATATGGCTGTCCTTACGATTGTGGTTTATGTGTTGATCATGAGCAACATAGCTGCCTTTCTATTGTGGAAGTTACAGATCGTTGTAATTTAACTTGCCCTACCTGTTACGCCATGTCTTCACCGCATTACGGAAGCCACAGAAGTCTGGAAGAAATTGAGGCAATGTTTGATATCATTGTTAAAAATGAGGGTGAACCCGATGTTGTTCAAATTAGTGGAGGAGAGCCGACAATTCATCCTGAGTTTTTCAAAATAATGGATATTGCCAAGTCAAAACCGATCAAACATTTAATGCTGAACACTAATGGTGTGAGGATTGCAAACGATCCGGGTTTTGCGGAAAAATTAGCGACTTACGCTCCTGAATTTGAGATTTATCTTCAGTTTGATTCCTTTAAACCTGAAGTTCTGGAAGGTTTCCGTGGAAAAGATCTTACGGATGTTCGAATGAAAGCTTTGGAGAAATTAAATGCTTTAAATCTTTCGACAACGCTCGTCATTGTTCTCCAAAAAGATAAAAATATTGACGAAATCGGGAAGATTATCGATTTTGCTTTAAAACAGAAATGTGTTCGCGGAATTACTTTTCAGCCTGTCGAAATTGCGGGAAGAAACCGTGAAGATTCTGCCCACGAAAAAATAACATTGACGGAAGTTCGGCAGGAAATTTTGAACCAGTTTCCATTGCTGAATTCGGATGATATTATTCCGGTTCCGTGTAATCCGGATGCTTTGGCGATGGGTTATATTTTAAAACTGGAAGGAGAAACGATTCCTTTGACGCGATATATTAATCCTGCCGATCTGCTGAATAATGAAACCAGAAATACGATTGTTTACGAACAGGATACAGGATTGCAGATGCAGCTTTTAGATATCTTTAGTACGGGAATTTCCGTAGATAAAGTTCAGCCAAAAGTCAATCAGCTATTGTGTTGTCTGCCGGAAGTTTCTGCTCCGAATTTGGATTATGATAATTTGTTCAGAATTATTATTATGAATTTTATGGATGCTCATGATTTTGATGTTCGTGCCGTGAAAAAATCCTGCGTTCATATCGTCAATAAAGATTTAAAATTGATTCCTTTTGAGACGATGAATCTTTTTTACCGTGATGATAAGAGCAAATATTTGGAGAAGTTACGAAAAGAGGATAAGGTTTTGTTTTAAATTATTTAATAATGACCATCAACGAAAAGAAGTATAACAATATTTTACTGGTCTTCGCTTTGGAATCTGAAGCTGGAAAAGAGTTTGAAAATTACAATAAAGTCTTTGTAGGCATAGGAAAAGTCAAGGCGACTTATAACCTTACAAAAGCCATTCACGAAAATAATCCGGATTTGATTATCAATCTCGGAACTGCCGGAAGTACAACTTTTGACAGAGGAAGTTTGGTCAATTGCCATCGTTTTATTCAGAGAGATATGGATGTAAGAGCTTTAGGTTTTCGGAAATTTGAAACACCATTTTCCAATGAACCAATTCTCCTGGAATATGGATTAATTATAGAAAATCTCCCCAATGGGATATGCGGTTCCGGGGACCAATTCGAAATGGAGCATATCAATCCTGAATATAATGTCATCGATATGGAAGCTTTTGCATTGGCGAAAGTTGCAGAGCAGGAAGGAATCGATTTTCTTTGTTTGAAATATATTTCTGACGGCGCAGACGGAAATGCTGCTGATGATTGGGCGCTGGAAGTCAAAAAAGCGTCGATCGCATTAAAAAAAGAATTAGATAATCTTTAAAAAAACCAGCCGAATTTGGCTGGTTTTCTTTATTTTTCATTTAAAACTTTCTCATAAAACTTCTTGACCTGCAAATCTCCAAAACCAAAAATCCCTAATTCTTCCTGAAACTTTTTAAAAACCGAATCAAAATCTCTTAAGCCGTTTTCAATTTGTTTTCTAATGAAGACTTCCGGTTTAATATTGATATAAGCATCAATAATTTCACTCAAATGATGAAAGCAACCAGATTGATTTTTGGATAATTGTTGTAATGAACGGATGTCATTATTCTGATAAGCATTCAAAAGATTTAGAGCTAATTTGATATCATTTTCATTAAATAGAACTTTGGTTTTCAATGACTCGTCCAAATCCGAATTATCAGCTTCTGAAAAACCTTTCCAATGACTTTCTGCATTTGTTGTCGGGAAAACGCGATAGATCTTTAAATCATTAATTTTTGAAAGCAATGAAATACAAAACCACAAATTAACCTGGCAAAACAGATCATCTTCAAACCAAAGATTAACATCAGAACCTTCAGGAATATTCAGAATCTTTTCAAACTCAGAAACCGATTTTTGATAATAACTTTCCTTGGAAACTTTGTAATCTTCTGAAATAGATTTGGCTCTGATTTTCCAAAACGCTTCCAAAGAATCAGCTTTCAAATCGCCATAAACCAAAGCTTCCCGACAAACGATAATTTCGCCTTTGATTGAAGTTTTCCTCAAATCTTCAGCAAGAAAATCGCCATTAGCTATGTGAAAAATATTTTTCAAAATTTATCCATTAAAAATCTGATTCTCTTGCTCTTGCACACGTATAAAGGTGGTTCGCTTAGAAAGTTCTTTCAACTTCGCAGCCCCAACATAAGTACACGTCGAACGAACGCCGCCTAAGATATCTTTTACAGTTTCCGCAACCGGACCTTTATAAGGAACTTTCACGGTTTTACCTTCTGAAGCACGATATTCTGCAACACCTCCGGAATGTTTATCCATAGCTGTTTGAGAACTCATTCCGTAAAAAAGCCTGAATTTTTTTCCATTTTCTTCTACGATTTCACCACCACTTTCGTCGTGTCCGGCAAACATCCCGCCCAGCATTACGAAATCTGCACCGCCACCAAAAGCCTTCGCCACATCTCCGGGAACTTTACAACCACCGTCGCCGATGATTTGGCCGCCCAAACCGTGTGCTGCATCCGCACATTCGATGATTGCGGAAAGTTGTGGATAGCCAACACCGGTTTTTACACGAGTCGTGCAAACCGAACCTGGACCAATCCCTACTTTGATGATATCAGCACCAGCAAGAATCAGTTCTTCTACCATTTCGCCGGTTACAACGTTGCCTGCCATAATGATTTTATCCGGGAAATTCTGACGTGCTTTTTTCACAAATTCCACAAAATGTTCGGAATAACCATTGGCAACATCAATACACAAAAACTGAATTTTCGGATTGGCGTCCAAAATTGTTTTGATCTTCTCCTCGTCCGCTTTTCCGGTTCCGGTGCTCAGGGCAATGTATTGGTAGAAGTCATCGCTTTTATCTTTCAGGAAATCAGACCATTGCTGTACAGAATAATGTTTGTGAACAGCAGTAATGATTTTGTCCTTGTAAAGCGCTTCCGCCATTTCGAATGTCCCGACGGTGTCCATATTGGCCGCTATCAATGGAACGCCGCTCCATTTTTTCTGAGTATGTAGAAAAGTGAATTCTCTTTCTATAGTAACTTCTGAACGGGATTTGAGTGTGGAACGCTTCGGACGAAACATCACATCTTTGAACCCTAACTTGATTTCGTTTTCTATTCGCATACATCAAAATTAGCATTTATTTTTTTGAATTGGGATGATATTGAAACTGATTTTTGCCTTAAATTATAAATCAATATTTGTCATTCCGTAGGAATCTCAATAGTCTGGATTCCTACGGAATGACAGTCATTGTGGCTATAATCTACTATATTTTATGTTGAAACTTGCAGCCCGGCTTGAGCGGAAATCCTTTTTACGCAACAAAGTGGAGTGAAAAGATTGGGAGCGGAATACGGATACAGCTGCCCAAATAATCAATAAAGAATCTCTATTTTTGTGATTGTGAAACATCTTGTCATTATTGGTCTTGTTATTCCGGAGCCAGCTTCTACTGCAGCAGGTCACAGAATGATGCAGCTCATCCAACTATTCTCGGAAGCTAATTATAAAATCACGTTTATGACGGCTTCCAACAACATCGAATTCTCAGAAAAAATCGAAATCCAGAAAATCGAAATCAATAATGAAAGTTTTGATGAAAAAATAAAAAAACTCAATCCTGATATTGTACTTTTTGACCGTTATGTAACCGAAGAACAATTTGGCTGGCGGGTTTCTGAGAATTGTCCCAATGCTTTGAAAATCATTGATACAGAAGATTTGCATTTCCTTAGAGAAGCGAGACGGAAAGCTTTTGTTGAGAAAAGGGAAGTTAGTAATGAAGATCTTGTTAATGATGTTTTCAAGAGAGAAATCGCATCGATTTTGCGTTGTGATTTGTCATTGATTATTTCGGAATTTGAGTTTCAGTTGTTGAAGGAGAAATTTAAAATCAATCCTGATATTCTGTTTTACATTCCGTTTTTGACTGAAAAGATTGAGAAAAATAAGACTGCTTTTCAAGAAAGACAACATTTTGTAAGTATCGGAAATTTCTTACACGAACCCAATTGGCAAACGGTTCTGAAACTGAAATCCATTTGGAAATCAATCCGGAAACAACTTCCGGAAGCTGAACTTCATATTTATGGTGCCTATGCTTCTGAGAAAGTTTATCAATTGCATAATGATAAAGAAGGTTTTTTGGTAAAAGGAAGAGCGGACGATGTTGAATCACTTTTTAATGAATACAAAGTTTTGCTGGCTCCGATTCCTTTTGGTGCCGGTTTGAAAGGAAAGCTTTGGGAAAGTATGCAATTTGGATTACCTAATGTAACTTCATCAATTGGTTCAGAAGCAATGCACAAAAATTTACCTTGGAATGGTTTTACCGAGGATTCTGATGGGAAATTTATAGAAAAGGCAATTGAATTATATCAAAATGAATCAGTTTGGAATCGAGCCAATGAAAATGCTTACGAAATTCTGAATCAAGTTTTTGATAAGCAATTATACGTCCATCAGTTTTTGAAAACAATCTCGAAAATTTATAGTAATCTGGAAAATCATCGGACGGAGAATTATCTCGGGAAAATCCTGCAGCATCATCAGTTGAATTCGACAAAATATATGAGTCGGTGGATTGAGGAGAAAAACAAGAAGTAAACTAATCGATTATGAAAATTTGTAAGAACTGTGGTCATCGTTTTGAAGGAAAATTTTGTAACAATTGTGGTCAAACATCTGATACAAAGCTAATTAATTATCATTATCTCAGGCATCAGTTGACGCACAGCCTTTTTCATATTGATGCAGGACTGCTATATACTTCCAAGCAATTGTTTCTGCGACCAGGACATACAATCCGTGAATATCTGGAAGGAAAAAGAGTGAGTCATATCAAACCATTTTCTTTTGTTCTGATATTGACAGGGTTTTATATTTTGCTTTGCCATTGGTTTGGTATTAATCTGTTTTCAGCTTCGGAAGAGTCTTTAAAATCTGACATTGGTTATGGGAAATCTTTGAACCTTGATGAATGGTTTTTGTCACATTTCAGCTGGGTAACTTTGGCGACTATTCCTTTGTACACGATGGGAACCTGGATTTGCTTTCATAACAAAGGTTACAATTTTGTGGAATACCTTGTTCTGAATACTTACAAAGCCGGGCAAAGACTGATTGTTCAGATTGTCTTTTTACCGTTTATTTTCCTGGTCAAGCATTCTCTCAATATTGGAACTGTGATGCTGATTGTTTATTTGATTGATTTGGGATTGCACTTTTGGACGAATCTCCAGTTTTTCAAACCAATGAAACCGATAAATATTATTATGCGATCAATTTTCAGTCATTTGATTATGACTATTTTGGTTGGATTAGCGGTTTTAATCTTTATACTTGTGATGTCATTGTTAAATTAATCAAAATATGAAACAGAAACTGGCGTTATTTCTTGCGATTTTAGGATGGATGGCGGTGATTCTACAGTTTTATCTGATGATGGAAACAAGCACCATTACCAGGCTTGAATCTGTCATTCGATTTTTCAGTTATTTCACGATTTTGAGTAATTTGATTTTGGCTATTTCATTTTTGATTCAAGCTTTCCAAAAGGAGACAATCGGGATTTTAACGCCAATTACCGTTTACATAACAATTGTAGGATTGGTTTATCAAATTCTTTTAAGACATACTTGGAGCCCAACAGGACTTCAAATGATTGTTGATGAACTCTTACATTCCATCATTCCGGGATTGGTGATTATTTATTGGTTTGTGTACGAGGATGATGAGATTAGTTATAATCAAATTCCAAAATGGTTGATATTTCCACTGGTGTATTTGTTTTACATTCTTATTCGAGGACATTATTCGGGCTTTTATCCTTATCCGTTTGTAGATGTATCAAAATTCGGATTGAATCAGGTATTCATTAATTCCGGGCTTTTAATCGTAGTGTTTATTTTATTCTGCGTCCTTTTTGTTTGGATAAGAAACCGAAATCTAAAGTGAGAAATAAATAGATTTTAAAGAAAACAAGAAGTACATAAAAAACAAAAAAACCACCACATTTCTGTGATGGTTTTGCTCCTCCTGCTGGGCTCGAGGTATTTTGAGTTTTCCTTTATAGTATTGCTTTTACTGAGTGTCAAATTCTTGGGTGTGCCTAAAAGTGTGCCTTTTCATCAAGATTCCCATAAAGTAATTTTAGATTGAGTCCTAGTTCCTGAATTATTATTATGTAAGATTTACTTGTAAGCTTAGCTTTAAATTCTAAAAGTTTCTCTTGGGATTCAAATGAGAATTTAATGAAGACTATCTCTAAAATATCAAAAAGAAATATTAATTCTACATAGTCAGCATTCCTTTCAAATAAAATTACTTTTTTTAAATAAAGGTAACTATCATATCCTTTTATCCTTTCTATATCTAAAACTTCTAAATCAAACTCCCAATTCTCATAATGTTTCCCTATAATAAATGGAAGATTGATAGTTATTAAAAAACCACCTGCAAGGTGGTCTTATATATACTTTTTGATTGTATCATTTTTTTTTAGATATAATGAAATATCCTAAAGTAGTTACGGCTAATGAAATAACTATATTAAATACATTAGCATTTTGCCCTCCTTGTATTATGTAAAGAATTCTCCCAATAAAAATAATGATTCCAAAAATGAGTAGAATCCATCCGAGTATTTTCATAATTATTTTTTTTAAGTCTAAAAGTTTTTTAAAGTTCTTTGTATGATATTAGTGATGTAAAATAAATCAGGTTCCTCTTCTTTAACTAGGTTCTCTAGATTATAGTAAAGTTCTATGAAGAGGCAGTCTTTTTCTTTTGTATGACAGCAACAAGGAAATGGAGTTTCTCCATTGTTAGCATACTTTTGCCATTTTCCACAAATTGAATTTTCAATTCCTTTTTTGAAGTATTTCTTATTATTAAATATCCAATTTTCAATTTTAGCTACAGTTAAAGACTCAATATCATTTAAAAGCTCAACAAGAAGATAATAGTTCATTAAAAAGAAACTTTTGATTGTTCTTTTACTCTACTATAAAAATCATTAACAATAAATTCCTGTTGCTCATCAGTTATATCTTTCACTCCTGAATAATTATAAGAAAAAGTTGTTTTAATTTCCATAAAGTATTCCTCATACTTTAGATATAATGTATTCTCCCTATTAATAAATTGAACAAATGATTGTCTAGAAAATGTATTTTTGACCAAATAGTGTTCTCTTGAATCTTTAAATTCATAATCTGCATCTCCTTGAAATAGTTTTAGATTTAATCCCGTAATTATTATTGAATATTTGTCAATAAAAGGAACTTTTTCAATTTGCTTAGTTTCTTTATTTGTCCTTGAAATAAATACTATGGCTAATATCACAATAAGTATAATCCAAATCATATCATTATAATTTTTAAACTTGCCATATATGGCATTAAACTGAACAAATATATTCAACACTTTTGACTTATCATATATGTCAAGTTGGAAAGTTCTAAAATATTTAAACTTATTGGTTCTAGAATTAAAGAATTAAGATTACAGAAAGGTTTATCTCAAGTAGAACTTGTTGGTAAAATGGAAGGAAATATTGATGCTACCAACATTTCTAGAATAGAATCAGGTAGAACTAATCCAACATTATTGACTTTATACAGAATTTCTCTAGCATTAGAAATTAGCCTAGAAGAACTATTTAAATTAGATACTATAGAAAAACTATAATTTGGCTATTTGATAGTTATTGTTAAAGATTCTATAATTTTCTCTAGGACTATATAAATATCTATTCAACCCAATAATGTGCAATCTGATAATATCAAAATTTAGCTATATTAATAATATCTTGAGTTAAAGTGTAAATGATATTTTAGTAATTAAATACCATATCTGTAAACTTTCAGTCTCTCAATTCAAACTTTTATAGTATCAAAAGTGAATATTTCTGTAATCTTCCCCTTGTTAGTAACACTCAAAAGTAGAGTTTTTTGTTAATATTTCCGTTGTAGGTGTTGGAAGATTTTGTTGAAATGTGGGAAAATCTTCTTTGTTTTGTGTTTTGATTTTTCCATA